>Ga0210057_1005130_pt1 | contig 16984 bp, 9 predicted proteins | sample CryGeyCG2114_010_2_FD_183968 | JGI IMG/M metagenome (GOLD analysis project Ga0210057, IMG submission 183968) | Groundwater microbial communities from aquifer - Crystal Geyser CG10_big_fil_rev_8/21/14_0.10 (SPAdes) (version 2) | ecosystem: Environmental > Aquatic > Deep subsurface > Groundwater ...
GTGGAAACAAGGACGTGATTAGTATCTATGTCGCAAATCAGGGGAAGGACAAGAAAGACAGCAAACAACTTCGTCTCTTCAATTTCTAACCTCTGATACCGCACAGCTCGCTGTGCGGAGGTTCATTAACAATTATTATATAGTACGTTGAAAATAATTAAATAAATTATCATATTATAAGGAGTTTTGAGATGTTAGGATTTATTGGTTTTTGCTGGAGATTGTTTTCTTTTATGCTTGATATAAAAGCTTGGAAAAGAAGACTCTTGGGACAAGCCGTCATAGATGTTTGTTTTGTTACAAATATAAGAGACGAAACGGATAAGAGAAGATTCTTGGGCAAATGGAAGCCATCTAGCGGTCATTTTAACGGTCCAATGTATTACTTAAATGGTGTAGGTGGAAGAACTAGAGCTATATACACTTTGTCAGAGGATTTATTGTCGATATCTGGTACACATAAAGCTAAAGAAAACTTTATTAAAGCTACTAGATGGGCACAGGAAAGAGGAGCTAAAGTTATTTTGTTAGCAGCTTCAACTAAGAGATTATTTGGTGAAAGTGCTCATGAAATTAAAACTTTATTTCCCGATCTTCTTTTTACTATAGGGGATAATGGTACTGCCCTCCTTTTGTTAAAAGAGACTCTTAATGCTATCAACAAAGCAGGGTTAGAAAAAAATTGTAAAATAGCTATTGTTGGTGCTTATGGATTCTTAGGGGAATCAATTATAAAGAGTCTTAAAAGAGCTGGCTTTAATAATTTAGTGGGCCTCGGAAGAAGACCAGGTGAGCTAAAGAGAGTTTCCAGAGAAAATAATATCCCAGTTTTTAGAGAATTTGAGGATATGGTTAATTCTTTCGGAAAGGTGGATGTCGCTATCACGTGTACATATAAAGATACTCTAGGTTTAATAAGTGAGAGCATTAAAATGATAAAAGTCCCAAACAAAAAACTTTTAATCATTGATGTTTCTGAACCGTCCAACATGTCTGAGTCAGAATATGATTACTGTAAAAATATTATAGTAAGACAAGATGCTGGTAATGCACATTCTGAAAAATTAAAATATGTTTTAGGGGCGATAACTTATAAAATGTTTAGACTTTCTAGAGGTGTGGCATTCGGCTGTTTTGCTGAAGCATTGGTTTTAGCGTCGGCCATAAAAGATGGTGATGTTAATATTAAAGAGTTAGATTGGTGTAGGGTTGAAAAGGAAAATATGGATATCGTTCAAAATCTTTTTGATAAATATGACTTTGAAGTACCAGCCCCTCCTCTATGTTTCGGTAAGGCGGTTAATTCTTTTAATTTAAATTTATAAAATGTAGGTAGCCCATAAAGCTACCTTTTTTATTTTCAAAATCATAAAATAGTGTTATTATTAAATTGTATTATGTGTATTTATTATTAATATGTCTTTAGCAATTATACTTCCTTTATTAAGTGCTTTTTTATCCTTTTTTTTAGGAATCTTGGTTTTTAAATATGGTGTAGAAAAAAATATAAAACAGGCTTTCTCTTTTTTTTCTCTGGCAACAACAATTTGGATGTTCGGTACATTTATGATGTTTTTAAACAAGGATAATACAAATCTTGTTATTTTTTGGGATAAAATGGTTTATGTCGGAGTTGTTTTTATCCCAGTAACGATGTTCCATTTTGGTTTGGCTTTAACTAATTTCAGTATTATAAAGAATAAAATTTTGTTGGTGATAGGCTATATTGTTAGTTTTGTATTTTTAATATTAATACCAACAAATTTATTTATTTCTGATGCATTTATTTATGAGTGGGGAGCTCACTCTAAGGCTCAATTTTCTCATCATATATTTTTGATTTATTTTTCATTTTATATTTTTCTGTGGTTTTGGATTGTTTATAAATATTACAAAAAATTAAAACAATCACAAGAAAAAGAAAAAATTAAATATCCATTAGTGGCGTTTATTATTTTTGCTATTTTGGGTCCTCTTGGTTTTTTGCCTGCATATGGCGTGAGTATCTACCCCTTTGCGTATGTGTCAGGAGTAATTTTTTCTATTATAACAGCTTATGCTGTTATAACGAAGCGTCTCATGGATATCAAACTAGCCCTCCGTCAATCATCTGTATATGTGATGGCGTTGGTGGTTACTTTGATTCCGGCGGTGATTTTTAGATTCTTGGTGCGATTATATATCCCTGAATTTGCATTCTCGGCAGACTTTGGAATTTTGATTATCTCTGTTTCCATCTTTCCTTTCTTGCGTAATTTCTTCTATCGTTTTGCGAATAAGTATTTCTTTACCACTCTGTATGATCCAAAGAAATTAATTGGAGATTTGACCAATGCTTTGAGTACAACAATTGATGAAAAAGAATCATATGATATTTTGGTCGATGCTTTGAAAAGGGCATTCCATTCTCGCGCAGTGGGTATTATGGGATATGACAAAGATGCCGATGTCTTTATCGTGAAATATAATTATGGTTTTAAATTACAGATTGGAGATAGTATCAAGGTGGACAAGAAAATTTTTGATGACTATATTATCAAAGACAATGTTGTTGTGGTGGAAGAATTAAAGAGTGGGGACAAGAATTCTTTTGCTCAATTCTTGGCCGTTGCTGTTCAGCAAAAAATTGAGATTCTCGCTCCTATGACATTGGAAAACAAAGTGGTTGGTGCGATTATTTTGAGTGAAAAAGAATCAAGGGATATTTACAATAATGAAGATATTGAAACAATTGATATTATTGATTCTCAGATGGCAATCTCTCTGGAGAATGCATTACTATATAGTCAAACCAAGGAGTTTAATGAAAAGTTAACCAGTGAAGTGGAAAACGCAACCGTTGAATTGCGCCAGGCTAATGCAGAATTAAAGAAACTGGATCGTGCCAAATCAGAGTTCATTAGTATTGCTTCTCACCAATTACGTACACCGCTGACTGTTATCAAGGGATATGCGTCAATGATGTTGGATGGTAGTTTTGGAGAAATGAGCAAACCAATCCATGACAATATGGAAAAGGTCTTTGATTCCAATGAGCGTTTAATCGGCCTGGTAGAAGATTTGTTGAATGTCTCTCGCATTGAATCCGGTCGTTTGAAATTTGACTATGAAAAAGCTCAATTGAATGAGATTGTGGCCAGTGTGGTGGAGGAGTTGGCTCCGAATGTAAAAGCCAAAGAGCTGTACATTAAATATGAGAATCCGGTTGATTTGCCGGCGATGATGTTGGACAAACGGAAGATTAGGCAGGTGATTATTAATATTATTGATAACTCGGTTAAATATACTAAAGAGGGAGGTATTAATATTACCTTGGAGAAGAAAGACAAACTACTACGTTTCTGTATCACTGATACCGGAATGGGAATCAGTGCTAGTGATTTGCCAAACTTGTTCAAGAAGTTTTCCAGAGGAGAGGACACTTCTATTGTTCACACCGAAGGAACAGGTCTTGGATTGTATGTTGGCAAGCAAATGGTTGAGGCTCATGGCGGAAAGATTTGGGCAGAGAGTGAAGGAGTTGGTAAGGGCGCAAAGTTTTGTTTTGAATTACCGATTGATTTTCAACCACCAAAAGATGAGGATGTTGTTGCCAAACCTGCTTATCAGGCGATGAAAGATGTGGTAGTAAAAACAGAAATAAAGTCTTCTGGGAAAAAAGTGAAGTTGGCTAAATAAGTAATGAAATGAGGTGGTTACAAAATGTAACCAACTGAAAATAGAGTAAATTAACGGCGTTATCGTAAACAGAAGCTGTTTCTGGAACAAACTTAAAGTAAACTCGACTTCCTTTTAAGTTGAGGATAAAAAAATAAAATCAAAATAATATGTCTAAAATATTTATCATTGAAGACGAAGCAGACATTTTGGAAATGTATCGTTTTAAACTCACAGAGGACGGACATACCGTAGAATATGCAACCAATGGGCTTGACGCTGTTGGGGCAGTGAAGCGTGCTTTGCCGGATTTGGTCCTCTTGGATATCATTTTACCGAAGATGAATGGTTTACAAGTACTACAAGAATTGCGGAACGATATCATTACCAAGGACTTAAAAATCTATATTCTTTCTAATTTGAATCAATCCAATGATATCCAGCGGGGCAAGAAGAATGGGGCGGATGGTTATTTCGTAAAGTCAGACTTGATTCCGTCACAACTGGCGCGCAGAGTGCGCGAAATTCTTTCTTCTTAATTTTTTTTGCTTAATTTTAGTGATTAACAGACTTATCCACATTGACAAATTGGATAAGTTTTGCTATACTGAAGACAGAGAATGAAAATTCCTCTACAAAAACAAAAATTCAAAACAAAAACATGAAGAAAGCAGTGGAGACATTGTCCAACAACGTAGATTTCGACAAGATTGGATGGAAGTCCTACAATTTGATTAGAAGAAAGACAACGGAAGCAGAGTTCAGCTGGTCTGGGCTTATTATAAGCTTACTCGTTGCTTTTTTTATTGTATTTGTTTCTGCCCAGCTTCTTAATTTATTTTACTATTCTTTTGAAATAATAAAATAAAAGCCTAGCTCGACGCTGATTTGTCGTTTGCAGGCACAAAGAAGAAGGAAAAGATGGATTGAGAAGCGGGTGTTTGAATAATATATAATTATTAAAGAAAACATAGGTTGAGCGCCTATGTTTTTGTTGTCTATTTTAGTGATCCCATATATTTTATGGATATCAGATCAAATGAAAAAAGCTCTCGTCGGGACTGACCCCTTAGAGAACCTTAATCGTCGTAATTCTATTGTTATAATATCATTGTATTTTAAATCTATCAACCACTTTTAATGTCTGAGTTTCTGCTATTTCTTAGTTTTGAGGTGTATATAATATATAGGTTATTTCTATAGGGATAAAATAGGGATAATTTAAGTATAATTATCCCTATTATCAAATTGTGTGTTATTTAAGTTAAAAAAGGATTTTTGGGCCTAAAAAACAAAATAGATTGAATATTTTTATTTTGTGTTTTCTATTGGTTTGGGATATAATATAAGTGCAACCACTTAACAAGTTGTATTTTTGTTTATGTATCTCGAACGACTAGAAATTCAAGGTTTCAAATCTTTTGCCCAAAAGAATGTTTTGGTTTTCCCTGGCAAGGTTAATAGCCATCAGGGAATTACAACGATTGTCGGTCCCAACGGCTCTGGCAAATCTAATGTGGCTGATGCGGTGCGTTGGGCATTGGGAGAACAGAGCATGAAGACTTTGCGTGGAAAAAAGAGCGAGGATATTATTTTCTCCGGATCAGACAAAAAGAGTCGTCTGGGCATGGCTGAAGTTTCTCTGTATTTAAATAATGAAGATCGGAAAGCTCCTTTGGATTATAGTGAGATTGTAATTACTCGTCGTGTCTATCGCGACGGTAATAGTGAATACTTGATTAATAATGGCAAGGTGCGCTTGGCTGACATTCAAATGCTTTTGGCCAAGGCCAGTGTCGGACAAAAAACATATTCAGTCATCGGCCAGGGTTTAGTGGAAGGATTTTTAAACACATCATTAACTGAACGCAAAGAGTTTTTTGACGAAGCAACCGGAGTGCGTCAATTTCAAATTAAGCGTGATGATGCTTTGAATAAATTACGTAATAGTTTGGATAATCTTTCTCAGGCTGAAATGCTGATTGAGGAGATTGAGCCAAGATTGAAAAGTTTAACCAGACAGGTTTCCAAACTGGAAAAAAGAGAAGAGCTTGAAGCAGAATTAAATACTTTACAACTTGATTACTATCGCCAAACTTGGCACAAGATTAATAATCGTCTCAGAGATGCTAATGATCGATTTTTAAACAAAGAACAGGCTAAAATATCAAACGACAAGAAGATTGTAATTTTGGATAGGGAACTGGAAAGGATTGAACAAGAGAAAACAGTCAATCAGGAATTTGCCGAATTACAGCAACAGTTGAGCGAATGGCAAAATAAGCGGAATGAATTATCTAAAGAATTAAACAAGCTGGAAGCTTGGTTGGAGGTGCGCTTGGAATCAAGTGGACAATTTGATCTCTCTTTCTTGAATAGTCGTCAAAGTGATTTGGAAAAAGAAGAAAAAACAGTGAGACAAGAAATCACCGATCTCTCCAATGTGATTCAAGAGATTGAAATAAAAATTAAGGCTCTGAATATTGAGAAAGAGAATCTTGATAGCAAACTAAAAGAATTAAACAAGTCATTGTCATCAATTAACGACCAGGATACTAACGGTCGTTTGGAAAAATTGATATTCAAGCTGGAACAAGCCGGAGAAGAAAGTGATTTGGATCAAATTAAAAAGTTGATCAAGGAAATTAAACATGAATTGCGCTCCATGCTTAACAATGAAAACAATGGTGATCAAATTAATGAAACACAGAAACAGATGTTGGAGTTGACTGGCAAAAAAGAAGAGCAACTAGATAAAATCAGTGGACAGAATTTACAATTACATCTTGCCCAAGAAAAATTAAGGCACTTGAATCAACGTCAAGAACAAATCAAAAATGAATTACATTCAATTAAAGAAAAATTAGACAAGGCAACAGCAAACAGTCCACAAGAAGAAAAGAATATTAACCTTAAAAAAGATAAACTGATTAAAGACCTAATTGTGATTGATGACAAGATCGATGTGCTCCGTCAGCAGATTGGAGGATTTAGCGCTGAGCAAGAATTACGCCGAGAAAGATTATTTGAAACTCAGCGTAAACGCCAGATCTTGCAAGAAGAAGTAAATCAACTTACGCAAGAATTAAATAATATCAAGATTGAGGCAACGCGTCATGAAACAAGATTAGAAGACCTGGAATTAGAGATCAGACAGTATAGTAATTTAAGTGAAGTTAAAAAACAAAAAACAGAACAAGAAATCGATGAGTCATTGGCAATCGAAAAAATTGGTCAATTGCGTCGTCAACTTGATTTGATTGGTGGAATTGATCCGGCAGCCGCAAAAGAATATCTGGAGACAAAAGAAAGATTTGAATTTTTATCCACTCAATCTACAGAATTGAATCAAACAATAGATTCTTTGAAAGAGATTATTAAAGAATTGGATATCACAATCAAAGAACAATTTGACCGTGAGTTTAAAATTATTTCAGAAAAGTTTGAAGAGTATTTCAAGATTCTTTTTAATGGAGGCAAAGCAGAGATTAAGAAAGTGACAATTGATGATGAAGATGATAATGAAGATCAAGTTGAAGAAACTTTGCAACAGGGGAATCTGAAAAAAATTAAGTTTTTGCAAAAATATAATTCCACTGGTTTGGCGGGGATCGAAATCATGGCTACGCCTCCGGGCAAGAAGATTGCCTCTATTTCCATATTGTCCGGAGGAGAACGTGCCTTGACTGCGATTGCTCTGATTTGTGCCATCATCAAGGCCAATCCTTCCCCGTTTGTGGTTTTGGACGAAGTAGACGCTGCCCTAGATGAGGCTAACTCAGAACGCTTGGTGAAGATTTTAGATGACCTTTCCAGCGACACTCAGTTCATTGTAATTACTCATAATCGGGCAGCAATGCGTCAGGCCAGTATTATCTATGGAGTAACAATGCAGGACGATGGTGTGAGTAAGTTATTAAGTGTTAAATTGGACGACTTGAAATTAAAGCAGTAAAACTTTGTTTTCCCTTTATTTTTAGGGGTTTTTTGTTATCCATGAAAAACACTTGACATTGGTTGTTTTTTCGTTTAAAATGTTAATACCGTAAATTAAGTATTAATCTTAAAGAATTCTTCAAAATATAACTTTTTAAAATTTACGTTTTTGAAAGTAAAAACAGCGATGTAAAGTCAATACTTTGTATCCCTGTTTTTTCTTTCAACTTTTGAAAGAAGTGAACCTTAACAATATTTGAGTGCTAATAGGCGCTAATTCGGATAAACACAATCGATTTATTCCTCTTCATGGAATAAATCAACTTGAAAAGAACAAGTTTAAAAAATCCTTGGTTTAAACCAAGTAAAAAATATTATAGAGAGTTTGATCCTGGCTCAGGATGAACGCTGGCGGCGTGTTTAAGGCATGCAAGTCGAATGGGTTTAGGCCCATGGCAAACGGGAGAGTAACGCATTGGTAATCTACCTCGAAGACAGGGATAACCCGGAGAAATCTGGGATAATACCTGATGGTATTGCGCGACACAAGTCGTGTAATTAAAGCTCCGACGCTTCGAGAGGAACCTATGTCCTATCAGCTTGTTGGTGAGGTAATGGCTCACCAAGGCGACGACAGGTAGCGGGTGTGAGAGCATGACCCGTCTCACTGGGACTGAGACACTGCCCAGACTCCTACGGGAGGCTGCAGTCGAGAATCTTCCTCAATGGCCGAAAGGCTGAAGGAGCGACGCCGCGTGTAGGATGACACCCCTTGGGGCGTAAACTACTTTTATCTGGGAAGAAACAATGACTGTACCAGATGAATAAGGGGCTGCTAACCTCGTGCCAGCAGCAGCGGTAATACGAGGGCCCCGAGCGTTATCCGGATTTATTGGGCGTAAAGCGTACGTAGGTGGTTTGTTACATCTCCTGTTAAATCCTAAGGCTCAACTTTGGGGCTGCGGGAGATATGGGCAAACTAGAGACTGGTAGAGGTAAGCGGAATTGCTGGTGTAGGGGTTAAATCCGTTAATATCAGCAGGAACACCTAAAGCGAAAGCAGCTTACTGGAACAGTTCTGACACTAAGGTACGAAAGCGTGGGGAGCGAATGGGATTAGATAGATCCCAGCCGTAATTCTTTTAAGAATAAGCGGCAAAGGTGTCCTCCTTGACGGCGACGTCAAGGTTTGCATCCAGCTATATCGGGGAACATCCATCACAATTATGCGGGTCACTACTGCCGCGTTTTGGAAAATCCCGAGGGAAGTTCGTCAATTTATTGATATGAACCCCGTAGAGACTATGAAGTTGTATTAGATAGAAGGCGCAATAATTATTAATCATAAGCTTATGAGTAAAATTAATTATTACGACGTGCCTTTGTCGGACAAAACAAAAGAGATCCTTTTAGGATCGTTATTAGGCGATGGATCGTTAAAGATTCATGAAAAGTATAAGAATGCCAGATTTGCATTCAGGCATTCGATAAAGCAAAAAGAGTATTTTTTCTGGAAAGTTGCTCAGTTGAAAGAAATATCTTCTGTGAAGAGTGTTTTTCAACAAAAACCAGATTCTGGTTATAGCAACAATGACAAGTTAAGATACCAAAGTCGCGCTTTAGACTCACTAACAGTTATTTACGACTTGGTTTGTAAACATAATAATTTACGAATCAGACGGAAATGGCTGAATAAACTATCTGCATTGTCACTGGCCATTTGGTGGTTAGATGATGGCTCGATTATTTCAAACGGTAGAAAAGGGGTAATTTGCACTGATGGATTTGATGAAAAATCCGTTAAAGTGCTAGCTCAATATCTGCAAACAGTTTGGAAAATTGACATTCATCCCGCTCCAATCGGCAGAAAACGTGATGGTAAACAGAATGAATATTGGCGACTTTGGATAAGGTCAACTAGTGAGTTAAAAAAGTTTCTGCAAATTATATTACCGTATATATATGTAGAAGAAATGCTGCCTAAAGTTATACTAATGTATAATGATAATCAACTTCAACAACGCTGGATTTCTGAAATACAAAAAGCCACGAATTTTTCGGAAAAGACTATTGAAAAATATGTCGTTTTAAAGAAAAGCAAGTGGAAACAGTATCAGAAAATGATATAGTCCAACCTTTATAGAGATATAAAGAAGCATTGACCCCAGTAGTCCACGCCGTAAACGATGGATACTAAACATTGGAAGTATCGACCCTTTCAGTGTTGTCTACCTAAGTTAACACCTTAAGTATCCCGCCTGGGGAGTACGAGCGCAAGCTTAAAACTCAAAGGAATAGACGGGGATCCGCACAAGCGGTGGAGCATGTGGTTTAATTCGATAATAAGCGGGGAACCTCACCAAGGTTTGACATATAGCTGCAGACTCCTGGAAACAGGAGAGCCTTCGAGGGTGCTATACAGATGCTGCATGGTTGTCGTCAGCTCGTGTCGTGAACATCTCGCGACCTCTGTCCGTAAGGACACTGAAAAATCTGGCTCATATCGGAGAAGCTGGTTATTAAAATACGTATATTTATGTTATAATAATGTATATGTGTTCAGTAACTCCGAGGGAAGTCGGGCAATTACCACGTGTATTATATGCAAGACGTAATCTAAGGCTTGAGCTTTCTCAAAACCAAATGGAGATCTTAATTGGTACTGTACTGGGAGACGGATATATTTCGCCTGCTGGTAAAGTGCAATTAGAACATTCCAGTAAACAGAAGAGTTATGTTGACTGGAAGTTTCATGAACTCAAAAATTTGGCTTATGAAAAGTTAAGCAAAGTAGATAGAATGGATAAACGAAGCGATAAAATTTACACTTCGTATCGATTTTGGTTAAGACAGTATTTTCGCCCTTGGCGAAAGTATTTCTATAAAGGAAAGAAGAAATTTTTTCCAAAAAACTTAAAATTGACTCCATTGAGTCTAGCAGTGTGGTATATGGATGATGGATGTTATAGTGATGCAAAATGCACTTTATCTACAGATAATTTTAGTACCCTTTCTTTAAAAAGAATAAAGAAAGAATTAAAATTTCTGAAGATTAATACTTATATCCGTTCAAACGGAAAAATAGGTATTAGTGCAAATTCTCAAAATGACTTTTTTGCCATCATAAAACCATATATTCATGAAAGTATGCGTTATAAATTACCTTGACCCTGTAACGACTAAGGCTTAATGCCGAGAGTGGAATAAAAAGAAGTAATGAATAAAAATGAAAGTAACGGAAATTATGTTCTGCTAATACGCCAGCCCCTAACCCAGTTTACTGGGAAGGGTGAAGGAATAGTCTGTCCGGAAATAACAAATGGAGATGTACCGTTAAGTCGGGAAACGAGCGCAACCCCTATCCTATGTTTTACATGTCATAGGAAACTGCCCGTTTTAAATGGGAGGAAGGTGGGGATGACGTCAAATCAGCATGGTTCTTACACCTTGGGCGACACACGTGCTACAATGGGAAGTACAAAGGGACGCCAAGCCGTAAGGTGGAGCAAATCCTGATAAAACTTCTCTCAGTTCGGATTGGGGTCTGAAACTCGACCCCATGAAGTTGGAATCGCTAGTAAACGTGAATCAGCCACGTCACGTTGAATACGTTCTCGGATCTTGTACTCACCGCCCGTCACACCAATAGAGTTGGGGGTACCCGAATGTCGAACTCGTTCGGCAGAAGGTAAAACCAGCGATAAGGGTGAAGTCGTAACAAGGCATCCGTAGCGGAAGCTGTGGATGGATCACCTCCTTTCTAGGGAGAAAATTGCGTCGACCTTTCTTTATTGAAAGGACCGAGTTAGCGCCTACTAGCACTCAAATATCTCAAATAGTTTATGGGACTATTAATAGGAAAAGATTGGTAAACTATTTGTGAACTCAATCTTTTTTTGTTATGATAAAAAGTATTGAGGGCAATTAGCTCAGTTGGTTAGAGCGCGTCGCTGATAACGACGAGGTCAGTGGTCCGAATCCACTATTGCCCACATCAATTAAATATAGCGGGGTAGAGCAGTTGGCAGCTCGCCAGGCCCATAACCTGGAGGTCGTCGGTTCGAATCCGACCCCCGCAACAAAAAACGGCAATCAGCCGGGGTAGCTCAGTGGTAGAGCAGAAGCCTGAAGAGCTTTGTGTTGTGGGTTCGATTCCCACCCCCGGCACAGTCATCGTTATCGGGGTGTGGTGTAGCGGTAGCACGAATGCTTTGGGAGCATTTAGTCTGAGTTCGACTCTCAGCACCCCGACCAACAGTGCGGGTATAGTATAGTGGCTATTACATTTGCCTTCCAAGCAGAATACGCGGGTTCGATTCCCGCTACCCGCTCATATTGACAAAATTATTTATTTGTATTAATCTTGTCATATTATAGTCAATGCTCAATTACGTAATAAATTAAAGTAAAAAGAAAATATGTTAATGATCAGAATGTCAAGAATTGGCAAAAAACATGCACCAATGTATCGTTTAACCATTGCTGAAAAAGCAAAGGATCCATATGGACGCGCTTTGGAAATTTTGGGTTCATATAATCCAACCAGCAAAGAATTGAACGTGAAAGCTGACCGTATCCAATATTGGTTAAGCCAAGGATCAGGTGTTTCTCCAACTGTGAATAACCTTTTGATTGAAAAGGGGATTATCAAGGGGGAGAAAGTTAAAGCTTCTAAGGCTGGGAAAAAAGAAGTAGCGCCTGAAGTTAAGACAGAGGTTAAAACTCCTGCAACACCAGCCACTCCAGCAGAGGAGGTAGCAGCAGAACCAGTAGTAGAAGAAGTGGTGGTAGAAACTCCTGTTGAAGAAGCGAAGGAAGAAGTTGCTGAAACTCCTGCAGAAGAAGTAAAAGAAGAAGTTGTAGAATAAGATAAAGAATAGACATAAGAAAAACAGTCCAAGTGAGTTGGGCTGTTTTTTGTTTTTGTAAAATAATATTTTATAATTTTATGCAAAATTTTGTTCAACTTTTTTGAACAACAAAAGGCTTAATGATTTTTTAGATTGATTTAAATTTATATCTTTCAACCCATTCATCAATTATATGGGTTATAATTGATATTGATTAAAAATATTTTTAACAATATTTTTTAATCTCAATAGGGTGTTGATAAAAATCTGTTCAATTTTGTTTAACACTAAAATTGTAATTAAAATATTTTTAGCACCAACTTTGGCACCTGTTCTATAAAAAGTTATTTTTATTTTATCATCTTGTTTTTATTTTTAAAAATATTTTTAAAATGCTTTGATAATCGCAGATTTGATTTAATAAAAATTGTTTAATCAGTTATCTTTTGGACATGTAAAAGTATAAAATAAAATGCATTAAAACAATATTAAAATAATAATTATTTTTTTGTTTTTTTAATTTACAATGATTGAAAATTTCGGTATAATAATAAGGTATATATATTTAATATGCCTTCGCGATTTTTTAAACGGACAGAAGTATCTTTGGCTTTGCTTATTATTTTTTTATTAAGCATTTTTCCACCTCCCGTAAACGCCTCAACAGAGAGCGAAAATGTTTTTAATTCAACAAATAATAATCCCGTAGAGGTTGTTGCTGAAGTTGTTGAATCAGCTCCTGAACCAATTACTCTCGATCTCCAATCAGATCAGAATTCTCTTCCCGAAGTTATTAAAAACATTTCCGTCGTAGAAAGTATGCCAGAAGCAATTGATCCAGATGAGAGTGCTGTCGTTCTGGAAGGTGAAGATGGTGATGACACGGAAGAAAACACTGAAAGTGTCGAGATTGAAAATGAAGATATTGAAGAAGAGAATCGCGCAGAAGAAGAGATTGTTGCAGAAGAAAACGAACCGATAACGACAAATAATTCTGAAAGTCTACCAGAAGAAGATTTGACTGAGATAATTCCTGAAGCATTAGAAATTAATAACAATGTTGATATTAGTGAAAATAGTGAAGAAAATACTAATGAAGAAGTCAGTAGTCAAGAAGAAATTGCTGAAGAAACTTTGTCAGAAGAAAACGCAACAGAAATAATCCCTGAATTAACAGAAGCAGAGTTGGTGGGGGATGATAATGTTGATCTGCTCTCTGATGAAAATATTATTGAATTAGAATCTGAAATTAAGCAAGAACTGGTAGAAGAAATTTTACCAGATCCTGAACCAGAAATTATAGCAGAGTTGGAACCAACTATTATTGAGGAGCAAACAAAAAAGGGAAAGATTGTGACAGTTTCTTCCACAGAAGAACAAGACGCTATTGCACCAATGGTTGATGTTCCGGTTTATATTGAAATACCAGAAGTCTTTCGAGTTGGACAAGAAAGTAAAATAAAAATCAAGTGGAAGAATAATCAGAATCAGGAAATGGTATTTGTAACTTATGATGAAAATAAAAATAATTATATTGATCATGTTGGTTGGATTGTTCCCCACCTTTCTACTCAAATTTTTGAAATTATTTATATCTCTAAAGCTTTACGATTGGATGCGGAAAAAAATACGATTGAAGATGTCTATGATCTTCTCAAAACGAATGACAAAAATTATGCCAGTTTAAATGATGGTGAATATCTACGAGTAACTTTTGCAAAATTATTGGACATTAATCGGGATATTACAATTTATGCCAAACCTCATGATCCAGCTTTGTCAACCTCAATTGATGTCTATGCTTCTGATGGACAACTTGTGGCAACCTTTGAAAATATTGACAATGATGACAAGTACCGAATTTTACTTACAAATCTACAAACACCAACTGACGTCTTTGATTTAAAAATAATTGGTAATATTGATATTGATCATGTTGTCGATCCTAATACACGTTATTGGGTCGGGGGAGGGTCTTCTTCAAATTGGAGTGCCACCGGAACCACTAACTGGTCAGCAACTTCCGGTGGAGCGAATGATGCTTCTATCCCCGATGCCTCAACTGATGTTATTTTTGATACAGGATCTTCTGCTTCAGTGATTGACACAGCTTTCAGTGTTGGCTCGTTGACGATCAGTGGCTATACCGGTACCATCACTCAAAGTGCCAATCTCACAATTACCAATTCTGGAGGATTGTCTGGAGATTATGCTCAAACTTCGGCGGCCACCTTTACGGCAACCACTCCAGGCACAAATACTTTTTCCGCAACCGGAAGTTTTTCCGTAACTGCTGGAACTTTCCGACGCTATACCGGGATGGGTGTGAGTAGTGATCCTTATATTGTTTTTGATGTCTATGGTTTACAAGGTATGAAAACAGACTTTACTGCTTCATACAAATTAAGCGGAGATATTGATGCTTCAGTGACTAGTGGATGGAATTCTGGAGCGGGCTTCATTCCTGTTGGAATTCCGGGATCTGGTTTTAATGGAATTTTTGATGGTAATAATTATACGATCAATAGTTTGTTGATTAATTCAACTACCTTGAGTTATGTTGGTCTTTTTGGCTATGCGACGAATAATATCAAGAATGTTTCATTGATCAACGCCTCAATTACTGGCACGGGGGTTGCTGGTAATAATGGAAATAACGGTGCTGATGGATTAAGTCAATCAGCTCCGACTGCCGGCGGTACCGGCACGGCCGGAACTGTCGGGAGCGCTGTTTATGTCGGTGGTCTGGTTGGCTATAGCGCGGCAATTATTTCAAATGTGAGTATTGATGGAAGTGTTACGGGAACTGGTGGAGTTGGAGGAACTGCAGGCAATGCTGGTAATGGTGGAAATACCACCAGTGGTTCAAACACTGCTGGTGCCGGCGGTACTTCGGTGAGTAATGCTGCTGCGACAGGAGGAATTGCCTATGTCGGTGGTTTGGCCGGATATATCGCTCAAGGAAGTGTTGCAACTTCTATCATCACAGCAACAGTGATTGGTACTGGCGGTGCCGGCGGAGCAAGTGGTAATGGTGGAAACGGTGGTACAAATTTGGGAACTGGAATTGGTGGTGCTGGGGGAAGCGTCGGTGTTGCTGGCGCTGGTAATATTTCCTATGTTGGCGGATTGGCCGGTTGGGTTAATTCCGGAAGTATTTCAGCTTCACATTCCACAGGAGCAGTTACCGGAACAGGTGGGACTGGTGGCGCAGCCGGAACTGCTGGAATTGGCGGTGCCGGAGCAGTCGCTGCGATCGGCGGTGCCGGCGGTATTGGTGGTAATGGTGGTGCAGGTAGTATCTCATATGTTGGCGGTTTGATTGGTAATAATTTTGGAACAATTGAAAATGGGAGTTATGCTACTGGAGAGATCCAGGCAACTGGTGGAACTGCAGGTGTTGGATCGACTGGTGGTACGGCTGGGGCTTCGGCTGTAGCAACTTCCGGTTCAGCAGCCATTGGTCGAGCTGGTGGTTCTGGTGGCATCGGCGGTACAGCCTATGCTGGCGGTTTGGTCGGACAAAATAATCTTTCTGGAATCATCACTGGAGAATTGGTAGCAAACTATGCAACTGGAGCAGTAACTGCCACTGGTGCAAATGGAGGCGCTGGTCGTGCTGGTGGCATCGGCGGAGACGCTTCTGCTGGGACAGCTCATGCTGGAGGGGCAGGTGGCGCTGGCGGTACCGGATCAGCTGGCGGGGCAGGATATGTTGGTGGATTGGTTGGCCTAAATGCTGGGAGAATTATTTCTTCATCTTCAACGACCGGTTTGATTACAGTGGTTGGCGGTAATGGCGGTGCTGGTGGTGCTGGCGGTGCTGGTGGAGCAAAAGGATCATCAGGTGCTTATGGTGTGGGTGGTGCGGCTAGCGGTAGTGGATCAGCTAATACTTACCCTTCGTATGCTGGTGGTTTGGTCGGTAATAATACGGGTACGATTCAATCTTCTTTTTCAACCAATGCTGTTACTGGAACGGGTGGAACCGGCGGTGCCGGTGCTAATGGAATTAATGCATTAACTGGAATTGCCGGCTCGGCCGGAAGCACGGGTGGGGCTGGTGGAAATCTTTATCTTGGTGGAATTGCCGGTAGTAATACAATTTCGATTATTGATAGTTATCATACGACCGGAGCAATCACTGGTATGGCCGGATCCGGCGGAGTTGCTGGCGTTGGTGGTACGGGTGGTGATTGGACTGGTGGAACAGCTGGTGATTCTGGTAATGGTTCCGCTGGAGGAATTATCTATGCCGGCGGTATAGTTGGTTACAATAATGGTAATTCATTGTTAAATAATTATTCTACAGGAGCAATCACTGGTACGGCCGGTTCTGGTACGTCTGGTAGTGCCGGTAGAGCTGGATATATTGCTACGACCGGGATCGCCGGTCTTGGTGGAAAAGGTGGAGTAGCTGGTGGACATGCCTATGTTGGCGGTATTGTTGGGTATCATGATAATGGAGAAATTGTAAACTCATATTCTACTGGGACAATTATTTCTATTGCCGGCTCCAGTGGTGCTGGAGGGAACGGAGG
>Ga0210057_1005131_pt1 | contig 16984 bp, 17 predicted proteins | sample CryGeyCG2114_010_2_FD_183968 | JGI IMG/M metagenome (GOLD analysis project Ga0210057, IMG submission 183968) | Groundwater microbial communities from aquifer - Crystal Geyser CG10_big_fil_rev_8/21/14_0.10 (SPAdes) (version 2) | ecosystem: Environmental > Aquatic > Deep subsurface > Groundwater ...
TATTCATCGGCCAACTGCTTTCTCTGGATCGGGGTTAATCGAGTTTTCTTGTGAATAACCATGTTGTTTACTTAATTGTTATTAACTATTTTAACAACTTTTGTAAACAACGCTAATTAATCTAACACATAAATATTTTAAATTTGCCATTACGCGCTAAATATCAATCTTATTCCAAACATTGATTAATCGCCTTAATTATTTTTTTATCATTAATAAAAAATTCTTCTTCTAAAGTATAACCGGCGGGAGTATAAGTATCAGGATTAGCCACTATTCTCGGCTTGGTTTTAAGTTTGATGCCCTCCATTGCCACCAAAGAGATAACATAGTTTCCTAATCCCTGAGTTTCCCAAGCTGAGTCAACTACCAACAAACGGCCAGTTTTGGCGACAGAATTAAAAATTATTTCCTTATCTATAGGCTTAATTGTCCGCAAATCTATTAATTCAATGTCAGCTCGTTGGTATTCCTTAACAATCTTTTTCAAATCATTAATAATATGAGAAACGGCCACAATGGTCAAATCTTTACCTTCTTTGCAAATTAATCCCTTTCCTAGGGGAATAGCATACATTTCCTCCGGTACATAACAAGGATATTTAAAATTAAGACGATGTTCGAAAAACAAAACCGGATTATTATCCGCCACAGCAGAAAGCAAAAGTCCTTTTGAATCATAAGAATTTGAAGGTAAAACTATTTTTAAACCGGGATAATGTAAAAAAGCGTTATGTAAGGCCTGAGAATGCTGGCTAGCCGACCCCCAACCCCTACCGACACAAGACCAAATCACCAAAGGAACAGGAAAACTTTTCCCTCCAAACATAAACTGCCATTTCGCCGCATGGTTAACTATCTGGTCCATTGCTAATAACAAAAAATCAGGACGATTATGGCAATAAATAGGTCTTAAACCATTAATCGCCATACCAACAGCGATGCCCATTAAGCCATTTTCAGCCAAGGGCGTGTCAAAAACCCGATGATCTCCAAATTTTTTATGAAGGTCTTTGGTGGCTCCGAACATTCCCCCCATATCATCAACTCCTTGCCCCATCACAATCGTCCTGGCATCATTTTTCAGTATCTGAAAAAAAGCTTCATTCATAGCTGAAGCATAATCCAGTAATCTTCCCTCCCCTTCTTCTATTGGCTTGTCTTCATATTTAATCTTTGACCAAGGCATAAAATTTATTTAGTAAACATCTTATTTAATAATTTATTTGACTCCGGCAGGATATCATTGCGACCGAATAAAAAAGCCGCCTCTATTTCCTGGGATAGTTGATTATGTATTTTTTCATCCAAATCTTTATTTAGCATTTTTTGTTTAATTAATTTATCGCGATAAACTTTTATTGGACATTCTTTTTCCCATTTTTTAAAAATGGCTGGCTCTACCGACGGATTAGGAGCGCCACCATCGTGAGCCTTTATTCTATTAGTAGCACATTCCATAAATCGCGGACCGTCGCCGCTTCTTATTTCACCAATTAACCTACCAGCCAAATTATTTACCGCCTCCACGTCATTACCATTAACAAAAAAAGACGGAATCATATTTTGAAATCTCTTATAAATTTTAGTAGCTTGGCGATGACTATAGGGAGAAGCTACGGCAATCTCATTATTTTCACAGACAAATAACACAGGCAATTGACGCAATACAGCGAAATTTACGCTTTCATATAATACTCCTTCGTCAGCCGCTCCATCTCCAAAAAAAATAACGCTAATATTTTGCTCTTTTCTATATTTAAAAGCAAAGGCTGCACCAACACCAATAGGTATTCCACCGCCCACAATAGCCGAAGTGCCTGGTAAACCATTTTTAATATCAATAAGGTGCATCGACCCCGAATATCCTCCTCCGCAACCATGTTCTTTACAAAAAAGTTCTGCAAACAAGCCTTTCACGTCGCCTCCTTTAGCAATATAATGCCCATGGCTCCTATGATTACTAAACACCCAATCGGATTTAGTTAAATAATCACACACTCCCACTGCAATCGCCTCCTGCCCAATATAAAGATGGACCGGGGTTTTCATTTCATCATTATGATATTCGTCCGATATTTTTTCCTCTATCAGGCGAATATTTAACATCTCTCCGTATAATTTTATTTCGTTATTTTTGCCGAAATCTTGGCTGATGGTATCAACCGATTTGTCTAATTTAACTGTATAATTTTTAGTATTATTCATAAAAACGACTATTTAATATTTTCATAATTAACCATAAACCATTCAAACACTTTCTTTAATCCGTCGTTAAGCTCCGTTTTGTATTTCCAACCAAATTTATTTATTTTAGACACATCTAAGAGTTTACGCGGTACACCATCTGGCTTAGATACGTCCCATTTTATTTCTCCCTCGTATTTTACGAGATCCTTAATTTTCTCCGCCAATTCCTTGATAGCAACATCTCCTCCCGTTCCAATATTATGAATCTCCGAACCATCATAATTATTCATTAAAAATACTACCGCATCAGCCATGTCGTCAACATATAAGAATTCCCTTAGGGGAGACCCCGTCCCCCACAAAACCACCTCTTTCTCATTATTTATTTTCGCCTCATAAAATTTTCTCATCAACGCCTGCAAAACATGGCTATTATTTTTATCAAAATTGTCATTCGGTCCATAAAGATTGGCTGGCATAACGGAGATATAATTTGTTCCATACTGCTCATTAAAACTCTGACACATTTTGATGCCGGCAATTTTAGCTAAAGCATAAGCGTCACTAGTTTCTTCCAGCGACCCAGTCATTAAATATTTTTCCTTAATCGGCTGAGGACAAGCCTTGGGATAAATGCAAGAAGAACCTAAAAATAATAATTTTTTTACGCCATAGCGGTGAGCATTGTAAATGATATTATTTTGAATCTGCAGATTCTGATAAATAAAATCCGCTTTTTGAGTTTTATTGGCCATTACCCCGCCCACTTTGGCCGCCGCCAAAAAAACATATTCCGGTCTTTCTTGTTCAAAGAAAACCCGAGTGGCTTCCTGATCCAATAGATCTAATTCTTCCCGAGTCTTGAAAATAATATCATTATATCCATCTGCTTGCAATTTTCTGACAATCGCTGAACCAGCCAAACCTCTATGACCAGCTACATAAATTTTAGAATTTTTATCCATATTTTCATTCCTAACTGTTTAATTTAAGTGACAAATTTTCTATTTTTTCTGGAAATTATATGTTTTTTTCCTTTTTCGGCTTCCAAATCTGCTTCGACCATCAATTTTACTAATTCTTTAAATTTAATTTTCGGTTCCCAACCTAATTTATTTTTCGCTTTAGAAGCATCGCCTAATAATAAATCCACTTCGGCCGGCCGAAAAAAATAAGGATCTATTTTAATTATAATTTTCTTAGTTTTTTTATCAATACCAACTTCATTCACGCCATTCCCTTTCCAAATTAAATTGAAACCTAAAATCCGACAGGTTTCTTCCACTAATTCCCTGACCGTATGCATTTCTCCTGTAGCTAAAACATAATCGTCTGGTTTATCCGCCTGCAACATCAACCACATGCCCTCCACATAATCCTTGGCATAACCCCAGTCCCTTTTAGCATCTAAATTTCCCAATGATATAAAATCCTCCAAGCCAAGTTTTACTCTCGCCAAGCCACGGGTGACTTTCTTGGTCACAAAATTACCGCCGCGACGTGGAGATTCATGATTAAAAAGTATCCCGTTACAAGCAAAAAGTCCATAACTCTCACGATAATTAGCGGTAATCCAGTGAGCAAAGACCTTAGCGCAGCCATAAGGAGAACGTGGATAGAATGGGGTTGTTTCTTTTTGCGGCGTTTCCTGCACCTTACCAAACATTTCTGATGATCCCGCCTGATAAAATTTAGTTTTAATGCCCGATTCTTTAATTGCATCTAATACACGCAAAGTTCCTAAACCGACGGTGTCACAAGTATACTCAGGAATATCAAAACTTATTCGAACGTGACTCTGTGCTCCTAAATTATAAATCTCATCTGGTTTTATTCTTTCAATAATTCTTGAGATACTAGAACTATCCGAAAGATCTCCATACTCCCGATAAATTTTCACTTTGGATTCATGCAACCGAGAAACCGGTAAAATATGATCAATTCTTTCCGTATTAAAAGAAGATGATCTACGAACAATTCCATGAACTTCATATCCCTTTTCTATTAAAAATTCCGCCAAATATGATCCGTCTTGGCCGGTTATTCCGGTAATTAATGCTTTTTTCATTGTTTATAACTCAATTAATTATTTAATTCATATCTATTCCTTATTAATTCTTGTTCTTATTTCTTTATCAATTATTATTGGCAATTTTTCCGGATGTTCAATTTTTCTCTGACTCCTCCAAACAATAATTCTGAAATCTTTTTCTCAAAATTTTCACGCGGTTCATTCATACTTAAAATATTAGCATTCAAAATAAATTTAGCCAACTTTCTTTTAGTTTCAGTCTCGTTGTAAAAACTTGATTTTTATTAATTTAATCATATTTTTTTAGTAAAGTTTTTATTTACTGAACTCTTTTTTAAATTCTTCAAATGATTTTTCTGAATAAATTTCTGAATTCTCTATGGATTCATAAAATTTTATCCACTTTTCAAAATCTTCTTTCGTCTTTGTCCATTGGAAATTATTTGCAAAGGCATCTTGTTTTTCCTTAAATTTTTCAGCGGGTTTTTTTAAAAAAGCAAGCCAAAACTCATTGTCTATAATATCCTTATGGTTATCAAATAGTTTTAAAAAGGAGAAATTGATTTTACCTAGGATATCAACTATTTTTTTAGCTGATTCGGTTTCTAGCATATTCTTCCATTCAAAACAGAAGTTAACATCATCTATGGCACATTTTATATCTGTAGAGTTCATTAAAGGAGCGTTATCAGGTCGAACAATGGAGTGACCTTCTATATAGAAAGGTAATTTATTATCAACACTGCAGTCAATAATGTGATATAGTCCAAGGGATCCAAAACGGCTTATTCGATCAGCATCACGTATTATTTTTATATTTTCTCTGTCTGTTTCTTTATTCCAGCTATGTCTGCGAATACCTCTTTGAATATCTCCATACTGTTGACTCGAAAGCTTACCTTGTTTATGTAAATTTCTAAAAAAATCCTTCGATAGTTCTCCTGATCTTTCAGCATGCGTTTTATCTGGAAAAAGTTTTTCATCTTTTCTCCCCCAATCATGAATCCAGGCAGTAAGTTCTGCGTTAAAAATATTTTCGTTTTCGGCAACGGCAAGTAGTTTAGCAGCATAAGCAACCATTGTGGTATGTTCTAAGCCATGAGGATCTGAACCTTCTGGTAAATTTTGTTTAGCCATCTCTTTTACAAGATCTAGGGTTTCAATATCATTACTTTCCTCTTTTCCCTTAGAAATATTTAGCAAAGACGTTTCTCTATTATTCATAAAATTATTTTTTTCCATTATTTAGATCCGCTTCGACTAAGCAATGTTAAACCGATTTTGCCAAAATATTTATTTTTTTAGCCTCAAATGAATCTGCCTCAAAATTTTTATGGAACCCAGTTTTTTCTTGCATATACATTTTTATCACCTTAATAAAAATTTAACTCCCACCATAATTCTTAAAAAATAAACACCTGAAATCAAAATCGGATGGGCTAGCATCTTTTTCCATTTCCCCTTTTCCACAAAAACTTCCAGGAAACGATAATAAATTCCAAATTGTTTTTTGATGTCAGGATCCTGAACGCCCCATTTAGCAATGTATTCATCGAACTTTTGAGCGTAGTATCCTTTTTTGTTTAGATAGTTTTTAAGATTAAACTCCGCTTCATTATGATATATTGGAGTTTTTATTAAAGCAACCCCGAAAAGATTGTTGCTACAATCATCGGGGCACGCCCCCCCATCATTCCTTAAATTTCTAATTTTTTTGTCAAAATCCCAGTCTTCTGGTCCGGTCAAATTTTCATCAAATCCACCAACTTTTTGAAAAGCTTCTTTTTTCACAAACCGCACGCAATCAATGACCGTGCCGTCATAAAAACTTCTCTCAAATCTTCTAACCTTGCTCCAAAACTTTTCGCCCATTACTATCTCGGAAATGTAGAGGGCTATTAAGTTTTCAGTTTGTAGTTTTTTGTTTTTAGATTGAATTAATTCGACACAGTCTCGGATAACATTTTTATCCAAAATCATATCCGCGTCTAGATAGAGAAAAAATTCTCCACTGGATTTTTCTACCCCAAAATTTCTTTGTGCCGACCTTTCTGGACCCCAGTTAAATACTTTCAGATTTAACGGGGTAAACCTTTCTCTAAAGCTTTCAGCGATTTTGATAGTTTTGTCTGTAGAATTATTATCCACGACAATAATTTCAATTTTATCCTTCGGATAATTTTGATCAAGAATTGAATCTAAACAGTTTTTTATATTCGCCTCTTCGTTACGAGTGGTTATTATAACTGAGATTAACATATGTATATAGTTATAAAGTTGAAAGTTATAATGTTATAAAGCTTTAAACATTTTTTTTCTCGATTGATGATTAATATAGTGTTCTGGTGTTACCCCCGGTGAAATACCGCCAGAGGCGGGCCAGCAAAGCTGGATTTCACTGGGTAAATATTTTTTTACGAGCTTTGTGATCTTGCCAATGTTCTGGAGTTACCAATCTCTCAATATCAAAATTGTTTTCCGCCCTGTAAATTATTGAATAACTTGAAAATTTCATCCCTTCATTCGCAGATGTATCATAAATTAGATGAAAAAGCATCCCGAAAGCTAAAGCAAAAATAACTGTTTTGGCAGTCTTACTTTTGAAAATAAACAATCCTAGTATAAGGAAAATAATAACATATTCCCACCCGTGAAACAAGACATAAATTTTGTCAGATTTTAGGAATTGATATCCGTGAGTAAAGTAATCTAATTTAAAATTAAATCCAAAAGCCAAAAAATAATCAATAAAATGATCCAAATCAATTAAAACCGCGCCTAAAAATGAAAAGCCAAAAGTCAGAGTGGGTTTTTTATAATATTTCCAAACAAAATATCCAGCCAAAAGACCAGATAAGACGTGGAGAGTTAAATGCAGGAATAAAGACATATTATTAATTTTCAACCGATCAATTATTAATAATCAATGAATGATCAAAATGATAGTCCTTGCTGATATATATTCTGTCTAAAAACGTACGCTCCTTTGTCGCAACAGCTACATTATCCCGTTGTTCAATTCCAATTGTATTGCTCAAAACATAGTCCTTCATCCTGACAAAATTTATCTTTTGTCCGCCAACCTCAATCTCTCTAGTAACATAGGAAGCGACAAAAATGTTTCCATTTTCCACTTTTTGCATAGTCGCTTAATCTTGAGCGAACCGCAATTTCCACTTTTTCGCCCCACAACAAAGCAATGTCTTCTGTGGAAAAGACGGTTTTATGAGATCATAATATAATCTCAATGTATTCACCTTTTGTAGGTTTTTTATCCATATTTGTTACTGATAGTTGGCTTTAACCTCACTATCAGTTCATATTATACCAAAAATTCCTAGTTCTATTCAAATTTCACTAATTGTTTTCCTTGTAAATGTTCCTTCCAATGTTCTGGAGTTACCAATCTCTCAATATCAAAATTGTTTTCCGCCCTGTAAATTATTGAATAACTTGAAAATTTCATCCCTTCATTCGCAGATGTATCATAAATTAGATGAAAAAGCATCCCGAAAGCTAAAGCAAAAATAACTGTTTTGGCAGTCTTACTTTTGAAAATAAACAATCCTAGTATAAGGAAAATAATAACATATTCCCAACTAGGAAGCAAAACTTTTCAGATATTTGGGGAGTTTTAAAATCCATTGTGCCTGTTCGGGATAGAAAAGAAATCTTTCCACGTCCTTGGCGGCTTGTTTCAGGTTGGATTTCTGCGCTTGATCTTCCAGAAATTTTACCAGCTCTTGGCGGTTTTTGATATCAATTCCTTTTTCTTTGAAAATTTCCCAGTTTGGTTCAATATTTTTTTGGCTCAAAAACCAAACGAGATCATAGAAATCCCGTCCTTTTTGATATGGACGAAAAATAATAGCGATAACTTTCTGCGCGAAGAGCGTTTCTAGAGAATTTACCTGCATAGGAAACCTTTCATTAAAACTATCGGAAAATTTTGTTTCAATCTGAATATTTTTGAACGGATTGAAATCAACTTCAAATTTTACTAAAACCTTTTCATCTTTCGGGACATTAAAACCAAATTCCCGAAGAACATTTTTAAATTTAAAATAAATTGTATGAATCTTTTCATTGGTTTTTGTCCGAGCATCAATCTCAAATCCTTGCATCTCAAGCTTTTTTTTGATTTCCTGCATCATTTTTTCGATTTCAAAACCTTCTTTTTTCAGCAAATCAAAATCAAGATCTTCCGAAAAGCGATTGATTCCGTGCGCGAAACGCAAACAAGTCCCGCCTAAAAAAGAAATGCTTTCATTATAGGCGCTCAAGGAAAGCGCTTTCAGAATTTGAGTTTGCAAATATTCCAAAAGAATATTTTTCTCCTGCCATGGAATATTTTTTTCTTGCGCGTATTTTTTGAAAAAATCTTTGCTAGGCAGCATAATATTCAATAAATTTTTGAGTTAAAAATAAAACTTTCTTGTTTTGAAACGCTTTTGCGAAATCAATAAGTTTTTTTGAATTAAATTTAAAATCCTCATTAAACCGATAACCTTCAAATTGATTCTTTTCTCCGTTTAAAATATTTTTGTTCAAGTAGAAAAAATCAACCAGCGCTTTCTCCGGAAGCGCCAGATTGAAAGAAATTCCACTTTGTTTTTTTGTTTCAAATCCGCCAAAAGCTTCTTTTTTGATTTTTTGATAACTAAAATTTCCCACTGGCGTTTTGAATTTCTTGGTTTTTCTGGTCGTCACGGATGTTATGGTAAAAACTGCTTCGGGAATAATCCCATAAAAATTCAGAGCCATTTCCATACTGACATAGGAAGGAGAATAAATTTTTGTGGCAAATGCCATTGCGTCAATTTTATCTTTGACTTCCGTTAAAGCATACAGCCCTCGGCGAATCATAGTCAGATGCCCTTTTTTCATCCAATTTTTCAGATTAACAAGAGTGGTGCTTGTAAAATCATGACCCAAAATAAGCCTGAGTTCTCTTGTTTCAAAAAATGGTAATTCTTCAATTTTCTTCTTAAATTCAAAAAAATTCATTTCTTTTATTAATAAAATAATATCAATAATGGAATTGTATCATAATTTAATATCGCTGTCAAATTTACTATTTTATAGCTTATTTAAGCCTTCATTTTCTCGCCTTCATTTTTTTGAAAAATCAGTCAAGTGTCCCAATACTCGCATCCCACCGATGAATATATATTTAATATCATCAAATGAGCGAATAGCCATAATCTTTTTTAAAATAAATTTAGGAGTCATAAATGATTTGTAAAGCCCTTGCACTAATCCTTTGGCTTCAGCGTCAGTTAGCGGAGACTTCATTACTTGCCCTCTCTGGTCATAATGGGAATAATCTTGAGTCACCAACCATCCCTTTTCTTGACATTCTTTATAGAGCGGAGTTCCAGGATAGGGCGTCACAATAGTGCCTTGTAGCGTATCCACATAGCCTTGGCTAAACAATTTCTTGGCCAAATCAATGGTTTTCTGTGCCATTTCTTTAGTTTCCCAAGGATAGCCAATCATAGCCGTAATATGAGGTTCTAGTCCCCCATCTTTGCAAAGTTTAAGGCCAGGTTCAATTTCTTCTACTTTTAAATTTTTGCAAATTTTGTCCAAGGTTTCTTGATTAGCCGATTCTAATCCAAAGAGAATAAAACGAAAGCCAGCTTTTTTCATCAATTTCCAGGTTTCCAATTTTTTAATTCCGGTGATGCGCATATTGCAACTCATTACAATCTTTTTGCTATATCCTCTAGTAATCATTCCTTGGCAGAATTCTTCGAGCCATTGTCCAATCGGCAATGAACCGGAGTCTTCCATAATTTCTTTCACACCCAAATCAATCAACTGTCCCACTTCATCCAATGCATTTTTGGCCGAACGAGTGCGAAAATTTTTTCCTGGAAACATTCCTGGTTGAGCCCAAACGCAAAAACTGCATTTTCCCCACCAACAATCGCGTCCGCTCATCATATAGGCTCCCGGAGTATGTTTGAAATTTCCATTTTTGTAGGCGTAATTTTTCCACTTGGTTAATTTTCTATCAATCATCGGTAAATCGTCCAAGTTATGTTTAGAAAGATCAGAAGGTCCAGAGGAAATAATTGTCATTCCGGCCTCCGAGCCGGAATTTAAATTAGATCCTGAATCAAGTTCAGGATGACAGCTAGAACGAAACCAAAATCCGCCTTCTAATTTTACCCCTTTATCTAGATGATTAGCTAAATTCAAAAGCATAAAATCATAATCTCCTGATTGAATCACAAAGTCCACTTTAGATTTTTCTAGTGATTCTTGGGGAAGAGCTGTGGCATGATCGCCGTACAGAACGAATTTCGAATTTCGAATTTCGAATTTCGAATTTTTGAGATCATTTATAATTTTCCAATGCATTTCCACGACTGGAGTTTTTGTTTCGATAGCAATAATATCTGGTTTCTCCTGAATAATGCGCTCTTTCCACTGATTATATGTCAGCTCTTCCGCAATTCCATCGTCCCACAGCACTTCATAGCCGTTATTTTTAAGTAAAGTAGCGGCATAAGCCGGAATAACCGGATAAATATAGGTTGGAGCATTAAACCATTGAAATTGGCGATTTTGAGTGAGGCACGGAGTGCCTTTTTTTGATTCTAGGGGTGGATAAGATATGGAAATTTTCATAAAATTTCTAGTTTAAAGTTATAATGTTTTAAAGTTATAAAGTTATTAGATCCCGAGAATAAACTCGGGATGACACTTCGTGTTATTTTCCTAATTTACTTTTTAATTCCTTAGTAAAAATCAAACCTTGAATAAAGCGAATCCCATACCACAGATGAGTTCCAATAAGATAAGGAATGGTCATTAGACTAATAAAAAAATTTTTACTTTTCTGCCAGACCATTAGGGTGGAAAATAATAAAGCAAAACTATAAATAAAAATGACTAATAAATATAAGTTTATCATAAATGGAAAACTATAGGAAGTCACTAGCCCTATAATTAAAAAAATAACAAAAAGAGAGGGAATAAAATACATAAATTTTTTGGAAGTTTCTGGAAATTTCTTAGCAAAATATCCTCTATGTAAGCCATAATTTCCAATTTGTTTTAGATGTCTTAGCAAACCAGATCGACGATGATGAAAAACAATTAAATCTGGAACATAAATAATTTTTTTCTTCAGCTTTTTTACAATATCCAAGCAAAGTTTAGTATCTTCGCCTGGCCAATATTGGGAATCAAATCCTCCTATAGCAGAAAAATCACTTTTTTTAATAAAAAAATTGACCGTTGGCCAGTCTTCAACTTCACAACGTTGCTTACTAGGCCAATAACGAATTAAGGCGCTACCGGAAAGTGGTGATAAAAAAACCGCTCCAGAAACTTTTTGCCAAAACGAGTCACTCTGGGGTGTTAGTTGGGATCCGCCTAAAGCAGATACTTCACTATTTTCCAAAAATTTTTCGGCTATAGTCAGCCAGTCTTCTTTTGGATAAGCATCATCATCCAAAAAAGCCAAATATTCCCCTTGCGCATACTTTAAGGATAAGTCTCTCTTGCCCGCTGGGCCAATATTGCCAGTGGAAATTAGCCTAGCTTTTAGTTTTTTTTCTAAGATTTCTTTTTCTTGAATATCTATTGCATCCGGAAAAATAATAAGCTCAAAGTTATTATTTTTTAAGTTTCCTAATTTTTGGCACGTTTCCAGAACATAATCATTTATTTTTTGAACCGGAATGATTATAGAAAATTTTATAGGTTCATCATTATTCATTGAAGTTGGTTTTTTTGCGGATTATATAGAGAGGGCGTCCAATTACTTCATCATGAATGCGAGCGATATATAAAGCAATAAAACCTAGTGAAATTAAAACTATTCCAATTAAAAAAGTATTAGCGACAATAACAAAAGCGAGAGCGGTAAATAATAATGGATTAATGAACCAGCGGGTAATTAACATACTGAGAAAGAATAAAAAACTAGAGACAGTAATAAAGGTTCCGAAATAGCCGGCGAAACGAAGGGGCAACAGAGAAAAAGCGGTGATACTGTTTATGGCCAAATGAAATAATTTTCCATAAGAATAAGCCACTTTCCCGCTATGTCTTTCGGGAGCGGTAAAATAGATTTTTGCTCTTCGGTAACCCATCCAATCAATTAAGCCTCGAAAGAGACGTTCACGCTCAGGCAGTTTTTTGAAAGTTTCAATAACCATACGATCCATTAGACGAAAATCAGTGGAATGAGGCTCTGAGGTAACTGACGAAATTTTATTAAAAATCCACCAATAAATTTGGGAGGTTATTTTTTTTGTGAAACTAGCTCCTTGATTTTCTTTGCGCACAGTATAAACCACCTCGTGGCCTTCACGCCATTTAGCAATAAGCTCTTGAATTAATTCTGGTGGATGCTGAAGATCAGCGTCCATGGTGATAACGACATTGCCTTTAGCCAGGTGACATCCGGCTGAAGTAGCGGCTTCCTTTCCAAAATTTCGAGAAAAATCAATTAGTTTTACTCGCTGATCTTCTTGAATGAGTTTAGATATAATCTCTAAACTTTTATCTTGACTGCCATCATTAATTAGAATAATTTCAAATTTGTATTGATTTAATTTTGAAAGGTTATTCATTAATGATTTATAAAGTAATGGCACATTGCTCTCCTCGTTATAAATCGGAATGACCAAGGATATTAATTTTTTATTCATTTTTTTAAATATTAGGTTAAGGCTTTTTTCTTTGAACTAATAACAAAATAACCACTTAAGATAACCGCGCTTATTTGAGCTATAATACTTATCGTTAGTATACCAGAAATAGTATTTCCGAAAAGTTTAATAAAGATTATCATAGAAAGTGAAATGGCTAATAACCAATAAACCAACCGAGTTTGATGAATTGATAAGAGGTATTGAAAGAATACATTAACCAGAGAAAAAATAGTAACTAGAATAGCAAACCAACCAAGGAAGGAAGCAATGTTGGTATATTTATTTCCGAAAAGTAAGCTCAAAATAAAATTAGGAAAAATAAAGTATAGAATGGTGGAAGAAATTGAAACTAGCAACAATAACGAAATGGCTTGAAAAAGTGTTTTAAGGGAGTTGCTTTTTTTATGATCATTCTCGGCTGACATAGAAAAAAGAACAGTGGCAATAACCCCGGTAGCGAAAAAAATGATTTTTGAAACAATAGTTAGGGCACCGTATTGTCCAGCCGAAGTGGCATCCAAAGCATGTTTGGCTAAAATCATATCCGCATTGCCTAAAATGGTGATAGCTAGATTGCCAACGAAAGCCGGGAGAATATATTTTTTTAAAGAAGTAAACATCTCAATATTTTTTTGCGGAGAGTGGTCTATTTTTTGAGGTAAAAAAAGAAAACGGAGAGTAAAAAATGAGGCTAGATAGGCTACAATAGTAGCTAAAGCAAAACTTCCGATAGCTCCGTTCAAGCCAAAGCCTAATTTTACTAAAAAAATACCCAAAATTAGTTTGAATAAAGCACCGAGAATACCCAAAGCACTGACATCTTTGAATTTTTGCCAACCACTTAAAATACCCGAATTAAGAGAAGTAAAGAATGAAACATACATTATTATCCAAAGGAAAAATAGGGGTAGATTGTCGCTAAGTTTTAGAAAATCTTTTATAAAAGGAATTAAAGCTAAACTAAGAAAGAACAAAGGCAATCCATAGAAAATTATTTTTTTATTTATTTCCCAAAAAAGTATTTTACAACTACGAGTATCATTGTCGGCTTTACACTGAGCACTATATTTTGTCGTAACCATCAATAAAGTCATAGCCGGAACTGAAATAATCGTCATAAGAGACAATAATGATTCAATTTCACCATAAACCTCTATACTAACCAGGCGGCCAATAGCTAAATGAAAAAAATAATTTAAAACACTGCCCAGTATAGTTCCGCTGAACAAAATTAAACTATTCATCGCAAAAGCGTTGTTTTTTATCCGATTTATCATTTAGATTCTTTTAAAATTTTAAGATAAGTGTCAATTGCTAAAGATGGTTTCTCGAGAGCTAAAATATTACCTTTGTGTAACACTAATGTTCGATCGCAAAACTTTTTTATACTATCTAAATCATGAGAAACAAAAATAACGGTTTTCTGACCCTTTATTTTTTCAAAGTAGTCGTAGCATTTCTTTTGAAAATCAGCGTCCCCTACTGCCAACACTTCATCCATTAATAAAATTTCACGATTAGCAAAAATAGCCACTGAAAAAGCTAATCGCACTTGCATACCGGAAGAATAGCGAATAAGTTTTTGATCAACAAATTTTTCTAATCCGGAGAAAGCGATTATTTTTTCAAAATTTTTATCGATTTCTTTTTTAGTCATACCTAAAATGGTTGCGTTAAGATAAACATTATCTCGACCTGACAACTCTGGATTAAAGCCAATACCCAATTCGAGGAAAGGAGAAATTCTGCCATCAAGAATAACTTCTCCGCTATTGGGAGAAAAAATGCTAGCTAAAATTTTTAGTAAAGTTGATTTTCCACTGCCATTTTTTCCAATAATACCCAAAAATTCACCTTTTTTTATATCAATGGAAATATTATTCAGAGCCTGAAATTCCTCAAAACTTTTCTGTTTAAAAATATTCACGAAAGCTCCACGAACAGTATTTATTTTCTCATGGGGAATGCGAAAAGTTTTTGAAACCTGGTCAATTTTTATAGCAAAGTTTTCATTTTCCATGTAGTTTATTATAGCGTAAAATATTTAAAAATTAAATTTCTTCAGCCAGATTAGGAGAAAACTTTCGATAGGAAGGAATACTGAGGCCAAAAGCTATAAGAATGATAGCGATAAAAATGATGTTTTGCCAAAAATCGGCGAAATGATTAGTAATGAGCGATTCTTTCGTAAAATGGATAATAAAGGCCATTGGATTAAGCAAAAGAACGCGCTGGATATAAAGTGGCAGCATTTGCAACGGATAAATTATGGGCGTAGCATAAAATAAGGCGGCAATGGCCACTTCCCAAATCAAGGAAAGATCGCGGAATTTGACGTAAAGTGGAGCTGTAAAAAGCGAAAAAGATAGAATGAGAATATAGGTTAGGATGGAAAAAAGCATAAACATAATAATAGCTCCCAAACTTGGCATAAAGCCCTTGATGGCAAAAAATAAAATAACCACCAGTAGGTTCATTAAAAAAATTAAAGTTGCATTAATAGTGGAAGCTAAAATAATGGTCCAACGAGGAACATAAATTTTGGTTATTAGTTGAGATTTGAATAATAATGAATTCATACCAGCTGAGGTGCCTTCCGAAAAAAAGTTAAATAAAACTATCGCGGATAAAAGTTGTAAAGAATAATATTCATTGCCAATCACCCTCGGATTAAAGATAGAAGAAAAAACAAAATTTAAGATGGTAAACATTAATAGCGGTTTTAAGACCGCCCAAAAATAACCCAACACTGAACCATGATAGCGGAGCTTGAAATCAGTTTTGGCCAACATCCAAATTAGCTCTTTGTAATTTTCTTGTTGTAATTGCATAAATTAATTATAGTCAAAATAAACTTAAACACCAAACTACGTAAAATTATGATATTTTTTGATACCATGCCACCGTTTTCCTTAGTCCATCTTTAAAATTAATTTTTGGTTTATAGCCAAAACTTTTGCGCGCCTGGCTGATATCGGCATGAGTATGTCTCACATCACCAATTCGGGATGGTCTTTTTTCCAGATTGATTTTCTGGCCACTATATTTTTCTATCAGCTCTTTCACTTCTAAAAGGTTAGTTCTTTCCTCGTGAGCAATATTAAAAAATTCTCCTTTAAATTTCTTTTTTGACAGCATAGCTAAAATATTAGCCTCCACTACGTTATCCACATAACAAAAATCGCGCGACTGTTTTCCATCCCCGTCCAGAAAAGATTTCTTTTTTTTGGGGAAATAAAGCGCGGAAAGCCAGGCGGACACCACGGTTGAATACGCAGAATCTCCATATTGTCCTGGTCCAAAGACATTAAAATAACGAAGACAAATCGTATCCAGCCCATAAAGATTGCTAAATATTTTGCACATTAGTTCATCGCAATATTTCTGAAGAGCATAGGGAGTTAGTGGGTTGGCTTCATTTTTTGTTTCTTTGGTGGGAAGTTTTTTGGCGCCTCCGTAAATTGCAGACGATGAAGAAAAAATTAGTCTTCTTACTTTATAATCTCGACATTTTTCCAAAAGCAAGGTTGTTCCACAAATATTATTTTGGGTGGTTTTGAAAGGAAATTGGACACTAAAACTTACTCTTGGAATATAAGCGAAATGAAAAACGTAGTCTGGTCTATGTTTTTTGAAGATTTTTTCCAAAAATTTTCCGTCGGTGACGGATCCTTCATAAAAAATTATATCTTTGCTAACGGCGTCTTTTCTTCCTGTAACAAAATTATCAATTCCAATAATTTCCGCTTTAGGAAAACGTTGTTTAAATTGTTTGGAAAAATTGCTTCCAATAAACCCGGCACAGCCAGTTATTAAGATTTTCATATATTGGTTGATTGATTAAAGTGTCCTCCTTTGTTAAGACAGTAAAAGAGGTTGCATTTGTTAGATTTTTTAAAAATTACTTTGTTAAATATATTTGCTCCGGGGTTTTGTAATCGAGCGACTGGTGTTTTCTGCGCTGGTTGTAAAACTCGATGTATTTTCCGATGCCAATTTTAGCTTCTGTATAATCCGCGTAATCATTCAGATAAATATTTTCATACTTTAGCGTTCTCCAAAATCTTTCCGTAAAAATATTATCCAT
>Ga0210057_1005133_pt1 | contig 16971 bp, 16 predicted proteins | sample CryGeyCG2114_010_2_FD_183968 | JGI IMG/M metagenome (GOLD analysis project Ga0210057, IMG submission 183968) | Groundwater microbial communities from aquifer - Crystal Geyser CG10_big_fil_rev_8/21/14_0.10 (SPAdes) (version 2) | ecosystem: Environmental > Aquatic > Deep subsurface > Groundwater ...
CCCCCGGCAGAACGAGTGAGGTGGGCATCATGCACCCAGCGTACCTCGTTTTGCCCCGGTTATTGAGTCGTCTTGAGAAGGTCATCGGGCAACACCGAAGTGTCACCGATGTATCTCATCTTTTGCAATCGCCACTTTCTGCCTACAATAATAGGGGTTGCCGAGGTGGTGAAATTGGGAAACACGCCAGCCCTAGGAGCTGGTGCCCGCAAGGGCTTGTGGGTTCGACCCCCACCCTCGGCACGGAGAGTTCGTGGTAAGGGCTTTATATTTTTCATCCCGAGCGTAGTAAGGTTAAGCAGATATAATATAATCCCGCACACGCCGCTCCGGTGCCGTGCGGGACAAATTTTACCCCGCACTCGCGTGCGTAGCGCGGGACCTCTCGGGGGCACAGAAATGAAATCGTAAGCGATTTCGGTTCACCCCGCTTGAAAAAAATGAATGGAAGAAAATGAAACTCCACAGGCCTACACCTGTAGTTTTCTCTTGATATATAAAAAAACTCGCCCGCAACAAAAAATTTAATATGTCCTATCAGACGGCCGTCCAATAGGACACACAATGAGAAGTGCTCGGGTGAAAAAACAGCTCACGGTGGTCCTTGTTTGTTTGCTTGTTTCCCCGCCACCATCACCTGCGGCGGCGGGCTTGGTTCGTTAAACCTGCCTGGCCGGTCCCGAAACTCTCAATGAGAGTCCCGAGGACTCAAATCGGAGCAGGCAGGCCTGCCTGCTCAGGCAGGGCCGCTATAAGCGGCGCCGGCGACCGTGGAAGGCCTTGTGCACCTCCCGAAGTTCCTGGTTCGTGAGATGGGTGTAGATCTGCGTGGTGGAAATGTTCGCGTGCCCGAGGAGCTCCTGGACCGAGCGGAGGTCGGCGCCGTTTATGAGGAGATCGGTGGCGAACGCGTGGCGAAAAAGATGCGGGTGTACCCGAAACCTGGCGATTCCCGCCTCGCGGGCGCGGGTCTCCACGAGGCGCTCCACGGCGCGCGGCGTAATGCGCCCAATAACGCCGTTTTTCTTATCCAGCGATACGAAGAGCGCCTCCTCCGTGTCGGTACGTTTTGCGAGGTAGTCCTTCAGAGCCTGCTTCGCGCCTTCAGAGAAAAACACCACACGGAGCTTGTCGCCCTTACCCCGCACCGAGAGCTCACCGCGCGCAAGGTCAAGGTATCGGGGAAGCGCGCAGAGCTCGGAGAGCCGGAGGCCGGTTGAGAAAAGCGTCTCCAAGATAGCGCGGTCCCGCAGGCCGCGGAGATTGTCCCCCTTCGGGGCCGCGAGGATGCGCTCCAGTTCGTCGTAAGAGAGCACCTCTATGTCGCGGCGCGAGACCTTCGGGAGCTCTACGGTCTCCGGCGGGAGTGCCGCGATGCCGCGCCGGATGAGGTACTTCAAAAAATTGCGAATGGCGATGACGTAGTAGCTCTGGGTGTTCTTCTTCAGATCCCGGCGGGCAAGCGCAATCCTGAACTCCCGCACCGCCTCTGCACTCACATCGCGTACTGTGCGCGCCTTTGAAAGTGCGAGGAATGCCGCAAGATAGCGGGCGTAGTTCTCCCGCGTCTTCGGCGAGCGGTTCTTCTCAATTTCCAGGTAGTCCAGATAGTCCTTTACCAACTTTTGAATTTTGGTCATCACATCCATTGTAGCACGAAAATATTTTACGACAGATAAATCTGTTGTAAAATATTTAGGGGATTTCGTGTCAGAAAGATTCTGAAGCGAAATCCCTGTTTTACGACAGTCTTCAGTTTTGATGTATATGCATAAAAACTGAAGACACGGCAAATCCGTTTTCACCATCCAAAAAACATGCAATAAAATCCAATGTCCTCAATTTCGATGCATATGCATCGAAATTGAAGATGATTGGGGAAACTGATGCACTGTTGTTAAAATAATCGCGAGATTTTATGTCAGAGACGCTCTGAAGTAAAACCTCAATTTCCCGATAGTAGACCCCGTTAGAGAGCGCGCCCGAATGGCCTCTGGGCAGGCTGTCTCTAACGGGGTAGACAAATTGTAAAACGCCTGATAGAATGGAGAAACTTATAAAATGCTTTCCAAACGACAGAAGCAGAATGCCATAAAGGACTATCGGCGCCACGAGACAGATACGGGGTCTGCGGAGGCACAGATTGGGCTCCTCTCTAAACAGATCCAAGCGCTCGCCGACCACCTGAAAAAGCACCCCAAGGACCACCACTCGCGGCGGGGGCTCCTCATGATGGTGGGGAAGCGGCGCAAGTTCCTCCAGTACCTGAAGCGCGAAGACGAGCGGCAATACGAAAAGCTCACAAAGAAACTCGCGCTCAACGTCGGATAAAATCGGCATGGCCATTCCGCATCCCAACCAGCGTGTTGGCATCTTCATAGATGTCCAAAACATCTATCACTCCGCGAAACACCTCTACCACTCCCGCGTGAACTTCCGGGAGCTCCTCCGCGTGCTCTCCGCGCGCCGGCCCCTGATCCGCGCGATCGCCTACGTGGTGAAAAGCGAGACGGCTCTCGGAGAGGAATCATTCTTTGAGGCGCTCCGGCAGGTCGGCATGGAACTCCGCTTGAAAGATCTCCAGGTATACCCCGACGGTACCAAGAAAGCCGACTGGGACGTGGGGATGGCGGTGGACGCCATGCGCATGGCCCCCTCCCTGGACGCAGTGGTACTCGTAACCGGCGACGGCGACTTTGCCCCCCTCGTGGAATACCTGAAGTGGGGGATGGGAAAACAGGTAGAGGTCGCCGCGTTCCGCCGCACCTCTTCTGGGCGGCTCCGCGAGGCCGCGGACCTCTTCATTGACCTTGAGAAAACCCCAAAGCTCTTGAACCGCATTCCACCCCCGCGGACACGGAAAACGCCGTAATAGAAAAACAATTAATTAATAGAAAACAAGAGAATGGAATTAAACAGGAAAATTTTCAAAAGCACGCTCGGCGGGGAATCAATAAGTGTGGAGGTCTCCGAACTCGCCCACCAGGCGAACGGCGCCGTCATGGGGCGCCACGGGGACACGGTGGTCCTCGCCGCCGTGGTAATGGGCGAGAAAGAAACCACCACCGACTACTTCCCCTTGACCGTTGACTACGAGGAACGCTTCTACGCTGCGGGAAAAATTCTCGGGAGCCGGTTTATACGGCGCGAGGGGAGGGCCTCCGATAACGCGGTGCTCTCCGGACGCCTCATTGACCGCACCATCAGGCCGCTCTTTGACCAGCGGCTCCGGCGCGAAGTACAGGTGACCGTGACGGTCATCGCCTACGATGAGAAACATGACCCGGACGCCGTAGCGCTCCTCGCCACTTCTACCGCGCTTGCCATTTCGGATATTCCGTGGAACGGGCCGGTGGCAGGGGTATCCTTGAACGCGACAAACCCCGACGGCTCGCTCCGATATCAATCCTTCTTCGCGGGCCCCGAAGGGCTCGTGAATATGATTGAGTTTGAAGGAGTTGAAGTTCCTGAGGTGGAGGTGCAGGAGCTCTTCGCGCGCGCCCAAAAAGAGATCGCGGCGCTCGTGGCATTCCAGTGTGACGTCGCGAAGAAGATAGGCAAACCTAAAACCGTGATTGCCATCGCCGAGCCCGCGCCCGAGGTCCGCACCATCGTGGAACGCTTCATCAAAGACAAGCTCGCGGACGCCATTCACGCCAAATCGCTCGGAGCGCTCAAACACATGCTCATGGAACACCTAACAGGGACCGAGGCAGGCGAAGAAGCGTTCGCGGCGGCAGACGCACTCTTTGAGGACGCCGTGGATTCGCACGTGCGGAAAGCGGTTCTGGAGCGCGAGGAGCGCCCCGACGGGAGAAAACTGAACGAGGTGCGCGACCTCCACGCTGAGGTGGGGCTCCTCCCGCGCACCCACGGCTCGGCACTTTTCATCCGCGGCGATACGCAGATCCTCGCGGTGGTGACGCTCGCCTCTCCCGCCGCGGAACAGATCGTGGAAACCATGGAAGCCACCGAGAGGCGCCGCTTTATGCTCCACTACAACTTCCCTAGTTTCTCCGTGGGAGAAACGGGGCGGGCGCGGGGGCCGGGGCGACGCGAGATCGGCCACGGGGCGCTCGCCGCGAAAGCGGTCCGGAACCTCATCCCCTCCAAGGAGACATTCCCCTACACCATCCGCGTGGTCGCGGAGACGCTCTCATCCAACGGCTCCTCCTCCATGGCCTCCGCGTGCGCCGCATCGCTCGCGCTCATGGACGCGGGGGTGCCTTTGAAGACCCCGGTGGCGGGCATCGCCATGGGGCTCATGGCCGGCGAGGACGGAAGTTTTAAGGTATTAACCGACATCCAGGGTCCGGAGGATAACCACGGCGATATGGATTTGAAAATTGCCGGTACGAGGAACGGCATCACCGCCGCTCAAATGGATGTGAAACTGAACGGCATCACCGCCGAAATATTCGCGAAAGCACTTGAGGACGCAAAGCGGGCGCGCCTCCACATTCTTGAAACCATTGAGCGCACGCTCCCCGCGCCGCGGCCCAAGATCTCCCCCTACGCGCCCACTATCAAGACGCTCATCATCCCCGTGGACAAGATCGGTGCCGTGATCGGCCCCGGCGGCCGCACGATAAACGGCATTATCAACACATGCGGCGGCGGGGTGGATATTGATGTTGAGGAGGACGGCAAGGTGTTCGTCTCCGGCACCGATGCGGCCGCCACCGAGAGGGCCTTTGCGATGGTGCAGGCGGTGGTTCGTGAATATGAGATAGGGGACATAGTGGAGGGACCGGTGATAAAAATTATGGACTTCGGCGCCATTGTGGACCTTGGCGGCGGCCGGGACGGGATGATCCACGTCTCCGAACTCAAAGAGGGATTTGTGCAGAAGGTGGAGGATGTGGTGCGCCTCGGTGACCGCGTGCGCGCCAAAGTGATCCGCGCGGACACCGACGGGCGCATTGGACTCTCTCTCCGGAACGTGCCCCAATAGAGATAAGCCGCCCTGCTTCGACGGTGAGCCCTTCGGTCTTGAGCCCTTCGATATACTCAGGGCGGTGAGTAAATCGAACCCGCTCAGGGCGGTGAGTAAATCGAACCCGCTCAGGGTCGAAAGACTCAGGACGGTCAAGCCGCAAGGTGGCTGCCGCCACTCCGACTTTGGTCGGATGGCGGGTCTTTAACTAAGGAGCACCAGGGAGCGGCGCTCTTTAGTTTTCTATAAGCGGTAATGGAGAAAAGGTGCATCCCATTAGAAGCTGATGAGGATGCGCCTCTTTTTAAAACTTATACACACCTCTTCTTTGTTGTGGCTTCTCTCGGGATGTATAATAGAAGCATGGAAACCACAACCCCCGGATGGGGCGCGCCGCAGCCCCCCAAAAATCTCCCCACGGGCGAGGGGGAAGTGCCGCTCGCTCCCGCGCCGCAGCCGAAGGTAGAGGTTCGCACTATGGGTTCCGACCTCCGCTCTATCGGAGAGCAGGGAGGAGGAGAGCCGCGCCCATATGTTCCCAAGCCGGCGGCGCCATTGTCGGCTTTCCCGCCGTCAACTCCAGGCAGTGCGCCCAGTCCGTTCATAAAACCTGCGATTCCTTTCACGCCCCCAAAAATGGGAACTGCCGGCCTGCCCGCGCAGGCAGGCGTTCCTCCGAAGCCGCCCGTACCTAGCGGCGCTCCAAAGCCCATATCGCCCGCACCCGGCGGAACGCCGAAATCCAAGCGCGGTATCTTTCTCGGCATTCTCTCGTTTTTCGTGGTAGTAGGTCTCGCCGCGGTGGGATACTTCTTCATCTACCCCATGTTCGCCGGAACCTCCGCCGAGCCGGTAGCCGCGCCCGCACCAGTCGTTGAGGTACCGCCCGCACCGCCACAGGAAGAACCGCCAGTCATACCGCCGGTCCCAGCGGAGGTGATAGCAGGCATTGACACCCACACCTCTCTTTTCACGATTCCCGCCGACATCCGCACGGAAGCGACCCCCGCTCCCGTGAGCGTTGACGGACTGCGCGCCGCGCTCCCGTTCGACCGCGCTGCGGTGCCGCTCTTCCGCGAGGTGACGATAAAGACCGCCGAAGGCAAGGTAATCGCTTTTGGGGAACTCGCGAAACGGCTCGTCCCCGGGTTTTTCACGCCGGAACTCCTTGGCTCTTTTGCGGACGATGCGACCTACCTCACCTATGCGGCGGCCGACGGCACCTGGTTCGGTTTCGCGGTACCCCTGAAGAGCGGAGTGGACCTCGGCGCCATGCAGGGAAAGATAGGTGCGCTTCAACACGACCCCGATAATAGGAACTTCTTCCTCGCCGATCCCGGCGCGGAAGGGGTGTGGCGGGATGGCAGTATTAAAGGACACCCCGCCTCGCTCGTTGATTTCGCCACGCCGGGAGCCACGCTGGGTTACACCTGGCTCGGCCGCACGTTCCTCCTCACTACGAACGCCGCCGCGGGCGAAGAAACCGCCAGGCGACTGGGGTTCTAAGTTCTCTCTACGACATTGACCCCATCGCACGGTGGGGTTATCGTTGATTGCGTACTAAGCCATGAATCCCGTTAGAAGCATTTAAATCTATTCACATATCGTATGAAACAAACAGCGCAATATTCTGAACAAAGTTCTTGCGAGATAACTGCGGTCGCCTAAAAGCGACCTGCTTCTAACGGGATGAAAAAAGAGGAACAAAAAAAGCTTGAGGAACAACTCCGTTCGCAGGAGAAAAAAACAAAAGAACAGCTCCAGCATTTCAAGGAGGGGCTGGATTTCGGCAACGACACCGACCACCTTGAAGAGAAAGCGGATGAGACGGAAGAATTCGGCACGTGGATAGGTTTGAAACGGATACTTGAGCATCAGCTGGACCGCATACGGCACGCCCTTGCGAAGATCGGGGTGGGGAGCTACGGCCACTGCGAGCGGTGCGGTAAAGAGATTGAACCTGCGCTTCTTGATATAGACCCTGAATCCGCACTCTGCATGAGCTGTAAAAAGAAGGAGGGAAAGAAGCGCTAAAGAATCTCACCGATACGGATAGTATCCGCATCAATCCGCGTTTTGAATTATCCGCATAAATCAGCGTAGCCAATCCGCATAAATCAGCGTTCTGCAAATCAGCATAAATCAGCGTCTTCTTTATCAGCGTTAATCAGCGTTTAATAAATAAATCAGCATTAATCCGCGTCCAAATAAATGTCCGCCGTCCCGAAGCTATTCTCTGCGGAACTTGACGGTATTGACGCCTACCTTGTGGAAATAGAGGCTGATTTGAATGTTGGCCTCCACGCGTTCAGTATCGTTGGGCTCGCCGACAAAGCGGTGGGGGAATCAAAAGAACGGGTGAATTCCGCATTGAAACACACCGGCATTCGCCCGCCCACCAAAGAGAACCGTCGCATCACAGTGAACCTCGCCCCCGCGGACATGGAAAAAGCGGGGTCGCGCTTTGACCTCCCTATCGCACTTGCCTACCTCCTCGCGAGCGAACAGCTCGCGCCCTTCTCCGCCGCCGGCAAACTTTTCGTGGGAGAGCTTTCCTTGGACGGCACGCTCCGACCGGTGAATGGATGCTTGAACATCGCCATCTTCGCCCGCACCCACGGTATTGAGGAACTTTTTGTGCCCCGGGCAAATGCCGAGGAGGCCGCCGCCGTCTCCGGCATCTCGGTGATCCCTGTTGGAACCTTAGGCGAGCTTATCGCTCACCTGGAGGCGCGGGTACCCATTCCTCCCACCCCGCCAACGGCCATCGCGCCCAGCTATCAGCCAAAGTCCGTTCAGCTCCACGAGGTCCGAGGAAACGAAGCGGCCAAGCGCGCGCTTCTCGTGGCGGCCGCAGGCGGTCACCACCTTCTCATGTCTGGCCCCCCCGGCACTGGGAAAACCATGCTTGCCCAGGCGCTCGCGAGCATCCTCCCGCCGCCCACCGTAGAGGAGAGCATTGAGATCACCCGCATCTACAGCGCGGCGGGGCTGAATAAAGACCAGCCGTTCATCACATTTCGCCCCTTCCGCACCCCTCACCACAGCGCCTCACTTGTCTCAATCCTCGGCGGGGGATCACACCCGCGGCCCGGCGAGGTGAGTTTGGCACACCGCGGGGTGCTCTTCCTGGACGAAATCCCAGAGTTCCATCGCGACATTTTAGAAGGGCTCCGGCAACCGCTTGAAGAGGGGGCTATCCACATCGCCCGCGCGAAGCGCACACTCACGCTCCCCGCGCGGTTCACGCTCATCGCCTCCATGAACCCATGCCCCTGCGGCTATTTTGAAGACCCTGAGCACGAGTGCCGCTGCAGCGCCCACGAGATCTTCCGCTACCAGCGGAAGATCTCGGGACCGCTCCTCGACCGCATTGATATGCACCTCACCGTGCCGCGGATCTCCGTGACCGAGCTCCGGGAGGAGCGCGCCGGAGATGCGGCGGAAACCGAGCGGGCCCGCGGGAAGGTAACGCAGGCGCGCGAACGGCAGCGCGAGCGATTCAAAACCGCGGGCATCCCCGCAATCACAAACAGCGAAATGACCTCAAGTGAAATTGAAGCGCTGGTATCCCTCGAACCGTCTGCGGAATCGTTCCTAAAGCGCGCGCTTGAGCGGGCATTCCTCTCCCCGCGCGGCTACTACCGAACCCTCAAGGTGGCGCGCACCGTGGCCGACCTTGACGGTTCATTCAGCGTGAAAGAACACCACCTCGCCGAGGCGTTTCAGTACAGGGTCAGAAATAACGAATGACACAGACGATGACGATTACTATAACTATGACAGCTGACACAAGTCATCGTCATTGTTATTGTCATAGTAGATAAATTATGGGAAAACGATTGGGCCAACATTTTCTTGAATCCAAGCGGTGCCTCCGCCGCATCGCGGGGGCGCTCGAACTCGAACCCGGCGACACGGTGGTGGAAATAGGCCCGGGGCACGGAGAGCTCACGAAAGAGCTGTTAGCTTTGAGCCCTTCGGCAGTGAGCTCAGGGCCGAACTGTTTTGAGCTTTTAGAGGGAAAACAGGAAACCAGCGGAGGAATTCACCTCGTTGCGATAGAAAAAGACCGCGAATTGGCGACACTCCTTAAGGAGAAATTCCATAACTCCAATGTTGAGGTCATTGAAGGTGATGCCCTCAAAATCCTCCCAAAATTAATTAGAAATTTGAAATTAGCCCGCCCTCGGCGAGCCTCTGGCGAGGCCGGGGAAATTAGAAATTCCGACTATAAAATAGTCGGGAATATCCCCTTCTACCTCACTGGGCGGCTCCTGCGGGTCGTAAGCGAACTGGAACCGAAACCTGCCTGCGCGGTGTTCACTGTCCAACGGGAAGTGGCGGAACGAATCGTCGCCCAACCGCCAAAGATGAATTTATTGGCGGCGAGCGTTCAATTCTGGGCGGAGCCGGAAATTATCGGCTACATTCCCAAAACCGCTTTCCACCCACAACCGCGCGTGGACTCGGCGATCATAAAACTGGTAACTGGGAACGGAGAGAAAATAGTTAATCCCAGTTACCCAATTACCAAATTACACGATTACTACTATCAACTCATCAAAATTCTCTTCAAGCAGCCGCGAAAAACCATCCTCAACAATCTGCGCCGGAAGAACGAGAGCGCCGACGCGCTTGCCCGTACGCTCAAAAATCTCGGCATAGACCCCGCGGACCGTCCGCAAGATCTCTCGGTTGGCACCATCATAAAACTTTCCGAAGTGTGGTACACTCAAAACCGAAGATAATTATGAAGCACTTCCTGGCTATCACGCTCGTCATTGGGAGCATCGGCGGCTTACTCTTTCTCCCTCGCTCCGCGGAAGCCGTCAGCATTTTTCTTCCCTTCGGCGGCAAGGTGATTTCTATCATTGCCCCTGGAGTGACCTGCACACAAGGGGAAGGACCCATCATTATAAGACCGGTGGGGATTGCACCGACGACCCCCTACGCCGTCACCCTCGCTACCAAGCGCTACCTCCACAGCGTGATTACCCCGGGTGTGTGGATTCTGGGGCTCTATAACCCGATTCCTAACATGTTCGTCTGCGCGACCGATACAATCCCACCGGTCTCCGTCCCAGTATTTCCCATTTTCATATTCGGCACGTCGCTGCCGTCGCCCTGACGCAAAAAGGGTGCTAACCGCGCGCCTCCGCGCGGCGTTTCCACACGCGCGCCGGTGCATAAGGCGGCGGGAAAATAGTGTATAATGAAAAGGAAATGCGCGTGCATCTGCGTTTCCCAACTTCCGCGCGCGGTCGGCGCGCGCTCCTCTCCGTTGCCATCCTCGGCATCTCTCTCGCCGCGAGCGCTTATCTTATGCTCGCCACGGCTCCGGGAAAAAGTATAGGCAACACGCCCGGCTTTGAAGCGTCCGCCGCCGGTGCGCTCTCCCAAAACCTCAATTTTGTGCGGGCACTGCCCAATCTCACCAATGAGTTCACCGACCAGGCGCTTGAACGGCTCATTGCGCAAAACGAAACGCTCAAGGCGGGCGGCGAGGCAGCCCAAAACCCCAAACTGCTCCCGGAGGAGGCGGATGTCGCCGCCATCATCTCAAAAATCATTGACGATGAACTCGCCACGGAAGCAATCAAGGAGTCCGACCTCAAGGTGAATGCATCGGACGCAAAAGAGACCCAACTCGTGTACCTCCTCTTTGTGGACCAAGCGCTTAAGACGCAGGGGAACGAGATGCCGGACCTCGCCGACCGCTCGCTCACCGCGTACTTCACCGATACCGCCGCAAAATTGGACGAGACCGCGGAAATCCTGAAAGCAGTGAAAGCCCCGCCGTCGTGGCTCGGCATCCACCGCGACCTAGTCGCGTTCTTTTTAAAACAGCGGAATATCTACCGCTCGCTCGGCGCCGCGGACACCGACCCGCTCCGCTTTACGATAGCTACCACACGCCTCCTCCCAGCGGAGGCGGAAGAGGAGTTCCAGAAAATCCAGGCGAAGATAGAACAGAAAATCACCGATGAGAAACTTATTTAACGCCCGGCGGCTCCTCGCGACGGCACTCGCTCTTGCCATCATCGCGGGCACACTGCCGGCGTCCGCGTTCGCGCAGTCAACTAACAAAGTGCCCGCCGGCATGGAGCTCTGTGCCAAGGCAGCTGAAATTGCAACTCGCTTCGGGCGTCTCGCCGCTTTCAACGTTGACTTTAGAGCGGGAATCCAGACCGCGGTTCTTAATAAAGCGGTGGGTTATATCCGGGACGAGATATTTGGAAAAACCAACATAAAAATAGAGGAACTTATAAGTGACCCACTTCTCGCAGTGGGTAATTTCCTAAGTAGTGCCTTCAATGATCTTATTGAAAACACGATGAAAACCGCCGTAGACAACCAGGTGACCGAAATAGAAAATACTTTAATCGACGAGTTATCAAAAATTGGAAGAGAGTCTATTGCTGATATATCAGACACCGATGACCCGGAAGAGCTGCTAATAGCCAATGCGGAAAGAGCCGCTAAACTCACCAGCGTACCAACGATAGACGAAATAGTTATAGCGCGGCAGAAACAGACCTTAAATAAGCTCAAGGAAAAATTAAACAAACAAATTAAAGAGCAAAAGATCGCGGAGGTAAACGCCGACACGCGCGCGAAGTGCGCCGAACTCCTGAAGACGACGAACGAAACCATCAAGAGGACACTCCTCTACCAACTCTCCACGCAAATCGTTGACTGGATTCAGACCGGCAAGACGCCGCAGTTCTGGAAACAGCCGGGGAAGTTCCTGAAGGACACCGGGCTTCTCGCGGTGGACCGTTTCATCTCGCGGGTCGCGCCGCGCCTCTGCGAACCCTTCCGCCTTTCAGTGCAACTCCAAATCCCATCGGTGCGCCGCGAGGACAACCCCTTCTACGAGCAGGTCACCTGCTCTTTGAATAGCGTGGTAGCAAATATAGAGAACTTCTACCAGGACTTCCGGCAGGGGGGGTGGATCGCCTACAACGAAATGTTGAAACCGCAGAACAATTACTACGGCGCCTCGCTCGCGGTCATTGACGAGGCGGCACAGCAGCAGGCGGCGGCCACCGAAAATGCGCGCCTGGAACAGGCACGCGGATTTGTGCCGGTGAAGCAGTGTACCGAATGGGCGAAGTTTGAACCCTATGCCGGTCCATCCTCTTACGTCTTGGACATAAGAAGCGATTGGGAAGGCAATCTCTACGCGCGCGCGAATAATGCACCACCGGAGTCGGGTGCAGTAGTGGGTCCTGTAGATGCCAACGGCAATGCAGTGAGCGGCTTTGTACAGGAACCTCAAACAGGCCCACTTGATAAGGGGGTGCGCCTTTACTCCTCCTCCGCAAACTACTTCTGGGAGTGCCTGAAGGACGAGATCACGAGCCCGGCCACCGTCGCCGCGGGGCTCGCCGAGCGCGCCTCGCAGTCGGACATTGACAACCTCGCGGCAAGCGAGGACGTCTCGCTCTTTCTCCAAACCGTTGAGGATTCCATTGTGAACAAGCTCGTGAAATCCGGCGTGAGAGGTCTCAAAAACCTGCTCCCGCGAATTATTCCGTAGCATAAACTATGAGCTTTCTTCTAAAACTCTTCGGTGGAGCGGCGGCGGCTCTCGTCCTGGGGCCAACCGTACTGGTTGCAGCGGTGGTTGGGTGGATTGCCGCGACACTCACGGGGCTCCTCTTAGCGCTGGGCGGGCTCATCGCGGGAGCGGCGAACTACATACAATCCTTCATCGTTTCCCCTCAAAACGCTATTGTCACCATCGGGTGGACCATTGTGCGGGACGTCGCGAACCTCGGGTTTGTGCTCGTCATCATTGTCATCGCCTTCGCCACCATCCTCCGCTTGGAAAACTACGGCGCGAAGAAACTTCTCCCCCGCCTCATCCTCGCCGCAATCCTCGTGAACTTCAGTTTGCAGATCGGCGCCTTTATTATTGGTTTCTCACAGGTCATCACTGATTTCTTTTTCAGTAAAATCTCATTATCCCCGGGAGAGATCGGTGCAACCCTCATCGGCGCGTTCGGGCCGCAACGGTTCCTCTCGGGCGCCAAAGATCCCGACAGCTCCATTGCTGAGGGAGCTTCAATCGCTATCAATCTCGCCATTGGACCGTGGCTCGCGACCGCCTTCAACCTCATTATGTTCTTCACAATCCTTGTCCTTGCCTTTATGCTCATCATCCGCTTCCTCGCCCTCTCCTTCCTCCTCGTCATCGCTCCCATTACGTGGCTCTTCTTCGTCATCCCCGCGCTCCAAGCGCAGTTCAGTAAGTGGTGGAATAAGTTCCTGCAGTGGACCTTCTTCGCGCCCGCGACCTCATTCTTCGTATACCTCTCCTTCACCGCCGCCCAAGGACTCGGCAAACTCTGGGAGGGAGCTGGAAATTCAACGATCAGCAGCATTGATAAGATTATTCAGGCAATGTTTATGGATGGGGTAAATGTGATTCTCCTCTCCGGGTTTCTCATCGGCGGCATTATCGTTGCCCAGCATATGAGCATCACCGGCGCCGCGGGGGCTATGGGGCTCGCACAGAAAGTTGGTCAAGGGGCGAGAAAGCGGGCGGGGGCGTGGGCAGGGAGACAGGCGAAGCGTGGAGGCGCGAGAGCACTCGAGAGCAAACCCGCCACCGCTCTCGTAGGAGCGATGCAGCGAATCCCTGGTCTCCGGCGCATGGGTATGGCTCTAGGCGGGCGCGCGGATATCATGCGCCGCGAGCTCGTTGTGGATGCGGACAGGCGGCTCGCGAAGTACAGCGACACACATATCGCAAAAAATTTGGATGTCCTCTCGGCGCCCGAGCAGGTTGCCGCTAAGGAGCGCCTCGCGAAGAACGGCACGGTGGGCCTCATTAAGGACCGGAAGGGGAACGGGAACGTCCTGAACAACGTTACTGCGAAAGACAAGGAGCTCTTCGAGAGTTACTACGGCAAAGACTCGCGGCAGTGGAAAGCGTTTGAGGTTGCGGCCGGGATGGATGTGGCGTCCGCGGACGCCATCCGCGCCGGAAACGAAAAACAATTGAAACAAAAATGGGCAGGGTGGGTTGAGGGCTTAAAACCAGAACAGATCACTAAACTACCAGTCAATAATATATTCAATGGCAAGGACAAGCTCTCGGATATGGGAATTGACGATAAGGATAAAACTAGAATGCTCCGCGAAGCAACTATAGAAGGAATAGGAAGGAAAGCTCCTGGTGATCTCGCAAAACTCTTCAACAAAGTGAAACCTGTTGGTTTTGAAAGTCTCTACGAAGCTGTTGATAAATTCAAAGAAAAATTAGAAGACATTTACACTGACCCGAAGGTAGGTGCTCCAGAACAGCAGGCCGCAAAGAAAAAATTAGATACTGTTTACAGGGTCTTGGAGCATGCTCCCTCACTCCGATTTTACTCTGGTATGTATGAGGGCGGCGGTGCACCGCCCGCCGCGGCGCCGCCGCCTCCACCGACTCCACCGCGCCCGAGACCATAGCCCCACTATTCCATGATCCGCGTCTCCAAAAAAAAATTTCTTGAGCGGCTGGACGTGCTGCCTACGGCAGTGCGGGAAGCCGCTTTTTCTCCGGACACCGGCGGCATCATCTCCGCCATCGGCAAGACATACCACCTTGATGAGCAGAGAATCGGTACGCTCATTGCCGCAACCGGCGCGGTCTTCTTTGGATTCCTCCACCGCACCGACCTCGTGAAAGAAATTCTTGAGGAGACCCGCGTTGACACAAAAATCGCCCAGTCCATCGCCGACGAGATAGAACAGAAAGTGTTCGCGAGGATACGGGTTGACTTGGACAGAATTTTTGAACCGGTCTCCACAGAGGAAGTTGAGACAGAAACCCCACCCGCGCCGTCCCCTGTAGAAAAGAGAAGTTCCATACAGCCAAGCAAGTTTCACCCCGCAGAGACGCGTGAGGAGAAACTGTTTACTGCGCCCAAGGGCGAAGGCCCCCTCATTCTCCACGAAGAAAAGGGCGCCGCCGCGGAGGCGCAAAAAGGGTTCAAGGGGTTCTCTATGCCCTTGAGTTTTCTTCGCTCTAAAATGGCCCCCAACGCTGCCCCTAAAGCGGCCGCGCGGGTGGAAATGCCGCCAACCACCGCTCCGCCGCCGCGGAAAGATGAGTCCCCCTTCGCCCAGCTACGGAAGGACGAGCCCCCCTCCGCCCGGCTACGGAAGGACGAGCCGCGCGTCGTCCACTACAACGAAAACCGCACACCACTCTCGCCTTTCGGCCAGAACGAGGAATTTATCAACCTGGAGACGTTTGAGAAATTCTCCCCTCCTTCGCCCGGCTATGGACGGGCAGGCCCTCCTTCGCCCGGCTATGGACGGGCAGGCCCTCCTTCGCCCGGCTATGGACGGGCAGGCCCTCCTTCGCCCGGCTATGGACGGGCAGGCCCTCCTTCGCCCGGCTACGGAAAGGCGAGTCCTCTGCCTGCGGTCTCCATAAAACCGTCGGTTGAGGAAACACCTCCGCCCTCTCCCATACCAGCGCCGCCAATACAGCCAGCGCCGCCCGCGCCCGCCGCGGAACCGACACCAAGAATAATCACGGAACCAGCGCCTAAAATAGTTCCGGAACCGCAAACCCCCGCACCCGCAAAAAACCCGGTACCGCCACCCGCAACAGAGGGAGGGGAGCCGAAGCTTAAGGGAAATACGGTAGACCTACGATGACAATGACTATGACAATGACTGATGACCAGCAGAAAAATAATGACCAATACGGATTCCGATTCCGAGAGTGGGATATTTATCAAGATGCGCGAGCGTTTAGAAAACAGGTGAACGAGTTGTTAAAACACTATCCAAAAGAAGAGAGGTTTGAGTTGGTGGGCCAAGCAAAGCGCGCACTCAACTCGATTGTCCTCAACATCGCAGAGGGTTCAAATAAAAGTACGGATAAAGATGCCCGCATCTACATAAACCGCGCTCATGGGTCACTTGATGAAGTGGTCGGATGCCTCGATTGCTCACTCGATGACGGATACATTTCCCGTGAAGAGCACGCAGAGATTCTAGCTAAAGCATCAAGCCTTGCGAAAAGAATTCGCGGCTTCACAAAACACCTAAAAGATTCCGCTTCGTCATTGTCATAGTTATCGTCATCGTCATCCTATGAATTTCCAGGTTCCTCAATTCATTGAACAGAAACCGAAGATCGTCGGCTTTCTCACGCTCCCCCAGTTCCTCTATCTCGCGGGGGCCGCAGCAATAAGCTTCGCCGCGTTCTATGTCTTCAATTTCTTCCTGTGGCTCATAGTCACGGCGGCCGCGGGAGCCATTGCCATCGCTTTCGCGTTCGTGAAGGTGAATGGTCAGGAATTTTTCAAGGTGGCGATTGCCGCCTTCGGGTTCTTCCTCAAACCGCGCACCTTTACCTGGCAGAGGGCCGCCGCGCAGGCCTCGCTTGATACAAAAAGCATAGAAAAATTGGAGGCGCTCCGCCGCACCATGGGTCTCCAGGAACGGATGAGGTCAATCACCCTCGCAATCACTACCGGCAAATTCCTCTCGGCGTTCACGCGCTCGCCTAAGGAAGGAGGGGAGCGGTACCAAACCGTGACGTATCTCACGGGAGAGAAGAAAGTGGCGAAGAGGGTGGATTATTGATTACTAAATCCGAAGCACGAAATCCGAAATACGAAACAAACGCAGAAAATGGAGAAAATAAAAACGAAACCCTACGACTTAGAAGAGCGGACTTTACGTTTCGCGTTTAAGGTGAGGTGTTTTGTTAGAAAACTACCGAAAACGATAGCAAATATTGAGGACGCAAAACAGGTAGTGAGGTCATCTGGATTAGTTGGCGCAAACTATATCGAAGCGAATGAGTCGTTGAGTAAAAAAGATTTCTTGATGAGAATTAAAATCTGCCGCAAAGAGGCTAAAGAAAGCGCTTATTGGATGGAACTAATAGACGTCGGAAACGATGCAGCACTCGAAAAAGAAAGGGGAGAGCTCGGAAAAGAAGCGAAGGAATTAATGATGATATTTAGTGCTATTATGAGAAATAGCCAATAAAACACGAAATTCGAATATCG
>Ga0210057_1005135_pt1 | contig 16964 bp, 17 predicted proteins | sample CryGeyCG2114_010_2_FD_183968 | JGI IMG/M metagenome (GOLD analysis project Ga0210057, IMG submission 183968) | Groundwater microbial communities from aquifer - Crystal Geyser CG10_big_fil_rev_8/21/14_0.10 (SPAdes) (version 2) | ecosystem: Environmental > Aquatic > Deep subsurface > Groundwater ...
CCCTGGGTCGATTTGCGTTGCCCAGGAACCCTTAGGCTTACGGTGGGCAGGGTTCTCACCTGCCTTTTTGCTACTCATGCCAACATTCTCTCTTCTTTTGGCTCCACCGAACCTCACGATTCGACTTCGACGCCAAAAGAATGCTCCTCTACCACTGTCTATATAAATACAGACAATCCGCGTCTTCGGTAATATGCTTAGCCCCGGTACATTTTCGGCGCGAGGCAACTTGACTAGTGAGCTATTACGCTTTCTTTAAAGGATGGCTGCTTCTAAGCCAACCTCCTAGTTGTCGCAGTCGCGACACCACCTTTTACACTTAGCATATATTTAGGGACCTTAGACTGCGGTCTGGGCTGTTTCCCTTTTGACTGATGGACCTTAGCGCCCATAGTCTAACTCCCAAGCTACACCTACCGGTATTCGGAGTTTGGTTAAGAAGGATACCTTGCGGCTCCTGTCTCATTCAGTGCTCTACCCCCAGTAGTCAGCGCTTGAGGCTAGCCCTAAAGCTATTTCGAGGAGAACCAGCTATCGCCGAGTTCGATTACAATTTCTGCGCTTACCACAACTCATCCCCTGATGTTGAACGGTCAGTGGGTTCGGTCCTCCACCCGCCTTTCGGAGGGCTTCAACCTGGCCATGGTAAGATCACCCGGCTTCGGGTCTTGTACATACGACATTCTTAAATATTGGAAATAAGACGAGCATACGTCTCACTTCCAATAAATAAGATAACGGGCAGTTAACCCTCGCTTTCACTATGACTCCACTCCATCACGGAGATTAGTCTAGCCGCATACACAAACTCGTTGGCTCATTCTTCAATAGGCACGCCGTCATCCCGATTGCTCGGGACTCCGACTCTTTGTAAGTATATGGTTTCAGGTACTATTTCACCTCCCTCACCGGGATGCTTTTCACCTTTCCCTCACGGTACTTGTTCGCTATCGATCATAAGAAGTATTTAGTCTTTCCTCATAGTCGAGGAGAGTTCCCACGGGATTTCACGTGTCCCGCAGTACTTAAGATATGTTGCCGTAAAGTAATAACTCCTTTCGCTTTACAGGGCTGTCACCTTCTCTGGCAGAGCTTTCCAGCTCTTTCAACTAGGAATGTTATTATTAATAAACTTTACCTTACTTTATTCTAGGAAAGTAAACGCAACTATCTTGCAACCCCCAAAAAACATATGGACCTAGATCCTTCTGTCCCGATCGAAATCGAAACGCAGTTTAATAGGTTTGGACTCCTCCCCTTTCGCTCGCCACTACTCAGGGAATAGTTTCGCCATTCGGCGAAATTTTTTTCTTTTCCTCCGGCTACTAAGATGTTTCAGTTCACCGGGTTCCCATCTCCTTCTGTATAAATACAAAAGGGATATCCACTCTTCAAGTGGACAGGTTTCCCCATTCGGAAATCCCCAGGTCAAAGGTTGCTTGCCACCTTACTGAGGCTTATCGCAGGCTGCTACGTCCTTCTTAGGCTTCTTATGTCTAGGCATCCACCATACACCCTTAATGTGATTTTCCCACACTTCTAATTTTAAAGTGTGAGTCTACGTTGGATTTAGACTTTATATTTTTGATTTTTACCTCGGCATTACCGAGGTGTTTGCTAATTTTATTTACTAAAGAGATAAACTAAAGATATTTAATTGTTAATGTACTTTTTGGAAACTAGCATCTAAAAACATTTATGCTTCCAAATTCTGATTTCCAAGAGAAACAAAAAACCGCTTTCGAGCGGTCTAGGGCAACGCTTAAATTAGCATGTTGACTAACCGCCTTTATGTTTAATAGTAAGTTTTATTTTCATATGTTTTCTCTAGATTTTATATTATCTTTATTATACAGTATTTTATTTTTATGTCAAGTATTTTTTGGGGTGCAAAAAAACAGCTATATTTTGTAAATTTTTTCTTTATTTTTCTTTAATATAAGAGAAAATAAAGAAAAATAAAAGAAACCCAAAAAATTGACCAATTTAAATTAATTTAAACTTATCCAGAATTTCAGGGCTCTCCATATAACTCTGAGCTATTTCTTTTTCAATTTCTTTCTCTTTGTAAAGATCTTTTAAATTTTGATCCATACTTACCATACCCTCCTTCATGCTAGTTTGAATTACGGTTTTTAGCTGAGTAATCTTGTTTTCTCTGATTATATTAGCTACGGCTGGTGTGTTGAGCATTATTTCTCGAGCCGCAATTCTTCCTCCATCTATTCTGGGTAATAATCTCTGAGATATAACAGAAGCTAGTGTCATGGATAATTGCATGCGAACTTGATTTTGCTGGTGGGGCGGGAAAATATCTATAATACGATCAATGGTCTGAGCTGCATTATAAGTATGAAGAGTAGCCAAAACAAGATGACCAGTTTCAGCTAGAGTAATAGTAGTAGCAATAGTTTCTAGGTCACGCATTTCTCCAACCATGATCACATTTGGATCTTGACGAAGCGCATGTTTAAGTCCTGAAGCAAAAGACATTATATCACTACCAAGTTGTCTCTGAATGATAATGCTCTTATTCGGTTTAAATACATATTCAATCGGATCTTCCAGGGTAATAATATTACTAAACCTATTGGCATTGATATATTCAATCATTGAAGCTAGGGTAGTAGACTTTCCACAGCCGGTTGGACCAGTCACGAGAATCAATCCTTGTTTTAGATTAAGCAAATCATAAACAATTTTGGGCATGCCGATTTCTTCAATGGAAGGAATTTTATTATTTATAATTCTGGCTACCAAACCGATATTATTTTTTTCAAAATGCAAATTCACTCGATATCTAAATCCATTTATTTCTAGGCCAAAATCCAACTCTCTGTCTTTCAAAAATTTTTCTTTCTGAGTAGCATCCAACAAAGAAAAAACAAGCTGTTCTATTTCCTTGCCTGTTAATTCCTTGGTTTTCTCAATATAAGACAATTCACCATTTATTCTCAAAACCGGCGGTGCTCCAGCTACCAAATGCAAATCTGAAGCGCCTTTTGTGATCGCTATTTTAAATAGTTCTTTTAATGTCATAAAATTATTTTTTTTAAAAAATTAAAAGCTAACCACTAATTATCTAATCTCTAATTTACCACTTATTTTTTTTGATGCCTTTTTTGGCCGCCTCTACTTGGGCTTCTTGTTTTGAAGATCCTTTTCCAATGGCGACCAATTTTTCTCCTAAATATAATCCTATTTCAAAAATTTTGGCATGATCAGGTCCTGATTCTTTGAGAACTTTATAATGAGGCGTGGTTTTGAATACTTCCTGAGCTCTTTCCTGAAATTTTGATTTGGGATCCAAATAAAGCTCATTTTCCAAAATATCTTTAAGTTTTGATATTATATTCTTTTTGATAAACTTTTTGGAACTTACCAACCCTCTGTCCAAATAAATAGACCCGATCAAAGCTTCTACGGCATTGGCCAAAATGTATTGTCTGGCTTTTGAATTTTTGTCTTTGGCTTCTCCTTTTGATAAATATAAATAGCTTTCTAGCTTTATCTCCACCGCAATTTGCGCAAGCATTTTTGAATTTACTAAACTGGCTCTCCAGTTTGTCAGATCCCCTTCTGGCGTATCAGAAAAATTATTGAACAAATACTCGGTCACAATAATTTCCAAAACCGCATCCCCGAGAAACTCCAATCTTTCATTGTGGGATAATTCAAAATCTGGATGTTCATTAAGATAAGAACGATGCACTACGGCTTGCTTGAGCAGATTGATATCTTTAAACTTGATATCAATTATTTTCTCAAGCTTAGAAAAATCCTTTCCGCCCGAGGCGGATCCGCCTCGGGCGGACATTCTTCTGACTTCTGTCATAACTATTTTATTGCAATATTGCTACATTGTTACATTATTTTCTAATACAACAATTTAGCAATTTAACAATACATGTTAATTATTAATTTTTTCTTCTTTGTCTTCTTTTTTATCTCCTTGCCCCGAACTAGTCGAAGGGTCTTTGCTTAATATATCTTTGTAGATCGCACCCAGCACGCCATTCACAAATTTGCCTGAAGAGTCTGAACCAAAAGTTTTAGCAATTTCAATAGCTTCGTTAATAGCTACCTTGGCGGGAATTTCATCATTAAAAACCAATTCATAGACCCCAATACGTAAAATATTTCTATCTACTATAGTGATTTGATCCAGGGGCCATTCGGTCGCATATTTAGCAATATATCTGTCTATTTCTTTTGCATGCTTCATCACCCCGTGAATTATATCCTTGGCAAATCCATGATCATCAAACTCTGGAGCAAAATTATCAAAAACACTATCTAGGATTTTGTCTAGATTGTTTTCCTTTTTATCATCAAAATCCCACTGAAAAAGGGATTGCATTGCTATAGTACGAGCTAAATGCCTGTTGGACATAATTAAACTTAAAATAACTAATAACTTATAATAAATAACTTCTTGCTTCAAAAATGAGTTATGAATTATTATTTATGGGTTATGATTCTTTCTTCTTAGTTTTACTTTTAATCTTAATTACTTGTTTTCCTTTATAGGTTCCACAAAAATCACAAGCTTTGTGAGGCCTTACAGCCTTTCCGCATTGAGAACATTTATTTAAAGTTACTTTTTTTAGAGCATGGTGAGATCTCCTTCTTCTGGTTTCACTTTTTGTTCTTTTCTTAAATTGTACTGACATAGTAATTTATGATTTATGATTTGGGATTTATAATTTCTAATCCTAATCTAAAAAATCTTTTATTATTAATTTTAAATTCTGATTTAAGTATAACCTGAAATAATACATTTGGTCAAGGAATTATATTAATAAATTTATTTTGTTTAAAATTAGCCAAAATTTAAAAAAATAGGAACAAAACTATTGACAAATTTATAATAATATGTTAATATCCAAAATTATTGTTTTTATACTATTTTGTTACTTACACGAACTTGTTTCGTTTTTAATAACATAGAAAAAAACAAAGTTCTTTTTTTGCGATATAAATTTTTGACCCCTGTGAATCCAGGAGAGGAGGAAAAAAACACAGGACACATCATGCGGAAGCAGAAAATCGTCGAAAGCGGAAAAGAAAAATCAAAAAGGAAGAGAAGCAGAGAGAGGGACTGAAAATGAAGAAGATTTCCACGACCGTCGCGATTATCGTCACCACCCTGATCCTGACCATCGTGCTGGGCTGCAAGCCCACGAACACGAACCCCGTCCCGAACAAAGACGGCATCTACGAGGTGAGTCTGCAGGCCGGTCCCTTGACGGACTCGGCCACCGGGAAGCGCGCGACCGTGAAGGCTGTGCCGATCCAACTCCCGTACATCAATCTCAGTTGGTGGAGCGACCCCGAGTCCTCCTGGATTCGGGTGTACTCGTGCAACGTCCTCCATCAGTGGCGGATCGAATACTGGGTCAACGGAAAGTACAAAGGCGAGACCAATCCTCAGGAGGATACCCCGGCGGATGAAGACGAGGACTCGGAGGTTCGGATGCATCCGAATCTGGATGCAAACGCCCTCTTCGAGGTCACCAAGGCGGGAGAATACGGCGTCGAAGCCCGACTCTTCATTGACGACGTCCACTACTACCCGTTCGCCTACACCGTCTCCCTCTACGGCCTGGACTTCAACCCCTGGGTGTGCTCACCGGCGGAAGACGATCGGGTCAAGGTCACCTTCTACCTCAGACCCTCTTTCGGGAACACCATTATCGATGGCCGAACCCTTCTCGTGAGCGTGAAGGACTACTCGATGGAGATGGTCCAGGAGAACGACGGATACGGCAACTATTACGCCGAGACGTTCGTCGAACCCGCCGACTATGAGACCTTCTTCGAGTACAACCGCATGGTCAGGGCGTGCGCCAACTCGGGCACACCGAAGGAGGTCTGCACCTCCAAGGATCAATGGTTCACGGAACTGGAGTATCTTTACCCCTGCGAATAGCAGGCGGTAGAACCTCTATCAAAGGGCCTGGATTCTCACGAAACATTGTGAGAGTCCAGGCCTTTTTTCTTTTTTTAAAAAAATTTTTATTTCAAAAACATCGCATCGCCATAACTATAAAACCGATACTTTTTTTTAATTGCTTCCTTATAGACTTTGTCTATATTTTTTTTGCCTATTAAAGCGCTTACAAGCATCAGAAGTGTAGATTTAGGCAAATGAAAATTGGTAATCATAGCATCTACTATTTTGAATTTATATCCTGGATAAATAAAAATATCTGTCCATCCCCTATAACCTGTCATTCTGAGTCCGTCTCGGACGGACGAAGAATCTCGAGGTGCCTTGAGATATACGAGATTCTTCGCTTCGCTCAGAATGACATTTGAGAAAGCTGATTCCAATGCTCTAGTGCTAGTAGTGCCAACAGTGATAATTCTTCTTTTTTCTTTTTTGGCTTTTTTTATATTCTCAAAAGTTTTTTTGCTGATCTCTACGTACTCAGCATGCATTTTGTGTTTAGTAATATCATCTATTTTCACTGGAGCAAAAGTCCCAAGTCCCACATGAAGGGTTATATATTCAAACTGCACGCCTTTCTTTTTTAATTTTTTGATCAATCCTGAAGTAAAATGAAACCCAGCTGTCGGCGCTGCTACTGAACCAACTTTTTTGTCATCTGCGTATGCAGTTTGATAATCTTTGCTTTCTTGTTTTTTTGTTTTCTTGTTTTTTATATAAGGAGGCAGTGGCACTTGACCGATTTTCTCTACCACATCCATAAATTTCTGGCCGCTCAAATTAAATTTTACTTCCCAAGTACCATCATTATTATTTTTGATAATTTCACAGGTCAAACCTTTTTCGAATTCTATCTCCTGCCCAACTCCTGCTCTTCCGCCGACCATACATTCCCAGACCCCTTCCTTCGCCCTCCCCTTGCCAAGGGGAGGGGTGGGGTGGGGTTTATGAAGAAAAATTTCTACTTTTCCGCCTGTATTTTTTTTCTTTCCAATTAACCTCGCTGGAAACACTTTCGAATTATTTAAAACCAAAACATCTCCCTTCCCCAAATAACCTACTATATCAAAAAAATGTTTGTGTTCCATTTTTTCCTTAGCCTTATCAAAAACCAAAAGCCGCGAATGGTCTCGCGGTTTCTTTGGAACTTGAGCTATTAAATTTTTCGGTAAGTTATAATCAAAATCTGAAAGTTTCATAAACCAATAAATTAAAATTCTTCTTGGGGTTTTTCTTTTCTTTTTCTTTGGACCAGTTTAATAATTAAATCTCTCACTTCATCGGGATGAGGTACTTCTTGAAAATTAAATCTTTGCACTTCACCGGCTGTCTGAATATGTACGTCGCCATATTTAAAAATAGTAGGAATCATTCCGCTGGTTTCACTAGTCACGTCTTGAACTCTGGTTAATTTTTGTTCGGCAATAACACGAGAAAAAAATCCCTTTTGCTGAATATCAATTATTCTTTCACTGGTAATAATCCAAACGTCCAAATAATAATCTATAAAAGAAAAAAAGAAAAACAACCAAATAAAAAGATAATAAGCGCTCACTCCCAAGACCAACAAAGGATAAAAAAATTCACTGCTTACAAAGTCAGAATTAGTACTCAATACTAAATAAAAAAATACCAAAGGAAGAATCAGAAGAACAGCAAAAAGCAAAACCTTTTTAAATAAAATAAATGTATCCCGGCGCATTACCTTGACAACCTTTTCTCCTGGAAGCATGTTTGGTAGTCTGTAAATTGATAACATAGTTTTTTAAAAAAAATTAAAATTCTAAAGTCCGACTGAATATTCCTTCAAATAATGAAATTTGAGTTTTCCAATCAATTTCTGAAATATAATAATAAGATGAAGCTAAAAGGAAAATGGAAATAATTATAAAAATAAAAGTAGACAAAAAAGTGATGAGGTTTTTGAATCCAAACTTAAACATGTGATAAATGGCTGACAAACTAAGGAAAAACCACATCACTAAAAAAGCAATATACAAATAAAGAAAAATTGAAAGAGAAAATGTCATAAAATTATTAAACTTTAAATATCTAATATCTAAATCCTAAATAAATTTAAATTTTTAAAATTCTAAACTCAAAACAAGATACTAGTTTTAAACATTTAAAAATTTGAGTTTTTAATTTGTTTAGAATTTAGGATTTCGTGTTTAGGGTTTATATCAAATTATTTTGTCCTTTTTGTTTTTTGCCCAAATGCTTATGCGCTATATCTGTCACTATTCTACCACGAGGAGAACGATCCAGGAAGCCTAGTTGCATCAAATACGGTTCATATACTTCCTCAATTGTCGCCATATCTTCTCCGGTGGCAGCTGCGATTGTATTTAAACCAACTGGCCCGCCTTTGAATTTATCTATAATGATTTCCAAAATTTTTCTATCTATCCAGTCAAGCCCTAGTTCGTCCACTTCCAACATATCAAAGGCGAGCTGACATATATTTCTGTCTATACTTCCATCGCCTTTAACCTCTGAATAATCTCGCACTCGCTTCAACAACCTATTGGCAACCCGAGGAGTCCGCCTAGATCTAGAGGCGATTTCTTTTCTGGAAATCTCATCCATTGATACATTCAAAATGTTAGCGCTTCGATTTATAATCTTTTCTATATCATCATGTTCATAAAAACTCAGATGATAAGTCATGCCGAATCGATCACGCAAAGGCGCGGAAAGAAGACTCATCTTGGTAGTCGCTCCAATGATTGTAAAATGCGGTAAATCAATCCGAAGTGTTCTGGCTGACGGACCTTTGCCGATAATAATGTCTAGTGCATAATCTTCCATGGCAGGATAAAGAATTTCTTCAATTGATTTATTTAACCTATGAATTTCATCAATGAACAAAATATCACCTTCGCCCATATTGGTAAGAATCGCAGCTAGGTCTCCTGTTTTTTCAATGGCAGGTCCAGAAGTTATGCGAATATTTGTGCCAAGCTCATTTGATATAATATGCGCCAGAGTAGTTTTCCCAAGCCCAGGCGCGCCATAGAGAAGCGCATGCTCAATCGGCTCTCCTCTTTTTTGCGCTGCCTCAATCGCAATTTTGATATTTTCTTTTACTTTTTCTTGCCCTACGTATTCATCTAGCTTTTTGGGACGCAAACTCAAATCAAGCACTTGATCACCGTTTTGTTCAGTTAAATCTAAAATTTTTTCTTTTTCTTCATTCATACTAATATTGTAGGTTTTTTACCAATTTTTGGCAAATTGAAAACCGCCTTCAGGACATCTGTCCATCCAGCGGTCATTTCCAAACTTTCTACTACTCCTTGAATTCCCCTCCCTCCTCACTCGTTTTATGCATGAGCAATTCGTAGATCCGTCTGATGGCTTTTGCCTCAGCCGTGTCATCAGTAATATAATCAAAAACTTCCTTAACTGCATTCACGGTCTCAAGTAGTCCTATCCATTTAATGAAGCTTGCTGTCCGGGCTTCACTCTTGGCAGGAGACCGAAAAAAAGCTTCTTCAACTTCAGGTGCGGTAACAGCATTCTCAACTTCCCCCAGAGAAAGTTGATTCCACTTGATGAAAGCTACTGTTTGCTTCTCGCTACCAATGGGAGCATCCTCATGCTCCTTTTTGGCCGCTGAAACCGTTTTGGCTTGACTCTGCGCTTTCAGTGGAAGACCCAAAGCCATTCGGATCTTAAATTCAGGGATACGCAAACTGATTAACTCAACCACAATTTTTTCTATCTTTACCTCTTCCATTTAACCACTCCTCCTTGTTTTGAATTCACGAGGTTATATTCGCCATCCGCCCTATAAACTGTTTGTATATTATTATATATAAAAATTTAATTTATATGCTGTTTTTTATTTTCCAATTCATCTGGAACAACAATATTCATTTTTTCCAAAGCTTCTCGAAACGCTTCTCTGCCGTTTGTGCCTAATCCATCGGCAGTCACATTTGGGTCATAGTTTTTATCAAAAAAATCTAGAGCTTCTTCTGTATCTCCTGTTTTTAAATAATTAGATAATGTTTTTTTAAAAGCATCTTCATCAATAGACGTAGTTGAAAAAAATCCTCTTTTCGCCAGTTGATATATTTTTTGGCCAGCTGTTTCACCGTCCGAAGGGTCCTCTCTAGGATCAAGCTTCTCTACTATTGTTCTCTCTTTTTTAAAATCATATTGCGGTTGAATGTTTTCAAAACTCATAAATTTTTATCTTAATATAAATATTTCTCCTTGTTTAAACGGAATATTTATTCTGATATCTTTTATCGTGTCAGAAAAAACAAAAGCTGGATATCGACACACTGGAATATCTATTTTCTGAGAATCTTTATTCTCAATAGTTATATCAATATACCGCCTAATATGTCTATTGAATTCATGATAAAATGGTCTATCTTGAGTTGCCCAATAAACATGTTGTTGCAATAACAAATAATCATTTTGCGGTATTATTTCAAGCTCGATATTTTTTATTTTTTTGGGATCTACATTTATATCTTTAATTATTACTTCCGGCCTCAATCCCGTAATTTCATATTGATTATCTGATAATTTTTTGATATCAACCAATTCTATTTTGTGGTCAGTAAAAATAATATTTTCATTTGGGGCTTCTGAAATTGATTGTTTTTGAAAAGATTTTACTAGTCCATTGGAATCGTCTAGATCCATCAACCAAAAATCTTCTGATATTGTAGAAATACAATCTGGAGCAAATACGCCAGCCAACCCTCTGCCTGAGATAATTATTTTTTTTCGATCTATATTTGGAGCGCGAAGCTGAAACATTTGCGTAAGCCCTCTCCTGAAAACAAATGCTCCAAAAAGATTATCAGGCATATTGAAAAAATAAACGTAATCATCGTAGGAAATTTTTTGTTGATTTTCAATAATTGTCTTCTGAATAGAAGCGGATGAATCAGAGGCCAATTGCCATGGCAAATAATTAAAAATATATAATAATAAAAAACCTGCCAATAATAATCCGCTAAATAAATATTTCCAAAAATTTTTAAAAATCATCAACCACATAGCGAGCATTATGCACATAGCCACCGAAGGTAAATACAAAAATCTAGTTGATTCCAGGCTCATATTTATAGTTCCCAAAACTCCAATCATCGGACTGGCAAATATATATAAACTTAAAACCGGAATTACTAACAATACTACCGTTTTTTTGATTCTTTTTCTGCAAGCCAAATAAATAACAGTTCCCAAAAAAACTAACAGAGAAAAATATGCAATTAAATCAAAAATATTTGAAAAATCTATAAAATTAATTTCTCTAAATTGCAAAAATTCTTTTAAATAAGAATAATTTATAGTATAAACCAATAGAGTAATTGGCAATTTCAAAAATCTAATAATAGCTTCCATGCTTATATTCAAAAAAACAGAAGAACCAGCTATAACATATCCTCCGAACCAATAATTAATAATATTTTTTCTGATCAAAATATAGCTTACAAAAACTAACAAAGTAGGCAACCAAGACAAAACCAGCCATAACCATTTTTTATAATCTTTTTTCAAATACCAAGCCCCATGCCAAACCGCTAACAACAAAAGTAAAATAATCAAAGAGGCGCTAACTTCTTTGGTAAAAAAAGCTAGCCCAGCTAATAATGTTGTAAAAACGACTAATAAAACTTTTTTTGTTGTAGCTATGGTTTCTGAATCTGAATGAGTAAAAACTTTTTTCAAAAAATACAACCAAACTATCAATGTCAGCAAATACCAAAAAGTAGCCAACAAATCGGTTCGAGCTGCCAACCATGTAACAGCTTCATGATGGCTCGGGAAAACAGCGAACAATAAACTACTTATAATTGCGGTTTGTAAAACTCTTTTTTTCTTTTCTTCTAAATTTTCATTTTTGACATAATACAACAATCCAAACACCCAAACAATCATCGCCACAAACAAAGTATTGAAAGCTTGTAAAATGCTATTGGTCAAATGATAACCCCAGCTATTCAGGCCATAAATGGCATAATCAATCATGAAGGAAAAATACAAAACTGGACGATAAAATTCTCCACCAATATTTGAAGTCATTGTCTCTTTGAAACTTTGCCAATCTTTTGCCTGTTCTGCTGCGTAAATAAATTCATATTCGTCAGACAGCAGCATATCATTAATTCCAATAGACGCTACTACGCCCGCTATCAACCAAACAGCAAAAAAATAAATAAATATTTTCTTCATAATTTATTAAAATTATATTCAACTTGAGAGAATGAATAAAGATGTCAGATCTTTAAAGTATGCCGACTCTTTTATAATATCATTTATAAATAAAAAACCAAATACAAAAAAATCAAAACCGCATAGTTAAAAAGCATAAACCAACGGTTGGTCCAATTTATACCTGAAAATTTGTACTTGGAAATCGGCCACAAAAAAGGCGTGGGGAAATAATTTTTCTTGTGAGTAAAAATATCTATAAATATATGCAACGCCCAGCCGAAAAACGCCAAACTGATCCAATCAGGCGCAAAAAATCTTAGCACAAAATAAATAAGAAGCCAAATTATGAAACTATGAGTGTAATTATAAAGTTTGAAAACAAATTTCGGCATCCGGCTTAATTTTGGCCCCTTGATACCCAGAGTCTTTTTCAAAAAATGTTTATACGCCAAAGAAAAACTTATAATGTCAGGCATTATGCCGAAACTTATTGCCCAAGCCCTTTCGCTTGGCGGAAGCTCTTTAAAAATTAAATTTGTCCACAAAGCATGGGAAATTGTGTCCATTTATTTTTCTTTTGATTTTCTATTTTTATTTACCACTTCTCTAACAATTGCTTTCACTTCTTTTGTGAAATCTTCTTCCAATATCCACTCCAGAAATCCTGGATCTTCTTCTGCCACTTCAGAAAGCGGCCTATCTTTGTGCTTGGAAAAAGAAAAATGGGCCTTTCCATCCTTCCAATAAAATTTTCTACTATTATCAGATGATTCTTCACTAAAGTTTTGATGCATTGAATTTATGAAGTCAAGATTATAAAATTCACTATATTTTTCTAGTTGTTTGAGCAAAATTTCAGCCGAAGCCTCTACGTCGGATAAAGCATTTTTTTCAACTCGAAATTCTTTGTTGCAAAAATATTTATAAGCAGAAGAGAGATTGCGAGGCACCATAAACCAAAAAATAACCCTTGAATCAATTATCTGTGATGTTTTATAAATAAAATCCATGCCTACGCGGATAAACTCTCTTCTCAGGACAGGAAGGTCAAAATTCATTACATTAAATCCGCCATAATAACAATTATTAAAAATATCCCAGATTTCTTGAGCACGATCTCTAAATCTCGGCTCATCTTCAACGTTTCTATTTGAAATTCCGCATATTTCCGAAGCTATTTTTGATATCTCCATCTCCGGATTGAAGAGCATGGAGTTTTTTTTTGTTTTTCCGTCCGGCCAAATTTTGATATAAGCCATCTGGACAATCTTGTCAGTGCTTACCTGTGGACCAGTAGTTTCCATGTCAAAAATAATCAAAGGCTTGTCTAGCTTGAGATACTTTTGAATTTTTTTAAATTTATTTGATTTTATAAACATAATAATGGCGGAGGCGGAAGGATTTGAACCCTCGGTCCCGTTTTCCGAGACAGCGCTTTTCGAGAGCGCCCCGTTCAACCGCTCCGGCACGCCTCCATTATTTTGTGGATGGCAAGACGTTTTATTGTCAAAAAAACCCAATGCTTTTACCAAAGCTTTGGCTTACAATATTATAATAATAACTAAAAATTAAAATCACATTAAATTTTTATTTTTTCCCACTTTCCTATTTTCAAAGAACCTAATTTTATTTTTCCTATACTTACTCTATTTAAATCAATAACTTCGTAATTAATTTTTTCAAACATCCTTCTGATCTGTCTTTTTTTGCCTTCAACTAAAGTTATTGAAAACTTTAGTTGTCCTGAGCTTGTCGAAGGACCACTTAATAAAATAATATCTTTAGCTCGAACCACTCCATCACCATCCCCAATATCAATTCCTTTTTTAAATTTATCAATTATTTCTTTATTTTTAATTGTTGAATCTTGAGTCTTTATTTCCACTTCATACTTTTTTTCATGTCCGTATTTTGGGTGGGTAACTTTATTTACAAATTCTCCATCGTTTGTGAGAATAATTAGTCCTCGACTATCTTTATCAAGCCTTCCTGCCACCACCAAACGCACATCCCCTCTCAAAAGTGGCTTGGGGTGTGTCACCAAATCAAATACATTTTTCTCCCCTTTAAATTTTCTATTTGTGCAAGTATATCCAATAGGCTTATTAAGAATAATATAAATCTTTTCTTTTGCCAACCCTATTTGTTTTTTGTCTAAAAAAATCTTATCTCCTGTCTTTATCCTATCTCCCAATTTAGCAACTTTTTCATTTATTTTTACTTTACCTTTTTTGATCAGTTCTTCTGCTTTTCGCCTAGAACAAACTCCGGCATCAGCCAAATATTTTTGTAATACTATATTCATATTATTGTTTTATCTTCTCTGTTTAAAATATTTATTATAGATAAAAGCGCTATCAATACCCAAAACATAACTGCCAAATCATTTTTGAAATATGGGACATCAACCAAACCATGAACTACAGTCACAACCATCGCGCCAATCAAGCCGATGGGTAGATATTTTTTTTCTTGGCCCAAATTTTTAAATCCGATTACAAAAAATTTCGCAATTATCCAAACAAAAAGAAGCGCTCCAGCCAGCCCAAGCTCGGTCCAAAAATTCAAAAATATATTATGAGGATAGAGATAAATTTCTACTGGTTGCCAATGGCTTTTTTTGTATTCTTCATTCCAAACTACATGCCTCCGAAACTCTGGATCATTATCAAAATCAAAAAATATTCCGTCCTGATGATATGGCAAAATTGATGTTTGATAATTGTTTAATCCGGTACCCATGAAAAATTTTTTATTCTTCAACATTTGCCAAGTTTCTCGCCATTGCTGTTTTCGAATTTCTCCGGATAAATCCTTGAGGGTAATTTTTTTCAAAGCATAATCTCTGGTGGGTTGATAAGATAAAATTCCCAGCCCCACCACAATGACTAAAACTATAGTCGCCCATCTCATTTTTTTATCAAAAAATAATCCGAAAATTATGAGGCCAGCTACCGCACCAATCAACGCCCCCTCTGACTTGGCAAAAAATATTGCTAAAATAGATAGCATAACCACCAAACTAATATAGCTAATTTTTATAATCTGTTTTTTTTCCGTATTGGGAGTTGAGTTTTTTATGACACTCACAAGCCAGCCTTCAAAAACAAGAACCAAAGGCGCAAGAAAAAGTCCCACTGCATTTGGATAAGAAAAAATAGAAGTGACGCGCCTGGTTTCTTCCGCCGCCCACAAAGGGTTGGCAATGAAATCTCCGGTGAATTTCTGATAAATAGCAAAGAGAGAAACAAAAAAGGCAGACAAAGACAACGGCCACAATATTTTTTGTAGAGACGCATTGCAATGCGTCTCTACATTTTTTTTACAAAAAATATTTAAAATCAAAATAAAAACCAAAACTGGTTCAAAAAAATAAGCTTTCCAAATTCCCAGTGCGGAATCTGAAAATCCAGAAAAACCAACTGCGATATAGGAAATGATCAAAAGTAAAACAATTTCCAACGCAAAAGGATATGGCACCCTGACTCTGTCATCCTGAGGAGCGGAGTGACGAAGGATCCCGTGTCGAAAAGAATATTTTATATTTGTAGTAATTTGTTTAAAATTTTTAATAAACCAAACCGCAAAACATACTAAAATCATCAATTCCAAAATAGTCGTAGGGATAATAAAATCAAATCTCACTACATAAAGAGGTAAAGAAAAAATAATGAGCATCAAAGCCCAGTCTATTTTTTTAATAGCTAAAATTAAATAAAATATTAAAAATATTAGTAAAACAATTGACATATTTTAATTTTTATGATATATTAATAAATCAAATCGTTGATTTTTGCATTCCCTTTTTATTTAGAAAAAAAAGAGGAGATAGAAATGATAATCATATGCGAGACAAGTTCATTGTCAACTATAATGACCTATGGCGATCATGCCTGCGACATTATAAATATCGTTCATAAAAAGGAAGGGGATATTAACAGTGGCTTAATAAGCAAACGGGCAATTGATTTAGGCGCCAATTTTGATCAGCATGAAGGTTTTTATCTGTTAGATCATCAAGGCGAAATATCCGAACACTTTCGTTCTAAAGAATTCGTATTTGCAGATTGGCAACGTCATCACCGCCTTACCAGATCTATATTTCCGGCGTTTTTTGTTTTTTGGAACAGCTACAGTTGGCGGTGGCGTGGTTGCTGGGGTCATATTGAAAGTGCTTGTTGCCGCGACCTCTATATTGTGCGTAGATGTAGAGGTTAAAAAATCCCTTTACCCTCTTTCCGCCCCGTGTCCAAACCAACAGATGCGGGGTTTTTTTATTTTCAAAAAACTTTTCTCATCTCTATCGCCTATTGCCTACTGCCTACCTACCTAAATTATGTTATCAACATATATAATCCTGTACAAATCAAAACTATACCTATCACTTTTTGAAGCAACACTCCTCCGCCAATTTCTTCTCTGAGTATCTTTGGAAACTTAGCAGAAATAAATAGAACAAGCAAAAACAAAAATACATACTGGACACCCTGCAGTGAATTTATCAAAGCTACATTTCCCATACTGATTGCCCAGTTGAGCATTATAAATGCCAGGGCTGCGAGAATTCGAACAATCAAAAAGAAAAAAAGATTTTTTGGCGTCTTAGTCCCCCTTTGCCCTTCTACAATCTTCTTTCTCCAATCAGGTATAAACAAAATCAAAATTACCCCCAAAAAGGTTCCCATACGCGACCAGACAAATCCGCCAATGAAAGGCTGGGTTGAATAAATATATTTTATCATTACATAGTAAGCTGCAAAAAATATAGCAGCGGTAATTGAATTTACAACCAATCTTCTTGCTGGCCGATACTGAGCATGAATTC
>Ga0210057_1005136_pt1 | contig 16964 bp, 15 predicted proteins | sample CryGeyCG2114_010_2_FD_183968 | JGI IMG/M metagenome (GOLD analysis project Ga0210057, IMG submission 183968) | Groundwater microbial communities from aquifer - Crystal Geyser CG10_big_fil_rev_8/21/14_0.10 (SPAdes) (version 2) | ecosystem: Environmental > Aquatic > Deep subsurface > Groundwater ...
GTTTATCGACAAGCACCCGCGCACGAGCCTCGGCGAAATATTTAGGCGAGACAAAAGAAAGCGCTTCGGTTGGATCACCATTGAGTAAAATATCTACTTTGACGGCGTCAACGGGTGTATATCCCGCGTGATCGTACTGGACACTAGCATACCCAGAAGAGACAGATTTGAGACGATCGTAAAAATTGGTGATCAACTCGGAGAGTGGCATAAGATAGTTGAGACGCACGCGAGTAGCTACGTATTGCATATCGATAAACTCGGCCCTTTTACCCTGGGTAAGCTCCATGATCCCTCCGACATAGCTTTCTGGAGTATAGATAGTGAGCGTGACCATTGGCTCTTCAATAGTCAAGATAGATTCTGAGGCTGGCCAATCTGCGGGAGAAGAAATTTCAAGATTCCCCCCGTTGCGTAAAGTCATTTTATAGGGAACAGAGGGTGCGGTATTGACGACTTGCACCTCAAATTCGCGTGACAAGCGCTCAGTGACAATCTCGGCGTGGAGGATCCCGAGGAAACCAACGCGGAAGCCGTGCCCCAAAGCGGGAGAGGAAGTGGCATGGTAGGTGAGGGAGGCGTCGTTTAAGGCGAGTTTGCCAAGTGCATCAACGAGATTGCGGTAATCATCCGTATCGATTGGGTAGATATCCATAAACACCATAGCTTGAGGGCGCTGATAACCTTTGACTGGAGTGACCTTGGAACCGACAGTAGTTAAAGTATCGCCAATTGTAACGGCTCTAATATCTTTATGTCCGGTGGCAATGTAGCCCACCTCCCCCACCTCAATATGGTCAGAAGCACGCATATCAGGGGAGAAGAAGCCTATCTCGAGAGGAGAAAGTTTTTCACGAGTCGCAAAAAGCATGAGATTGTCGCGATTAGATTTATTGATCTCGCCAGAGATGACCTTGACAAAGGCAATAACCCCCTTGTGAGTGTCGAAGGTACTATTGAAGACGAGGGCGCGTAAGTGATCAGACACACCCGGCGCAGACACTCCTGGAGTGTGGGAACCCTTCACTCCAGGAGTGGAGTGGTCAGGAGCTGGAATGCGGGTGACAATTACGTCTAGGAGCTCGGGTACCCCGGCGCCTGACTTGGCAGAGCCAAACAGGATATCTTCTTTTTTAAAGCCAAGAGTTTCGACTATTTCTTCCGCTACTCTTTCTGGCTCAGCTGATTGCATATCGATCTTGTTAACAAAGGGAATAACAACAAGGCCAGCCTCTTTGGCTTTGTCAAAATTGGCAATCGTTTGGGCTTGAATGCCTTTGGTCGCATCAACCACGAGTACGGCTCCCTCACAGGCATGGAGGGCTCGGCTGACTTCATAAGAAAAATCCGCATGACCTGGAGTGTCGATCAAGTTAAGTATATAGATCGTAGATCGTAGATCGTAGAGCATACGAACTGGAGCAAGTTTGATGGTGATCCCCCGCTCTTGCTCGATAGGATTGCTATCCATAAGTCGCACGGGACCACCATAACTCACCGTACCAGTGAGCTCAAGCAAACGATCTGTAAGTGTGGTCTTGCCATGATCAATATGGGCTATAATAGAGAAGTTGCGAGTTTGTGAGATCATAGAACTATTATACAGGGGTTTCGGTAGATTCCAGAGATTCGCTAGTGGCGCTGAGAGCACTTTTCCAGTCACCAATTTTTTTGGCTAGTGTCATAAATACCTCTAATTCGCGGATATGGAGCAGGTAAGAGACAAAAACATATACCGCGATACCTATTAAGACAACCATTATCGTCAGAATGATTAATGGGAAAGTATGGGTAGTGTCAAAAATTAATTGATCTAAGACACGTAGGGGGATCCAGAGACTCATGGTGGTAATCGCTCCAGCTAATAACATTTTCCCAAAAGGTTTAGCGATCTCACTAAGCGAGAATTGCGCGACTTTGTAGAGAATAATGGTAAGGATCGTAGTTTCTAATATATCGGCCAAAGTAATCGCAAACGCCATACCAACAATGCCCGTCTTTAAAATAAATAATAAATAATAACTAAGTCCCACGTTGATAGAGGTAGAAATCAAATTGATAATAAAAGGGGTCTTTGTATCATGGAGAGCGTAAAATACGCGAATAATAATGTGGGAGAGTGATCCTGCTGCAATGGCGAGCGCAAACATGGCAACCAACTTGCCAGTTGTCACTGTCTCTGACCAAAGGAAAGAGTTCGCTCCATAAGCCAAACGAACTAGTGGGATGCGTAATATTAAAATAATTGCACTCGCAGGTAGCGCTAAATATAACATCTGTAAGATAGAATCATTAACCATCTTGGCTAAACTAAAAAGATTATTTTTAGCGGCTTCTTTGGCAAAAAATGGTAATGATGCTTGCCCAATGGTGACTCCAATTAAACGAATTGGGAGATTGGTGAGTTGCTGAGCAATAGTTATTATCGTAACACTGCCATTGGATAACCAAGAGGAAAAAGCAATTAAGGTGGTTTGTTCGATTTGTGATAGAGATAGTGTAATCATACGAGGAATCATTAGATAAGTCATTTCTTTGATTGCGGGATGTATATGAATTGTGGGTCTATAATTAAAACCTAATTTGTAAACGAGCGGGAGTTGGGCCAAAAGGTGCAACAGTGCCCCAAGAACTACTCCTAGGGCTGGCCCCATAATGCCAAGAGATTTACTAAATAAGACTGTTCCCAAAATAATTCCAACATTGTACAAACTTGGGGCAAAGGCAGGAACTAAAAAACGTTTGTGAGATTGAATGATTCCTGTAATAAAAGATGAGAATCCAAAAAGTACCTGGGCTCCAGCCATGATTCTGGTTAATTGAGCCATCTGCATAATCTGCTCTGGACTAAACCCCCCTGCAACTAGACGACACAGAGGTTCAGCCCAGATAAAAATAATGAAAGTGAAGACCAACATTACACCAACTACGCTATTGATCATCGATGAAGCGATGAGGTTGGTTTCTTCTTGTTTTTCATGTTCTAAATACTGACTAAAGACAGGAATAAAGGCTGAAGAGAGAGCTCCAACAATAAGTATTTGAAAGATTGTGTCTGGGATTCTAAAGGCTGCCCAAAAAACGTCGAGGAGACTTTTGTCTGCAAAAAAATATTGGATTAATAATCTTGTCCGTACAAATCCTAGGAGTGCAGAAATGAGCGTTGCGAACATAATAATGGCGGCGGCTGAAAGAATAGAAGAGTTCTCTTTGGAGATTAAATTTTTACCATTTTGTACAAATCGCTTGAACATATGCCTAGTTTATAGTAAACTACGACTCATGCCAATCACTAAATCTGCTATCAAAAAACAGAGAGTTGACAAAAAACGCACTCTTTCAAACTTAACTGCTAAGGGTCGTTTAAAAACGACAATTAAAGAAGCTCGGGCTAATCCGGGAGCAGGGAGTCTAAAAGCTTTGTACTCTGCAATGGATCTTACAGTGAAACATCATTTAGTGACAAAGGGTCATGCTAGTAGAATCAAATCCAGAATTTCCAAGACAATTAAGAAATAAACGGGATTTTTTCCCGCGAGCACGCTATATAGCAAACTCAAAACCAAACGTCATATTCTAGCTAATGAAGTCGTCATTTCGAGTGAAATCGAGACCTGCCTGCGCAGGCAGAGAGCTCTTGATCTTAGATTCCTTCCTAACTTCTATCATTTAGTACCCCGAGCGATCGTCATCTCGAGCAAAGTCGAGAGATCTAATCTGGTAGAGATTCCTCCACTACGGTCGGAATGACGATAAATTTGTTTTTACTCAGGAACACCAGGCACACCATGGGAAAAGTGTCATTTCGTTTTGAAGTTGCTATACTTAAGATATGAAGCTGCCCGCATTTTTTGGTCATAAACGATCTATCAACTTGTTACCTCGAGACGCTTTTGAAAATAGCGCGCTTGGAATAATTCTAGAATGGTCTTTAGTGTTTGGGAAATGGAGCGTAATATTAACTCAACTGATTGTGATGGGGGCGTTTTTATATAGATTTACCCTCGATAGAAGCTTGACCGATCTACGTAAATCAATTGATCGTAATGTGGCAGTCATTAAATCATTTGAACAAATTGAAAGAGATTTTGTTTTGACACAAAAACAAGTCGCACAAGCAAAAATAGCACTTGATTCACAGAATATATTACTTCGTTCAATATCTGATATCAAAAGAGTCACCCCTCCCCAAATTTGGTATGACAGAATTAATCTAACAACTTCTACAATATCGTTAACATCTTATGCCGCTTCAATTCAAGCTTTTGGACAGTTTTTGACAGCAGTCCAGTCAGATCCGCTATTTAACAAAATTACGATTGGGAAAATTGAGAGTAGTACGGTTGACGGTGCACAAATGCAGTTTGACGTAAACCTATCCCTTGCCGAAACAGTAGAAAATGAAGGAAAACAGAAATGAATATCTTAATTCAAAAATATACAAATGATTTACGTCGATATTATCGATTACCAGCAGTTCAAGCGTCTTTGACATTAGTATTGTCTCTGTTTGTGATGGCAATTTTTATTGCATTTGCTTTGAGACCAACAATTATTTCGATCGTAACTTTACAAAAAACGATAACTGAATCAAATGAAACACTAGTCAAACTAAATAATAAAGTAAAATCTTTGCAAATAGTAGCGTCTAAACTAGAAACAATCAAAACACTATTGCCAATTCTCAATACTAATATCCCAAATAATGGAGCAATGTACTTCCCACTAACTAGTGCGGTAGAAAGCATAGCAGTATCAAGTGACGTACAATTAGAGAGCTCAACTCTTGATTCAACATTGCTCTATTCAAGAATTCTGGTACCTTTTAAGCCTACAACAAAACAGAGTGTAGTGCTGTTACCGTTTTCCGTAAGTGCAATAGGCACCTATCCGCACATTGTTGATTTTTTGACTAAATTACTTTCAATGGAGAGAATTGTCATGATTGAATCTGTAGACATATCAAAAGAAGTAAATAACAACAATTTGGAGACCTCGGTAACACTTAATTTTGTAGGAAGCGCTTACTATCTTGCAGATGAGACTCAATTACAAAATTCTTTACAGGATATAAAAGGAACAAAATAAATGGCAAGCAGAGTAAATATTTTAGTTAGTCGTACCTTTTATCAAGTAGGGGTGATAACGTTATTTGCATCTCTTGTCTGGACTGTAGTTGGCATTTATTCTGTGACTTCAAAAGAGTCGAGTATTGAAATCGATGCAGATATTTTAACTCCAATAAACCCCACATTGGATCAAAAAGTAATAGAGGCTATGACATCAAGAATAAAAATTGAGGAGATGATAGCAACTACAAGTGCTACTCTAGAGTTAGGTGGAGCAAGATGAATTTATTAACTAGGAAATTTCCAACTGTTTTGGGATTGTTTTTGTTGGTTGGTGTGATCGTGAGTTTAATATATTATGTACAAGTCATCGCTACTCAAGTGCCCAAAGATATTATTCCAGAGAAAGTTAAAATAACAAATATTTCTGATAGTAAATTTACTATTTCCTGGATAACTGAGGGGTTGGCTTCTGGAGCTGTTGAATATGGTCTGGTGGGAGAAAAATTGACTAGTGTCGCAAAAGATGAACGTGACAGCCAAGATTTTGGACAGTATATTTCCCATCATGTTCTGGTAGAACAATTACAACCAAGTACAGAATATGCTTTCCGCATCTTGTCTGGAAATAAAAAAACTAAATTTGATAATAATGGGAGTCCATATACTGTATCTACAGGTCCTGTAATAGGAGAAACTCCAATTTCGAAGAGTTTTTATGGGAATGTTATTTTGCCGTCAAAACAACCTGCGAATGGAGCAATAGTGTATCTTAAATTGCCTGGATCTGAAGAAGTTTCTGCTCTAGTACGTGAGGGTGGAAATTATGCTTTTACTCTTTCAACTATGAGAACCGATAATCTTAGATCGTATGTGGATTATGATCCTTCTGCAAGTATAGCAAGTCTAACTATTGAAGGAAATAAACAACAAACATTTTCTTCTGTATCTCTAAGTAACTCTGCTCCTGTTCCAACAATTACTCTTGGAGAAAATGCTGATTTCTTGAATGTTAGTCAAACTCCTGATGTCGCGGAATTGAAACCTCAACAAACTATCCCAGAGGCTAGTCCAGGAATACCACCAATTCTAAATGTAGACCCAATAAGTGATGGGGATATTAATGTAGTAAGTAATGCAAGCGTTACTCTAATTAACCCAAAAACTTCTGGAGAGACACTCTCTACTCTGCGACCAGAATTTAGGGGGATGGGACCTGCTCAAACAATACTCTCAATTGCCCTCACAGGACAAAAAGCAATTAGTGACACTGTGTCGATTGCAAATGACGGAACTTGGAGTTGGGCCCCTGTTATAGATTTAAAAACTGGCAAGCAAATGATTAGAATTTCCTATTTAGATAGCGTTGGAACTACACAAAAAATTGAACGAGAATTTAACATTAGCACTAGTCAAATATCTTCTACCCCTGCTTTTGTCTCGTCTTCATCAGCTTCAACTAATGCATCGAGTAGGCCTGTTAGCAGCTCTTCTCCTCGCTCGGAAATACCAGCAACTGATTCTGGAATACCAGTTACTGGCGTAATTGAGAACACGCTATTGACTGGAGGACTAGGAATCGTCATTATGGTGATAGGTGTGACACTTTTGTCGCTTTAGGAAGTGTAAATTATGACTGATTCAAATTTATCCAATCCACAAGATTTAGTTGACGCTGCACTTGATGATAATCCTGTTGTTACTCCACCGACCGAACCTCCTATTGCTCCTTTGATTATGACAGTACCAACCCCAACACCAGTCCCAAGTATGCCGATTGGAGATGATACTCCCCTAGCTTTTGTAACTCCGTCTGTTACTCCAAATCCCCCACCAACCGATTTGCCTCTAATTGTGCCACCTGAGTCGACGCCAAAAAAATCGAGGAAGACGTTGAAAGTAGTGTTGGGTGTGTTGTTGCTTGTAGTGGGAGTTGTTGGAGGGCTCGTTGGATATAATTATTATTATGCGCAGAAGCAGGTTCCTAAGATAGCGCAGGTTGGAAGATGTGGATATTGTGTGGGAGAAGTCTGTAAAAAATGTCATGGAGAAATAAATCTGGATGATTGTAGTAATGATTCCGAGTGTAAAAATAGTGGAGGAGGTGGTGGTAACAATAAGAGTTGTAACCCTAAATGTGATTCAAGTCATGAGTGTCGGAAGGGTAAAGATAATCAATTTTATTGTGTAGTGAAAGAGGATGATTGCAATAGATATGGACAGCAATCATGTGAGGTACCTAATCCTCCTTACTACACGTGTTGTGCAAAGGGGTATCAATGTTCTCCTGGTGTTGGTTGTATATCAAAACCAAAGGCATCAAAAGAGCCAAAGCCTTCGCCGAGTCCGAGTGTGGCGCCGACAATTGCTTGTACTGAGTTGATCAGAACTCCATTAACTACACCTGTCATTGGGAGTGTATTAACTTTTACTTGTGCTGGTGCTGCAACTCCAACTAGTAAAGTAATTACTTATGAATTTAGATCAAAAATTGGAAGTGGGGCGTGGACGGCAATGACCAATAAAACAGCTACAACAGCAAAACTGACAGTTGCTTTGTGTGGAACCTATACTATCCAATGTAGAGCGTGCACAATGATCTCAGGAGTTAAGACTTGTGATCCTACATGGAGCGCTGCACAATGAGTACAACAATGAAAAAAACACTACTGGTAGCTTTAATTATTCTCGTGACTATTTTGGGAGCGGTGGGAGTTATATATCTGATTAGAAAACCAGCTTCGATTTCTAGCTTACCTACACCAACACCAACACCAACCAAAACTCTAATTCCAGAGGAATCTCCGATAGTAGCTGAAGTTTTTGCGGTTGGTCAAAATTCTTGTTCTACTAGTTTTGTGGTTGCATGTGGTGAATCACCATCCCCATCACCATCACCATCTGAATCACCATCCCCATCACCATCACCATCTGCATCACCTTCTACCCCTCCATCTGCCGCTCTTAAATGTGTGACTAAAAAAATGTATGAAGATGACAGTCGCAACCGAGCTGGATTCTATTACATGGAGAAGGAGATTTTGGATACAAATACTCTTCAAAATGGACAAACTATTGTATACAATGTGGTGACCAAAAATGCTGGAGGAAATAGTGTGCCTGACACAACCATAACTGATGTCCTGGCTAGTTCTTTGACTTATATAGATGGTGATAGTGGTTGTCTCTATGATGCAACTACTCGCACAGTGACTTGCACGATTGGCACACTATCGGCAAATAGTGAGGCGCAGAGATCGTTCCGCGTCCGCGTAGCTGTGGCTGAAACTGTGTCTGTAACTAATACTGCGGAGGTGACGTCAACTAATGGCCAAAGGGATAGTTGTAGTGTACGAATTGATGCTACTGGAAAAGTAGTAGTTGCAGAATCTTCAGTCCCAACTGCACTACCTGTGGCTGGAGTGTTTGAGGTGACAGTCGGGACGGTCGGGGTTGGACTACTATTGTTGATCCTGGGCGGACTAGGACTATTGTTGATCTGACATGACGAAACCCAAGGGTTTGTTTTATTTAGCCATTTTTACTGTAATTTTGCTGTGGATTCAAGCGAGAATGCCTACTTGGAACAATCACATGCAAGTAGATGTTTGGGTGATGTGGGAAAGACTCAATTATTGGATGACTCACAACCATTCTTTTGTCGGGATCACAGGCAATGAAATCTTGCCAGCAACGTTACTGTATCTCTTCACTCCTCTAGGACTAGTACCTGTTGGAGGATTGGTTTATGCGAATTTTTTGCCTATTATGATGATGTTAAATGCAATTACCTTGGGTGCCCATTGGTTTTTTGTAAATAATAAGTATATATTCTTGACATCTTTGTTGTTTTTGGGACCGATACTGTTGTTTCGCTTTGATGGCCTTGTCACTTTGTTACTACTATTATCCTTTTATACTTTTGCGAATGGTAAGTATGCTCAAAGTGGTTTTTCTTTAGGTTTAGCGACTGGAATGAAAGTTTTCCCGATAATTTTTTTGCCGTATTTGATATTAATTTTATTGAATAATAAACATATTAAAGGTCTACAACAATTACTTGTATTTTTTGGAGAAGCTTTGATTGTCCCAGTGCTTATATTCTTTTTGCTTGGCGGGACATATCCTCAAATATTAGCAGCGTTAGCATTCCACAGTCAAAAATTGATTAGCATTGAAAGCCTACCAGGGAGTATGATAACTGGCTGGTCTCTCCTTACCCATGGTCATCCTCCTATAATGATACCGGGAAATGGGATTTGGGCAGTGGCGGGACCTTCGGCTTTGCTCAATCGTTCCTGGTTGCTACCTATTGCTTTAATATATATCGCTGTCTATCTTAGAAAGAATTTGGTGAAAAAATTTAATTATTTGATTCCTTATACATTGATACTAATATTTTTGGTGTTTAGTAAAAATTTGAATCCCCAGTATTTGTGGTGGTTTATGGCGATCTTACCTTTTATAAGCCCCAGTCCACTGACTTGGGGGATCACACTAGTGGTAGCTTTACTCAATCAATTGGTTTTTCCTCTTTTTTACACGATATTTGTAGATAGTTTTTTTGGACATAATCAAAATTACTGGATATACTATCTTCTACTTTTGCGCAACATAGGAATAATTTTTTTGTGTTACTTGAGTATTAGAGAATTATTTTCAAAAAAATAAAGTGAATACATGAAGACAAAATATATACTAAGAGCTTTGATTATAGTTTTTATGATACGTCTATTTTTTGCACTCTTTCCGAGCTTTCAGGTAGATATGGGAACATGGCTAGCTTGGGCAAAGAGAATGGCCGAACTGGGACCAAGTCACTTTTACTCTGACACCGTCTGGACGCAGTATACTCCTGGGTTTTTGTACTGGTTATGGATAATTGGGAAATTGGGATTGGTAAACCCACTAGCGATAAAGATACCCACAATTTTGGCGGATATGTTGGTTGGATACTTGATTTGGAAAATAATAAGGAAGACAGATATTAGCTTTGCAAATTTTGCTTTTATATTTTATGTACTCTCCCCGGTGGCAATCTTGAATGGCTCGATCTGGGGACAGATTGACGGCATTTTGACGCTTTTTATGTTTTTGTCGGTATTTGTTTTATTGGAAATGAAACGAAATTATTTGAGCTGGATCTTTGCGAGCATGGCTTTTTTGATCAAGCCACAAGCAATAGCTATCTACCCCCTACTTGGAATTGTTTCTTTAATTCGGTTTGGATGGAAAAAAACTATTTTTTCAATCTTGATTGGAGGAGCGGTGATAATAATTGGATTTATACCATTTTACCCACATGACACAATCGTAGGAATTGTTAATTTAATACAAAAGATGGGACAATCATACTCTTACACTTCTTTGTTTGCATTCAATATTTGGTCTTATGTGGGTATGTGGAAACTAGACAGTACTAATTTTGCTGGTTTGTCATATTTTACATGGGGGGTAATACTATCTTTTGGAGCATATGTGGCAATGTTGTGGCGATATAGAAAGGTACAAAGTAATAATGTGATTATTTACTTGATGTTTGCTTTGTCTTGCTACATCTTTTTTTTGTTCCCTACGCGAGCTCATGAAAGATATTTGTTTCCAATGTTTGCGTATCTAGTAACTTTTACTGGGATGATAAAACAGAGAATAATATTTTTTTTGACTGGTCTTGCAGTAGTAATATATACAATAAATTTATATTTATCTTATTCATATTACGAAACTGTACTAAATCCATTTAAAAATGTATTTTGGGAGCAGTCGATTACAAATATGATCCCCGTTTTGAGTGCAATACAAATCGGAATTTTTGGGTGTCTAATTTTATCGCCAATTAGGGAAAATTTGAAAGAAAAAATGCCAGTATTGAGGAGGCATAGGAAAACCGTAGAGCAATGGAGAGATAAGTATCCAGGAGAAAAAGCAGAGGAGGAGGAGAAATAGTGCTGATTTTTTACAAAACGATACTAGCCAATAGGCGAGAATGACACAAAGGAAAGTTGCACTGGCGAGATAGTGATAAAAAAACATAATGCGAGGAGAAAAGACCCAGGGTAAACTAAAGATAAGATAGAGAACGAGAAAAAATGAGTATTTAAAATTCAGAATTTTTTTCAATTGAATAACTAGGCCAACCAGTCCAAGCCAAAGAATGAGCGGGTTGCCTATGACATAAATATTTTCTATATATTGATCTGAATATTTGACATAATACCAAACTGGCCTGACGTCAAATAACCATTGTAAAGGGGTAGATTGATAGCCATGAGTGGCAACTAGATGTGTGTGGTAGTACCACATTTGACGGTGGAGCTCCCACCACTGCACCCAAGTGTGACCGGCCAGAATGAAGGGAGCGAAGGTGAGGATATAGATTGCTGACGTAATTAATAATAATCGTATTGCGTTCAAAATATATTTAAATGTCATCCCGACCGTACCTGTCCTGAGCAACGTCGAAGGAGTGGAGGGATCTCTCGACTGCGCTCGAGATGACACTATGTATTGATTCAGGTAAATAAAAGCGAGGGGGAGAAGACCGTAAATCGCGCTCCACTTGGAAGCAAGGGAAAGTCCAAAGAAAATGGCGCTCAGTTTCCAGTGTGCTTTGACTGCTAGATAAAGCGACCAGATGAAGAAACATAACATATAAATATCGTTCATGGCTATACGAGATTGGGCGATATGAGTTCCTTCAATGCTAACCAGAAACGCTGAAATAAGGGCAAGGCTTTTGTTCTTAGTGAGAGAAACTACGAGTAAATATAATCCCAAAATACTAATAATGCCAAAAAGAGCAGAGCCTACGCGCCAACCAAAACTATTTTCACCAAAAATAAGCATTCCTAATTCCATGCCATATTTAGCAACTGGAGGATGCGTCCATTCGTAGGCAACACCCTCGGGGGGGGTAGTCCACCATTCCCAGGATTCCACATTGTGATGTAAATACTGTCTGGCTGTAAAGGCATGATAAACTTCATCAAAAATATAGTCTGCGGGGTGACCAAGTCCTACAAATCTCAACATGCTCGCGAGAATGATAATACCTACTATGTATTTATTGCGAGTTAAGTTCTTTAGCAATGTATGCATGGATTTCCTCCCAAGATGTTTTTGGTATTAGAACCCATTGACCTGCGTATGGGTAAGTATTTTTTGGTGTCATAAAATAATTAGTAAGAGTAAGAGAGGTAATGTTTGAAGTGCTACCTAGATTCAAGAGAGACTTGATTAAACTACCCTGTTCAGAAGGTGTGATGTCTAGATTTAGAGAAGAGAAAATGCTTGCTTTGAGGCCATCAATTTTGCTAAAGCTGAAGATTGTACCAGTATTGAAAAGTTTGTTGCGAAAAGCGAACACAACTTTTTGTTGACGAATCCCTCTGGCAAAATCAGTGCCTTCTTCGCCTATAGCGTGGCGGGAGCGGGCGAATTTGAGTGCCATCGTACCATTCATGTGAGTCTTACCCACATCAAAATGAAGATGTTCATAACGTGCAGTCACTGGCTCAGTATTTTCCATCCCAGGAATTGGGTATTCGTAATCATCAAATGTCCGATCCACTTCAACGTCGATACCCCCTACTGCGTCAATTGCTCTTACAAATCCTTGAAAATCTATGGTAACTGCGTAGTGAACTGGGATTCCAATGATTTCTGAAACTGAGGATTTCGCTAAATCAAGACCTCCATAATGATAGGCGGTATTGATCTTGGCTTTGAGAGATGGGAGCCAAATATCGCGAGGGAGAGAAATTAAGCTGAGTTTATTGCTCATTAAATTGAAAGAAACGAGCAACATGGTGTCGGTTAAATCTGAGCCTTCGTGGCCTTCGCCACCAATTCCAAGGAGCAAGACGTTGGTAACTCCGATCGTATTTTTGAGTACATCGATTGGCGATGAAACGACGCCGGAGACGATGTTTTGAGCTTGTCTATTTTTGGCATACCAAATACCAAGACCTAAAATTGCAACAAAGAAGAAGGTAACAATAACTTGTTTGAAGTTTACATTATTTGTATGCGTCATTCCGACCGCAGTGGAGGAATCTAGATCTCTCGACTTCGCTCGAGATGACCCAATTTTATTTTTCATGAGGAATTTGATTAATGATTGAGAGATAATGAGCTGGATCTAGGCTGGCTGAGGCGACCAAAACGCCGTGCAAATTAAGCGGGAGAAGGCTGGTAATATTGTCGGGGGTCACGGATCCACCATACATAAATCTGGCTTCTGGGTAAAAACGGTGAATTTTGGCTTTAAACTTTTCTATGACATCTAATGAAGCGGTAACTGTCCCACCAATCTCGCCTGTTGGCTCGAAACAATAAAGACATTTTAAATAATATTCTTCATCTAGGGCGGCAAATTGTGGAGTAATATCGCTCTCTTCCAGACAGAGAATTGGAGTGATGCCGACTGCAAGTAGTTCGCGAATTTTCCCGGCAATTTCTCCCGCTGTTTCGTGGAAATAGTGGCGGCGCTCAGCGTGACCGACAATACAGTATGTGACGCCGAGCTCTTGGAGTTGAGAGGCATTGACTGCGCCAGTGTAGGATCCCTGGGGGAAGGGAGAGACGTCTTGCGCTGCTAGCGCAAAATTCGAAAATAGGTGCAGGTGGGGAAAACTGGGGGCGATGACCATGTTGGCTGTTGGTTTGACTGTTTCGAGCCAGGTTGTAACTTCGGCGAGAGATTTATTGGATTTAAAATTGGCCACGACTAAAAACGACATATGTAGTACTATTGTACCTTATGTATGACTACCTAGATGGACTAAATATAGAACAAAGACAAGCAGTCGAACATCTGGGTTCACCCTTACTCATTATGGCTGGGGCAGGGAGCGGTAAGACCAAAACTCTGACTTATAAGGCGGCTTACTTGATTCACAGTGGGATGATCTCCCCTGGGCAACTCCTGATGGTGACGTTTACCAACAAAGCAGCGGGTGAGATGAAGGAGAGGTTGTTTAAGGTGGTCGGGATGCGAGTGCCAAACGTGGGAACTTTCCACTCGATGTCAGCCAGAATCTTGCGAACAGACTCGCAGGCGGCCGGGTTGTCTCGTGACTTTGTCATTTATGATGACGGTGACCAAGAAGCGCTTGTCAAAGAAATTTTGGGAAATATGCAAACTGACCCCAAGCGGTTTAAGCCTAGATCACTAATGGGGGCGATATCTTCAGCTAAACAAGAGATGGTAACGGGCGAACAGTACCAGTCGATGGCTCGGGGGCCGTTCCAAGAAGTGGCGGCGGAAGTATACACGAAATATCAAAAGCAACTAAAAGCATACGGGGCGGTAGATTTTGATGATCTACTCAATTTAACAGTACGACTACTGCAAGAAAATCCATCTATCCTAGATAAATACCAAGAATCTTTTAAATATATTTTTGTGGATGAGTACCAAGATACCAATACTGCCCAGTATCTCTTTACTACTCTGCTCGCCAAAAAATATAAACAACTGACAGTTGTGGGAGATGCATCCCAGTCTATCTATCGATGGCGCGGGGCTGACTACCGCAACATGGCTAAATTAAAAAAGGAATATCCCGATTTAACTGAGATTAAACTGTCGCGCAATTACCGCTCGACCCAAAATATCTTGGACGCGGCTTACGGCGTAATTGGCAACAACAAAAACCACCCCATTCTCTCGCTGTGGACAGAGGAGGGGGCGGGAGAAAAAATTACTTTAATTGAGGCATATAGTGGGAGCGACGAGGCAAGTAGGATCGTCGCAGAGATCCAACGGTTAGTTGGCGGGTCGACACGAGGGTCGACCCCTACAAAATGGAATGATATCTCTTTATTGTACCGCACCAATGCACAATCCAGGTCGATCGAGGAGGGATTTATCCGCGCCGGCATCCCCTATGTACTCATCGGCGGTACTAAGTTTTATGAACGCAAGGAAATCAAGGATTTACTGTCATACCTGAGAGTGGTGCTAAATCCAAAAGATATGATCAGCTATCGACGAGTAGAGAAACTAGGGAAAAGAAAACTTGCTCAAGTTTTAACTTTGCGACCCTCGAATCCGTCGCAATTATTAGAAGAAATTATCAAGGCTTCACAATTTCTTGAGCAGTTTGATGAAAAAGTAGAGGAAGATTTGTCGAGAATAGAAAATATTAAGGAGCTCCAGTCGGTGGCGAGCGAGTTTGATGACCTCTCGCAATTTTTGGAGAATGTGGCACTAGTGCAGGCAGAGTATTATGAGGGAGAGAAGTTGGGCAAGGGAGACAAGCGTGACGCCGTCACCCTAATGACGCTCCATGCTGCCAAGGGTCTAGAGTTCCCGATCGTCTTTTTGATCGGGATGGAAGAGGGACTATTCCCCCACTCCCGCAGCTTGATGGAGATCGAAGAGATGGAGGAGGAGAGGCGACTGGCTTATGTGGGGATCACGCGAGCGAAGTATAAGTTGTATATGTCGTGGGCGAAACAACGAGTTATTTGGGGGAATTTGGGAGCGCAAAATAGATCGAGATTTATTGACGAGATATCACCAGATTTATTTGAGTCTAGTGTTTCGTCATCTCGAGCGCAGTCGAGAGATCCCTCCACTCCTTCGACGTTGCTCAGGACAGGTACGGTCGGGATGACTATGACAAAAAAATCCGGGATTAAGATCAATTCTTTGTCGGACTCGACACTGGATGATTTTTTGTCGGGGAATATGTCGGTAGAGGAACTACTGAACCGATGAGTACCAATAAGGTCTGTCCTTTCGTCTGCCGACGAGCCCTTCTTGACTTGCAGTCACGAATTCCTTTTAAGGACAGACCTTCTCACCGCCTTCATGCTTACTCACTTGGTCATTCCACGTCTTCCGTAGTTATTAAGGTAAAATGAATATATGTCTAACCGAGAAGAATGGAATAAGCAGGTAGGGCACCCGATGCAATCATATGAGTGGGGAAAGTTTCGCCAAGTGACGGGAGTTGAGGTGGTGCGTGAGGGAGGGATGCAGGTTACGATCCATAAGATTCCATATACACCTTGGACTATTGGGTATGCGCCTAAAATTATTACACCATTAAACCAAAATACCATTAAAACATTGAAAAAAATTACGAGGGAAAATAATTGTATTTTTATTAAACTGGAGCCGAAAATCGAAGTGACACAGCGCCACAGTGACACAGTGACACTACAAAAACTGGAGTTTGTGAGCGGGAGACCACTGTTTACCAAATACAATTTTGTGTTGGACGTGACGCCTGGTGAAGAGGAGTTGCTGGCGGGGATGAAACAAAAGACGAGATATAACATAAGGATTGCGGAGAAAAAGGGGGTAACAGTCGAGATAGATAACTCACGGAAAGCATTTGAGAAATACTTGGAGCTCACGCAGGAGACGACCAAGCGACAAGGTTTTTATGCTCATTCAAGCGATTATCACAGGAAGATGTGGAACATTTTGCACCCCGCCGGTATTGCTCAGTTGCTAGTGGCAAAATTTGAGGGCCAAATCATTACGGCTTGGGTACTATTTAAGTTCAAAGACACACTATATTATCCATACGGCGCAAGCACGAGGGAGCACCGCAACGTGATGGCGAACAACTTGGTGATGTGGGAAGCGATAAAACTAGCCAAGGAGTGGGGACTGTCCTACCTAGATATGTGGGGGGCACTAGGACCTGATGCTGATAGACGTGATCCGTGGTACGGATTCCACACTTTTAAGGCGGGATATGGAGCTAGACAAGTAGAGTACATGGGAACGTGGGACTATATAGCTAAGCCTACCCTGTACAAAATATACAAAGTGGTTGAGAATACGAGGTGGAAGATACTGAGACTACTCAAATAACATGGCTCGTGACTAAAGGCGGGGAGAGAATAGTCACGAGCCGATTATTTTTTTACTTT
>Ga0210057_1005139_pt1 | contig 16959 bp, 14 predicted proteins | sample CryGeyCG2114_010_2_FD_183968 | JGI IMG/M metagenome (GOLD analysis project Ga0210057, IMG submission 183968) | Groundwater microbial communities from aquifer - Crystal Geyser CG10_big_fil_rev_8/21/14_0.10 (SPAdes) (version 2) | ecosystem: Environmental > Aquatic > Deep subsurface > Groundwater ...
GGGGTCCCCGGAAACTGCATCAGTTTTTGGGGTTGTGTATTGCAGCTTTACATTTATTTATAGGGGGTCCCCGGAAACTGCATCAGTTTTTGGGGACTGCAGATTTGTGCTTACTCGCCCTCGAGAAGATCGAGGAAGGCTTGGAGTTGTTTTGCACGAGTTGGGTGACGCATTTTGCGAAGAGCTTTCGCCTCGATTTGCCGAACGCGTTCACGAGTAACCTTAAAGCGAACACCAACCTCTTCAAGTGTTTTAGGCTTACCATCTAGAAGACCAAATCGCTCAATCAAAACCGTTCTTTCGCGATCAGTTAAAGTTGCAAGAACCTCTCCCATCTTATCTTTTAAGATGGCATAACCGGTCGCTTCTGCAGGGGACTCAATTCCGGTATCTTCCAAGAAGTCACCGAATTGGCTTTCACCACCATCGCCCACTTCAGCCTGCAACGAAATAGGGTGCTGGGCTATCTTATAAATTTCACGAACACGCTCTGGCGTTAAGCCAAGCTCGTTTGCAAGCTCTTCTGGAGACGGCTCACGCCCAGTTTCCATCATCAACTTTTTCGCGCCGCGTAAAACTTTATTGATCGTCTCGATCATGTGGACAGGGATTCGAATCGTTCTCGCTTGATCGGCAATTGCCCGAGTAACAGCTTGACGAATCCACCATGTAGCATAAGTTGAAAATTTGTAACCTCTACGGTATTCAAACTTTTCAACAGCTTTCATAAGGCCCATGTTCCCTTCCTGAATGAGGTCAAGGAACGAAAGGCCTCTATTGGTATATTTTTTTGCAATCGAGATAACAAGGCGCAAGTTCGATTCAACCATTTCGCGTTTCGCTTCTTGGCTCTTATCCATCCAGCGCTGCAGCATTCTGACGTCTTTTTTAAATTCATCTAAACTACGTCCAGCCGCTAATTCTCTCTTATAAAGCTTTCGTTTTGCGGCAGCAAGCTTACCTGCGGCAAATTTGTTTTTTTCCGCACGAGGAGTGAGCTCTTGAATGTCTTTTTCAAGCTGAACGAATCGATCATATGCAGCAAGAATCACTTCGCCAAAGTCTTCAATAATATTATGGCGGCAGCAAAATCTTCTCAAATATGCCTGAGCTCGAATCCGGCTCTTTTCAACATTTTCCATTAACTGCGCGCGCGCTTCTTTCTTCAAGTTAGGGTCTCTACCCTCAATAAGAAGCTGTTCAAGAGCAAGGTCTTCTTCTTTCATCAATTCGCAAAGCTTCGGGAGCAGGTTCAAGAAGTGGGCCTTGTCAGCGACTTCTTTTTCCGCGATGATTTTGTCAAAACGCTCTTTTGTGGAAATTAAATGTACTGCGATCGATATGGCTTCGCGAATTGAATAGCGAAAGCGCATGATAATTTTTTCAATTTGAATTTGAGCTTTTTCGATCCGTTTTGAGATCTCAACCTCTTCTTCGCGCGTCAAGAGGGGAACTGAGCCCATCTCTTTTAGATACATGCGAACAGGGTCATCTGACGTTCCTTCAGATCTTTTCGGGAGACTCTCGAGTTCTTTGGCTTCTTTTTTCCGCTCTTTCTGACGCTCGACTTCAGCTTGGTTTAGGATTTGGATATCCATCCCGCTTAAATAGATCAAAACCTGATCGATCTGTTCAGGGGAATCGAATGTCATCGGGAGAATTTCATTAATCTCCTCATATGTGAGAAATCCCTGTTCTTTGGCCACAGCAACGAGTTCTTCAATTTTTTGCTGATGCTGGGGATTGCTAAAAGATGTCGTACCTGTCATGATCTCCTAAAAATGCGATAAGAAAAAGTGGGATTTTCATTAATAAAGACGAAAATATTGTGGATGGGGCCCCTCTTTCTGTCAATATCATATAGTCTAATTCATTATTTGCAACACCTTTATGGCTCTATACGCCGTTAACGAAGATGATTTAATCCACGCAAGCGACGCGGAACCTAGAAAAATCTACTGGTGCATGGACTGTTTTGGTCCAGTTAAAAGACGAAGAGGCAGACTCCGTTTTCCCCACTTTTACCACGTAAGCCCCGCTAAGCAATGCCGCCTGTACAGCAAGACTCAAGACCACCTTCTCGTACAAATTCAGATTCAAAAATCTTTCCCCTCAGGAATTATCCAGATTGAGCGCCCCTTCTCCAAAATTAATAGAGTCGCCGATCTTTGCTGGGAAAATGAAAAAATTGTTTTTGAAATCCAATGCTCTTTAATGAGCCCAAAAGAAGCTGAGATGAGAATCCATGATTATAGATCTATTGGTTATGAAGTTGTTTGGTTGCTGGATGACAAAAAATACAATAAACGAATCATTCGCCCTGTAGAGAAGTATCTTAGAGAAAAAAGCGCTTACTACATGACAATTAAGCAGGGCCTCACTTCTAATTTTTACGATCAGTTTGAAATTTTTGCAGAGGGCAAAAGGGTAAAAAAAGGGAAGAAAATGCAAATCGATCTAAAATACATCAGAAACAGACCAAATATTTTTTTTAGCGAAAAACACTTTCCAAAACAAATTGTAAACCTCCAATGTAAAAAATATTTTTATAAAGATAGAACTCACAAAGCTCTCTTAAATAACACACTTGCTATGCAAAATTGGCGCGCGCTCGAAATTCACTTCGTTAAAAAACACAAAAAACCAAATCTTATAAGGAAATTTTTCACTAATTACGTATCGTCTCCTTACCTCAGACTCCTCGAAACATTAATAAATAAATCCTACAGATTCTAATATTACCAACACACAAAAAAAATATTGAATTAAGACAAAAAATACTATATAATCGTTCCAAAAAATACCGAGGTATTAAGTGAACGTTACCCAACCATTTCAACAAGAGCCAGGTTTTTTTTTCACATGTTCCGCAATTCTAAGGTGCGTACCCATTACAATTTCTTTCACGAACCTTACATTTTTAGCAGGAAATACACTCTTTGTAGCAAATCCAAAAAACACACTGGAAAAGACCTTAAGTGAAGCTACCCACATCCGCTTAGACTTAATGCTCCAAACAGCGCTTTTAGGCGCAGTTTGCGCAGTAACTGGGCTTGCGGCAGTTAAGGAGCTATGCCAACATGGGGTAGAACCTGCCAAAGAATACCTCATCTCTTCAGTACGGCCTAAAGGACTTATACACGACACATTTTTCCCAAGTCCATTTCGGATAGCAGAAATAGCAACCAGCACTACGAACTCCTCCTATGCTCAAATAAACCAGGATGAAGCTGTTAACACGGTTTAAAGCACAGATGTAAACTTGTCCCAAAAATATTTTTGAGATTGTTTTAGCCGATTCTCAAGCTAATAAATGACGCCACATTTATCTAACATCTCTCTTGCCAAGATTTAAATAAAAGAAATTAAAATGATCCCAGAAATTAGAGCAAATAATCCCAGAGAAGAATCGCCCTCAATGTGGCAACGCTTAACTAGAGCAGTCCCTATTCCTATATCCCTTGCAAATTACATCATGTGCACAGCGAACGTGCTAGCCTCCATTTCAGACATAAAAAACCTGGAAAAAAGGGCCAGAGATATCGGATTCGCGCAATCTGCCCTGAAACAAGAGCTACTGCTGATCGGGACAGTTTTTACCATCACAACGGTTCAAGTCGTTAAATCTCTATGCCAAAGAGGCCGCGCTGCAGCAAGCGAGACTTTCTATAATTCTATGTCCCCTAAGGGCTTGATTCATGACACAGTATTTCCAAACCTCTGTAGGTTAAGAGAAATTCTTCAAGAAAACACTGAAAACGACGAGCCGCTTGATATCGACCTTGAGGAAGAAGTTAGACAAGAGAATTAAAATAAAAATTTGGATGGATGCAAAGGGCTAAAAGAAGCCTTACAAAGCTGCCCACGAGATTAAAGGGGAGCAAAACCCACTCAGCTACATCTTTAGCAAAGTGAATAACCCTTCTCACAAAAAACTCTCTAACGCTCATTGAGCATCCCAAGGTAACTAAAAGAAGAACCGCAGCAAATCCAAGCCCCATTCCTCTAAAAAATGTTTTATAGATTTTTTTTACCAAGTCCAAGGGGAATGCAACCAAGCGTTTCAAAAAATCTTTTAAACATAAAGTGCGGGCGCCAAGAGAGTTTTCCATCTGCGGGCCACTAGACGCTTCAAAAAACGACTGAGATTCAAAGTAGTTCATAACTATTCAAGTTAATTTCAAATAATTATACCAAAACCACTCTTTTATATAAACTAAAGAAGTATATTAGGACTCCAAAGCAAATAATAGAGCGGACGAGATAGGAAAGAGGAAACTTTTTTTCAAGGGCAGAAAAGTGGGGATTTTTTGGGTTATACCAAACAGTCCAACTCTCTTTCGCTTTGGACTTTAGGGAGGCGATTGCCGAAAGCTCGTTTAAATAGTAGGGTGGGCTTAAGGTGAAATCGCCCTTCCAACTTTTCCCTTGAGTTGCAAATTCATAGCTCGCTTTCAAAGCAAATCGATCATTTACTTCCAGCACTTCCCACTGTAATATTTTAGCAATAGTATTTTTTTGAAGCGCTGAATACTCATAGAACTGCGTTCCAAAACGGATGGTGAAATGGAGAGTGATGGCAATAACACCCACGACCATGAGGAGCTGAATTCGGGCTGGTTTCATTCTTACCTTTACGAATTTTAAGAGAGTGATTATAGTGATAGCATTTAATATTGGCAAATGAACTACCCGAGGAAACATGGCTGAAGATACGGCTCCAAAAGCAGCGAAGAAAAAAGCTGTAGTAAAAGTAAAAAAACCATCTGCACTAAAACGTAATTTGCAGAGCGAAAAGAAACGTCTGCGCAACCGCTCTTACCGCGCGTCTGTTCTTACCTCAATCCGCGCGTTTGAAAGCTCGCTCAATCAAAAAGAGGCACCTGAAGCCATCAAAACTAAATTAAATACAATTTATAGCTTGATGGACAAAGGGGTAAAAAAAGGTGTTTACAAACCTCAAAAAGCAGCTCGCACAAAAGCTAGACTGACTGCACGCACCTCTAAATAAGCGATAGAGCTCTCAAAATACCTTTGAGAGCTCCCTTTACCTATATTTCTGATAAACGTAAACAGACCCTCTCTCAGTAAGATCGTAGGTGAATGCAGCGCAAACACCAATTGTTGAGCGAGCAAGCCAAGCTGCATGCCACTGAATGGTAGGCATCAAAGCCCCCACACCAACATAACCAAAAAAGCGCTTAATTACATAAATTGCAACTCGATCGATGAGCGCCATTAAGCCAGTCTCATAAGCGATTCCAAGTCCATAAACGCCACCAACTAATGCAAACGCTGCCCTCGGAGTCCATTTCATCAAAAATGGCATAACTGAAGACGATTCTTGAGCAACTGTAGTCATTTTTCACCCTCCTGAATTCGAGATGTAAAGCCTGAAGTTTTATTTAACCGCTTAGAGAGCATTGCCTTCAAACACATGGAGTCAGCAACGATTTCAACGCTTTTTTTGGCTCGTGTAACTGCCGTATACAGCGACTCTCTTCCAAAATTTTCACTCCCTTGAGGGAATAGGGCCAAAACATGTTCAAACTCACTCCCTTGACTTTTGTGGATGGACAAACAAAATGCCACCTCAAATGGGGGGAGAAGATGAAAAGGGACTTTTTCAGGAAAGTAGGCATTTGCCTCGCGTAAAACAATCCCAAAACTGCTTTGTCCGATTAAAATTCCACAAGAGCCGTTGTACAAGTCCTGCTGAGGCACATTAGCCGTAATCATGATTGGAATTGCCCACCACTGGCCAGGCTGAATCTGCTGATTCATCTCCCGAACAATTTGGCTGTTTAGAGCTTCTGTCCCAAAGGGCCCTTGCCGAAGCGCCCCTAAAATCCGAAATTCGTTCAGCATCTTTAGACATATTGCGGGATCAGGCCTATCCCAAGAGATGATTGGTTTTGTTTTTTCAAATAGTTTTTTAGGAAAAGTTGCATCAAATTCCCAGTCGAGAAGACACTCATCTTTTGTAAATTTTCCGGAGTTGATCTCCTCAGCCAAGCACAATAAATTGGTATTTTCCGTCCGAACCGACTGCTTCAACTCAGTACCAAATAAGGTTGCCATTTCAGAGAAAAGACTCCCCGCTTCAACCGGGGGAAGCTGGTTGGGGTCTCCCATGAGGACAAGTCTTGTTTCATTGCCAATCGATTCTAAAAGTCTGGCTAAAAGGGGAACGTCGAGCATCGACGCTTCATCAATGATGACAAGATCTGCATCTATTTTTTTATTGGAAAACAGGGGAGTTTGGCCAGGAGTTACTTTAAGTAACCGATGGAGCGTGGCAGCTTCAACTTGTGCATCAACTGCGCCTAAAACCGATTTAAGGTGGGCTGCAGCCTTTCCTGTCGGCGCGCCAAGAGCCACTCGGAATTTATTTTTTTTTGATGATCCAGAAAGTAACGTTTTGACTAAGCAGCCTGCCGTATATGTTTTACCCGTTCCAGGACCACCACAAATGATTGAAAAAGCATTTCCAATAGCATTTTCGATCGCATTTCTTTGGGCAGGCAAAAGATTTGATTGAACTTCAACAGGAAAAGTGTCCGTTAGCTTAATTTCTCGAAGACGTTTCACTTGCTTCAGGATATAGGTCTCATAGACCCAGTTTCTTTGCAGATAGTAGCGATTAGCTTGCTTAATGATCGGAGTCTTCGGCAAAAGATCTGTCCCATCGCCTAAAATCTCTATAGGTAACTCGGGAGCATCTGAAGATGTTAAGCAAAGATGCCCATCTCGAGAAGAGCGCATAAGTTTGCTTAAAAAAAGAGCTCTTTCTTGTGAGAAATTATCCTTCAAAGTCCGTTTTGCAAAAAACAAATCTAAGGCGCCGCACGGAACAGATGATTCAGGGCAATCGTTTAAATTTTCCAGTATACACCGCCTCTAACAAAAAGGTAATACGCTCCACCATAATCCTTTTGAAAATGGCGTTTGATCGCTTCTGCATAAAGTGCAGCTTGTAGTCCATAATCATGCGCATCGATTGCTTTTTGTAAATTGTCTTGTCCATAATCTTCTAACCAATTTGTCTTCCAATCAAGAAAGTAAACCTTTCCCCGAAAATAGAAGACAAGATCGATAAATCCTTTCACAAAATTCGGAGGAGATGAAAACACAAACTCCATTTCCACTTGAAATTGTTCGATTTCAATGAGGGAAAAAAATTCACCTTCTGCAATCATCGGCATCGTCATTGTTTGACGAACCATTTGCTGAATCGCACTTTTCCAATTTTCAAGAGGAGTAAATTTCACTTGCTCCTCGACCAATGCATCCATTTCTTTAAAATTTTTCCAAAGAGATATCTGAGAACTAAACAGCATTTCAAAAACTTTATGGATGATGATTCCCGTTTCAGGGCCCCGCGGCATAGTCTGCATTGTAAATATATTCGGCTCACTTTGCGTCCATTTCACTTCGTGATCTTTTGGTTTAGCAAGTGAAGTAAATGAAGAGAGGAAAAAAGGGCTGGCAATTCGTGGGGTTAAAGGGGTGGTTTTTTGACAAACTGAGTTAACCAAAGGGGCTTGTGGGAGCTCAAAAGGGGAGCTAATATGTTCTATCGTAATGGACTCTGATTTAGAAAGGGCGCTCAACTGATCGATGAGAGACCCCTCAAAATGACGAGAAAAAAGCTCCATTGGAGAGTGTGTTCCAGGCTGTGCATTTTTATTCGATAAGGCGATCGGTACATAGAGCCTTTTTTTTGCTCGCGTCATGGCAACATAGAGCTGGCGGAGCTTTTCAGCATCAAGCTCTTCTATTTCCTCTGACTCAGGGGTTCGAGAAGAGAGTCCCAACGCAAAAACAACATCAAACTCAAGGCCTTTACTAATGTGTAGCGTCATGATTTGGACAGCATCTGCATCAACCTCCATTCGACGTCGTCCCCCCTCGTCAGGCTCTAAATATTGTAAATGCTGCATGTAACGATTGAGCCCCTCAAAAGAAAATCCCTCACTTTTTTCCCAAGCAAAAAGAAGCTCAAAAATCTGCATCGAATCAGAATCTAGATCGAGTTTTCTTGCAAAAGGGACGAGCCCCTTTTCTTCTAAAAGATTTTTGTATTCGGCAAGCGGAAGATCTGGCTTTGCAAAGGGGCCTGCCATCACAATCTTTAGGCAACTTGGGTCACGTGGAGCTAAAATAGCTGCAAATAGTTCTCGAATTGATTGAAAGGCAACCGTCTTCCCTAAAGGAATATGACTTTTTGCAACAGCGGCAATGCCCCTTTTTTTCAAAAGATCAAGGACTCTCTGCGATTGATAACGATCTTTCACCAAAATTGCGCAGTTTTTTACATTCAATGTTTCAATCTCTTTAACTACAAACGGGAGAAAAAGATCGTCGAATAGGGCGCTTGGTTCCCCTTCTGCCACAAAAAAATGCAACGCCCCTTTTTCATCCGAGAAATTTGACTCAATTTCAGCGCCCGCTTTTACAGCCTGGAAGGGCAGAGTCCTGTTTACCTTCGGCAAATGGAGCCAGTTGCGAGAAAAAAGGGCGTTTAAAGCCCCAATTAATGGCTTTGATGAGCGAAAATTTGTATCGAGTTGATACAAGTGTTCTTCTCCTAAAAAATCGCGCGCTTTTAGATATGTGTATACGTCTGCTTTTCTAAATCGGTATATCGATTGCTTTGGGTCGCCAACAAGATATAAAGCCAAAAGAGGTTGATCGAGAAAAAGGGATTTGAAAATTTCCCATTGAACTTCATCGGTATCTTGAAATTCATCAATGATCGCAACTGGATATTTTTTTCGAATGCACTCTACAAAAGCCTTATTTTGAAAAGCAGCTTTCATCCTGACTAATATCTCATCAGGATCCAAATATTCCTCTTCAGCAAGGACCCTTTCTGCAACAGGAGTCCACGCTGCTTGCAGAACTGGCAAAACTTTTTGCTGAAGTAAAGGAGCCAAATGGATCGAAGCCCATTCAAAAAAACCTGGATAGTTGAGAAAGTCAGGCTCTTTTGCCTTAACTTTTCGATTCTCCTTACTCAAGAACTTAAAAAGACTCCCTTTTTCCTTAAGAAGAACACCAAAATAATCAGGATTTACAAGAGCTCTTACTTGCATATCAAAGTTCCCTTTGACAGTTGCTTTACAGCCCTTTTCTAAAGCCTGAAAATCCTCCCTCAGTTTCGACTCAACAAGTTTCCACTCATGTAAAGCCGCTTTACATTTAGACAAAATCTCTGAGTAGGAAAGGCTTTCATCCACTTTATCCAAATAGAGTAATCTGTCTGCAATTTTTTCAACTGACTCGAATTGCTTCGTAATATGGATCAGCTGTTCAGGGCATAGCAAATCACGCTCAATCCCACTTTCCAAAAAATCATCGGCTGCATGGCGAAGACTCTCTGGAATTTTCTTTCCTTCATCAGGATTGCTCAAAGAGCCAACTTTCGCCTCGAAGGCAAACTCTTTTAAAACCCGATAGCAAAATCCATGAATGGTGAAAATTTGGCACCGATCAAACCCAGCAAGAGCGTCCGTTAAAGATCGAATTGCGTCTGATGAACCTAAATGAGGCTGCAAGTACTCCCAAGTAGCTTCTTTATTTTTGATGTAGATCAGAGCTTTTTCCAAATTTCCCCGAATTCTTGCCTTAAGTTCCCGTGTAGCTGCGCGAGTAAAAGTGACGGCAAGAATTTGTTCTACTTCAACAGATTCTAAAACTAGGCGGACAAAAATGTGCTCAATCGAAAATGTTTTACCCGTCCCAGCAGAAGCTTCAAGCAAATGCGGCCCAAATAAAGGGCAATTCAAAGCCAAACAATCAAACCTCTGCATGACTTTTCCCTCTTGTAGGATAAAGTTGTGTTAAATCTTCAAACGTTTCGCATAAAGTAGGTCCCCAATCTTGAAACATCTCTTCCGCACTTGGCAACTGTGCTCGAGCAAGAACCCAATCAACAATAGGATCGTCAAAGTTAAGCCCTTTTTGCATTTTTTTCTCTAGATCTTCGGGTCCTTTACGTAAAATTAAGTCGGCCCATTCGGATAAAAGTGGGGATGGAGCAACAAGACACTGAAAATAGTAATTGATGAATGCTTTTAAACTTTTTTCTGGATCTGCAATCTGTTTTTGCTTTCCATTTCGGATCATCCAAACCTCTGGAGCATCAAGACAAAGTCCTAAAATAAGAGCCTCAGGCCACACTTTTAAAAGACCTGAAAGATGATCCTCATTAGCGCAAATGAGTCCTTTCATTGTCGCTTGCTTGATTTCACCAACAATGCGAACCTTTAATTGGTCCCAGTTAAGTTCAACGGGAGGAACGATATAATTTTCCCCTTCCCACTTGCCTTGTTCACAGTTTTCTCGAAGAATGACAGTCATTGGGGTCAATTGCCACTGTTGCAATTGCGCTTGCCATTGCGTCGCTTTTTCCATAATTTCTAGCTTGAGGGCCTCTCCAATAAGACCATTGGGAAGCGCATGATCATCCAGCACGCTTTCCATGTTTTTTTGCAAAATTGCCCTGAGTAGCTGCCCTTTTTGTAAATTGAACGACTCTTCTAAAGGCTCATTCAAGTACATCCCGTGAACTTTTTGTAAGTAAAACTTCCACGGATGGCGCGCAAGCTGCCTTAACTCAGAGACACTAATCGTCACTTCACCAACAGGAAGTATAATGGCTTCTCTCTTTGGCCAAAATAAGGCCTTTTGCTTGCTTTCAACAACCGCCGGGAAATAGATGTTTGGCTTTACATCAATTGTACTTAAAAGCTCTTGAACAACGAGAGAAGGACCAATGGGTTTGCCTTCATCTGCAGAAAGATGGCAATAGCTGATTCGCAAAAACTCTTTCGCAGAAAAAATCGCTTGAAGAAACGAGTAACGGTCTAAATCAGCTTGATCTGGAGCTTGTCCTTTCAGTAAATCAAGAGATGAGCCAATTTTCATGCGAGGGAAGTTTTCTTCGTTCATATCCATTAAAAAAACAGCTTTTGATGGGATCTGAGCCCCAATTTCTAAGGGCATAAAACGAACTGCATGCAATAAAGACGAGTGAATTTGTCCTGAACACGGAGCCGTTAAAAATTTTTGAATAACCGAAAAAGGAAATTGCCCCTCAACCTGGCTGGTTCTTAAAGTTAAAAGGGTCCCGCGAAAAGAGTTAAGGGCCGCCAAGTCAGCTTCATTAGCTAAATCTGCAATAAGGAATTCTTGAGCCATTTTTTCTAAACAGTCTGCCCAAGAAAATAGAGTTTTTTCACAAGTTATGGAGATCGTTTTTAACGCATCGAGAGTTGCAATGAGCTCTTCTAAGGCATCTGCATCTATTTGTGTTGGTTTAAGGTATACAAGCGCATCTAAAAGTGCATCGAGCCCCTTTTCCCAAGATCCGTGATCGCTATATTCCTTTTCACCTAAAGTCTGTTTTAATATTTGGCTCCTGTGAGCCTGATCAAGCCCCCATTTGATCTTCACTGAATTAATCCAGTCGCGGTACAACTGCAACTTCTTATCATCCCACCCCATTTTCTTAAAAAATGAGGGCGTTTCAAATAAAGCAAGAACCTCGTCAGAGCTCCACCGACCCGAACCCAACCGAAATAGGCGAACAAGCCCTTGTCTAAAAGAGCTTTGAGGCGCAATGTCAAATCCTGAAATCCGGTACGGAATGCTCTCTGCAAAAACAAACTCAATTAAAGGAACGTAAGGGGATATATCAGGCGCCAAAACAGTGATTTCATGATAAGGGATATTCAAACGAATTACTTCATCTCTTATCGCTTCAACTTCTTTTAACCTGGATGATCCAGCTAAGATCACCTGAATAGATGAATCGCAGTCCATCTTTTGAGTTTCCTTAAAACTTAACAAATCAAACTGAATCCGGCTCAATGAAGAGGTTGGCTCTAAAGAAGGGTAAGCTTCATCTTTTTGTAAATCATATTGATCTAAAGTTTTTAAAGTTTGCCTTCCAATCTTTCCCCAGTTCGCGAGGTTTTTTGGGGCATCGCGCAAGTATAAATCGAGCTGATCTCGCTGAACTTTCGAGGCACCCCGTTTTCTCCAATACTGGTTTAGTTTTTTTCTCTCCCGATCAGTGCAAACATCTTCCCAAAAGTCAACGCAAGGGGAAAAAAGAAAGATCGAAAGTGAAGGCGCACTAAACAAAAAATTCCAATAAATGGGAGGCAAATAATCAACACCAAAGCAGATCAAGGGCTCATTTGCTTTTAGCTCTATTTGAACGGGCAGCTTCCAAGGACCGTCAATAAAAAGTTTATGCAAAATAGTTCTTTGCCAATCTTTACTCAATAAAGGAGGAGTCCCCTGGAGCTCAAATAGAGATTTTCCATAAAGACCATAGCTAAAAAAAAGAGATGTCAACTGATCGGCTAAATCTAAAAGTCTCTTTTTTTTCCCATCTAAATAGAGCAAAAGATCTGGATCGGTGGCTTTAGAAAGTTCTGTATAAATCAAACAAAACAGGTCGGAAGATTTTATGGGAGATGTGATGAGCTGCTCTATCTCAAGCACCTTCAACCCCATCGCAACTCCTTTATTTTTAGCAATTTCCAAAACTAACCACTGCTTGATTTGTCCATTTGGAACAATGATTGTCTGGGTTTTCAAGGGGTCAATTGGGGCTGCGCCAACCACTTCGATAAGCTTTTCAGCGAGGGTATTTAACTGATGACTTAAAAAAATTTCTGAAATCATTTTCATGAGTATGTCAAATGTTGGCTCCGCTTGCAATCCGTTTTCTGTTGCAAACAGCTATTAAGAGCAGATAACCTTAAAAGATATGATTTAAGGAGTTACCCGAATTCGACATGCGCTGGCTTAAACGCACTGACTACCACTCTTTTTACTTTCTCAATGCTACACAGTTTCTAGGGGCTCTCAACGATAACCTTTACAAACTGCTCGTCATTTATCTACTTATTCACGTGAAAGGGCCTGCAGCTGCAAATGCGATCCTTTCGTTGGCGGGAGCTATTTTCGTGATTCCCTTCCTCCTTTTCTCTTCGGGAGCCGGTGTTTTAGCTGATAAAATTAGCAAGAGTTCCATCATCGTTGTGACCAAAGTAATGGAAGTGACGATCATGACTTTTGGGCTCTTTAGCGTCATATTTGTATGGGATATAGGTCTTTACTTGGCTCTTTTTTTGATGGCAACGCAAAGCGCCCTTTTTGGCCCGTCAAAATATGGGATTATTCCAGAGCTTGTCGATACAAAAAAAGTATCCAAAGCAAATGGATCAATGACCTCTTTTACCTTTCTAGCGATCATAGCTGGTACCTTTTTAGCCTCATTCATTACCGATATTACAGATAAAAACTTCGTCCTTGAGGCAAGTTTTTGTATTTTAATTGCTGTCTTAGGCCTTTTGTCAAGTTTTGGGATCCGCAGAACAGAGCCACAGAATTCCCCCAAAAAAATTAACCCCTTTTTCCTATACGAAATTTATCAAACTCTCAAATTGAGCTGGAAAATCCCCCATCTTCTCCCAGCAATTTATGGTTCTTCTTTTTTTCTTTTTATTGGGGCTTTTACGCAACTAAATATCATCCCCTTTGCAATGCAATCATTGGGAATGACGGAAGTAGGGGGCGGTTACTTATTTGTCTCAACAGCTGTCGGGATCGCAATTGGAGCTGTCTTATCTGGCCAGCTCGCTAAAGACCAAGTAGAGCCGGGCATTTCATGCATTTGCGGCTTTTTTATCTCTTTTTTCTTTTTTGTCCTGTACATCTTCTCTTGGTCTCTCCCGATTACGATTATCACCCTTGGGCTTTTAGGCGTTTTTGGGGGTGCATACCTCATCCCATTCGATGCCTTCCTCCAAGTCAATAGCCCGGATGAAAAACGGGGGCAAGTCATTGCCGTTGCTAACTTTTTCAGCTTTATTGGAGTCCTGTTAGCTTCCATTGCTCTGTATGTGATTAGTGAAGAACTCGGCTTTACTGCAGCCAGCGGATTTGCTTTTATGGGAATGCTTACCCTTATCTCTAATATAGTGATCACAGGCCGACTTTCTGGACTATTTTTTCCCTTCTTCGTGAAAAAAATTCTAAAACGGTTCCGGAGACTAAAGCTCGCATCTCCGCCGCCCGATCCCTCAACAATTGTTATTCTTGAAAGTAACTCATGGTATGATGCTCTTCTTCTGTTTTCTTGCATGCCACGTTTAAAAATTCTCGTACCTGACCATTTTATGCGTCATTTTCCCTGGTTTAATGGCCTTTTAGAATGTATCCGAATCATCCCACCAGAACCTGACATCCAATCAACATTAAAGTCGCTTTTTGGTCAGGCAAAAAGGTTTCAAGGACAAAACTCTTCTGTATGTCTGTTCTTTCACAAGCGAGAAGATAGTGCAGAAATCATTGAAGCCTACACGAAAGTATTCGGCAGATTGAACTTGCAAATTCGCTATGCACACGGCACAAAAGAAAGGATTCCAAAACGGTTTTTCTTCTTCCGCTATCACCAAAAACAAATCACACTTAGCTTCTCAAAAGAAAATTGAACTGAAAGTTTGACTCAGAAAAATCTACGATTCTATTGGGCAAAAAAAAGACCGGCTCAGTAGACATTCTCTAATGAACCGGTCAGATATAGATGTGTACACTTTCGAGATTAAAAGGCGTAGATAACTTCCATCTCATACTGCTTATATCGGAGATTAGGGCCGATATTTTTATTCAGTGTATTTGAGTACTTAAAGTTCTGCAAAAGGGTAAGGTTATCGGTGAATGCATAAAGGGCCTCAACTTCAAATCCTTTAAAGTTACAGCTTCCGACAGCCGTTGCAGCAGTGGTTTCTCCACTAGCAGGATCTCCGTCTGCATTAATTGTATAAAATCCAACACTTGCAGCATTTCCTCTACCAATGCCACTTGAGTCAAAATCGGGGACTGCTTGCGCTTGGCACCACTGATAGTTTGCATTAATCGCCCAATCATACTGCTTTTTTACAACCCCAATTGAAAACCCGGTATACCATCCATAATTTTGTCTACGTCCGTGCGTCTGCTCAACGCCAGATGCAAGGTGGTTACAAAGACCCGCGCCGTAAAACTTAATCAAACGCTTTCCGATCCATTCAGGGTAAAATTGGTAGGAAATGAGGTACTGGGATATCAAATATTTATATCGAAGGTCATTAATCCGGTTTGCGCTCGGCTTATACCAGTCAATCAGAGAGTACTTCATATTAAGCCCCGTATTGGCAATACGAAGCCCACCTGTCTCACAAACATAGGCATAGTGATTCGTTTTGTCATTTACGAGCAAAGCTCCAACATTAAAGTAGTAGTTACCAATTTCTTCCCAAGACTTATTAAATCGAAATAAAACTCCATCATAGAGAGAAGAAAACTCCAACTGAGAATCAAAAACATTATACAAGTAACGACGTCCTATCTCGGCATCAAAGGTGAATGTATCGCCAGGGATAATGCGTCCACCAAGATACCCTTTTTCGAGCCTTATTTTATTAACTGTACCGCTGCGTTGGCCCATATCGTTGTCAAACTCGAGCTTAATCGCAGCCCAAGTTCTATCTGTTCGGTAGTCAATCATAACATTGACTTCCAAGTCCCAGGCATATTGAGCTTTATTGACAGCACCGCCATCGCCTCTTTGGCGAATGCCGTTTTTCACCTCGTTTGTATCTTGAAATTCTGCGCGAACCTCACCACTGATCGACAAATCGCCACCAATTTCTTTGACTGTGACCAATCTTTTATCGCGAATCCATCTACGCAATGCTTCCATGTCGTCGGCATCTGGATCTCTTTTTTCATCAAACTGAACGTCGCCTTGAGCAACCGGCTGAACGGCCAAAGGGGGCTCTGCAGCAACTGGGGTGGAGACAACAGGAGTCATGCCCGCTGATTGGGGAATGGTTTCCTGCGTGAAAACTGGGGAACTTAGCAAAATCGCACTAAGGATAAAGGGAGGTAACTTTTGCATTGAAATCCTACTATTTAGCAAAAAAGAACTAAACATTGTAAGACGAATGACTTTAAAATGCAAAACCGATTATTGAGTCACGATCGGCGTATTTTGTAGAGGGGCTTTAATATAAAAAAATGAAGAACTAGAACCTAAAATCACAGGAGACAGTTACGGCTTCTTCATCAATGAGCCTGCCTTCTAAATTAAGCATGAAGTATTTCCCATTGGATAGGGCGCAACCTAAGTAAAGGCCAACCGGAATCCTATTTTCAAAAGTATTTTCTCCTGAAAGACTTTGTGAAATCGGAACTGAAAAGTTTGAGAGCTCAGCTTTTTCGCTAGAGTATTTCGTTCCGATATACGGAGTAAAAATATTAATTTTATAAGAAAAGTCGAGATTCACTTGCCACTGATCCCAATTAAAACGCGCCCCACTAACAGACACTGATGTCCCATTTGAAGTCACCCACTGAGGGCTATAGTCGCAAGAAGAGTATCTTCCCCCAACGCCCAAAGATGCATTGCTCCATTCGAACAAAATCACTCGCGAGCCAACAGCCCAAAGCAAATCCGTATTTGTCTCTAGATTGATCCGCGTTATAGACGTATCGACGAGGCTTTCAAAACGCCAATTAACTTTTGTTTCAGATCCTCCCAAAACGGCATATACATCCATTCTATTGAGCAGATTCAAGGTCACTGTTGCAGAGTTTGTGTACTGCTCATAACAATCTACTCTACCTGAGCCCTGATTATATTGACCCATTCTGGCATCAGCGACAAAATCTCCTTCGTACCCAAAACGCAAATCAAATGCATTATTATGAGAAGTGAAAAAACCTGTCTGGATAATTTCAGGAAAGGAAGTATTGCCAACTGGCGCCGCATAAAGGGCTGTAGATGCAATAAAAAAAAGTGTAAAAAATTTCTTCATCTTATTCATTGTATTCTTTCGCAACAGAAAGTAGCACCCAGCGAGAGCTATTCTTTTGGCTCAACCACTCTTTCCA
>Ga0210057_1005140_pt1 | contig 16958 bp, 18 predicted proteins | sample CryGeyCG2114_010_2_FD_183968 | JGI IMG/M metagenome (GOLD analysis project Ga0210057, IMG submission 183968) | Groundwater microbial communities from aquifer - Crystal Geyser CG10_big_fil_rev_8/21/14_0.10 (SPAdes) (version 2) | ecosystem: Environmental > Aquatic > Deep subsurface > Groundwater ...
ATTCGGATATTCAAGATAGTGTTGCAAGGGGTTCACTGAGAAATGTTTTCTTGTCTGGTGACGGGAAAAAGGTTTCTTTTTATGTTGAGCATTTAGGAGTTCCTGGGTTTCCATATTATAATTGTGTAAATGTTGAAAATGGAAAAGTTGATGTTTCTTTGAATGAGGTTGATGGTAATGTTGAGGTCAAGCTTCCTGCAAATGAAAATTATTGTATAAATGCGCAAAATACCTTTTCAAGTGACGGAAAAAATCTATGTGGATATTTAGATAGTGTTTATTATCAAGGATATAAGGGGGAGTGTTGTCAGGATTATGGATATTGCTGTTAAAAAATTATTTTTGATTTTTGGAATTGCTTTACTATTTGGAATAATTGTTAGTGCCACCTCTTCAAATGTAGAAGGTATCTCAAAGAGAGGTCTTCATGATTATTATGCAGGAAGTGATAATCCAATTCTCCCTGTTGATGATGCTATTGAACTTTTTGATTGTTACCAGCAAGACCCTTTGAATGTTAATAGTAATATACTTTCAAGTTCAACTGATTGTTCTAATCTTTTTGCTGCAGGATTTGTAGGTGTTCAGGAGTCAAGAAAAAGAGTGGGAGGTGCAGTTACTAGTGCAGGTGCAGACGATCCTTGTCGTAGTGCTAATGGAAATGATGATTGCAGTCCTGGTTTTTATTGTGATAATAGTGATTCTGCGGAGAATAATGGAGATGAGAATAATAATGGGGGTCCTGCTTCTAGAATAGGGGAGATGGTTTATGTTTCAGTTGAGCCGGGAACAACTCAGATAAGTATAAAGAATGAAGCTGGAGGGAGTGTGGAAGTGGGTAAGCAGCCTGACCAGGCTACAGGTGTTGTGATTGGTGAAGAACATGTTAATACAGGAAATTCAGATTATGATAATCTTTGGTTAAATGTTAATTTTGATGATTCAACTAAAGATGGATGGGCACCTGCAAGATATTTTGGAACTATTAGAAGTTTTGGAGGGATTTATTATGCTGGGGCTGTATTGGCAGGATATGCCATTACTGGAAATCCAATAATTCCTTCTGATTTTCAGATTCCTTCTGATAATGGAAATCTCTGGAACGGACTTGCTGTAAAAGTTGTTTCTTCTAAGACAGGGGTTTATAAGATTTCTGAAACTTCTGCTTCAGATAAATTAGGAGAGCAATTGCAAGGAGCAAGAGGAATTGTAAAATATGGGCCTGAAACTAGGAACAACAATGATGATTATAAAATGTGGTATGTTGATTTTGATAATAGTGATACTGATGGTTGGGTTGATGAAGTAAATCTTGGGTTATTCACTAATTCTGAGATTCCAAACCAGGAGGATAGAATAGTTGTTGATAGTGAAAATGAAGAAGACGATGGAACAAGAGCAGATAGAAGAGGACAACTTAATCCCGATGGTAATGATAATTCTGGAGGGAATTTAATTGAGCCTCCACAAAAAGGTGGAGATATTGAGATTAATCTTGTAAGCCAGACGATTGAGGTTGGAAAAGTTCTACAGATAAAATATAAATTGCCCGTGAGAAATGGGCATAATGAGAACCCTTCTTCAGCTTCTTATAGAATTATGGGGCCTTATTTATCCTCTGAACATTCCCCTGTTGAGAAGATTATTTATAATATTAACAGTCCAGGTCTTCCAGGAGAAGGGAGTTTATATCAGCAGGGGATGGCAATTCCAGTAGATACTATTCCTGGAAGGTATGTTGTAAAAATATTAAGTGAATATTATCCTACTGATGATGGGGGGATTGAAAGTGGGTATGATTTTAGAGGAATAAGTGATGTTTTTGAAGTCACTTCTGGAGATTCAGATGTTTGGGATGGTATTTGTAAATATATTGAAACCCCTATTTGTGTTGAAGGATCTGTGAAGTCCGAAGGAACAAACATTGGTGCTTGTGAAGTGGAGAATAGTAGTTGTGTAGGGGGTCAGTGGCAGGTTACTCATGAAGGTGTAAGTGCAATTGATGAAATCTGTGATGGATTAGACAATAATTGTAATGGTTTAGTTGATGAAAGTTCAAGTTTATGTGGGGAGACACAGATATGCCACGAGGGTCAATGTCAAAACCCTTCACCTACATGTGGAGATAGTGTAATTAATGGAAATGAAGATTGTGATGGAAATGTTCTTGGGGGAAAATCATGTACAAATGTGGGAAATTATGTAAGGGGGAACCTGTCATGTAATCTTGATTGCACCTTTAATAAAAGTCAGTGCCAAATATCATGTATTGACGTAGATAGAGATGGATATATGTTGGAAGGTTCTGCAAATTCTTGTGTTAGATTGGCGAATTTTGTAGGATACAATGATTGTAATGATAATAATGCAGGGACACATCCTGGAGCTTCTGAAATTTGTGATGGAAAGGATAATAATTGTAACGGACAAATTGATGAGGGATTAGACTGCAGGAAAAAATGTAAAACAAATAGTGATTGTGCCAGTGAAGGAGAGAATTATATTTGCGGATTTTTCTTTAATGATGACCCTTACAATCCATATGATGCCAGGGATCAAAGTAGATTTACTGGATATCTTAATTTAGATGATTTAGAGGGGATTTGTGTTGCGTGTACTCCTGAATCTGCTGCAGATACTTGCTTAGGGGCTAATTCAAATAGCTGTGGGATTTACACAAATAATTGTGGTCAACCTGTTGATTGTGATGTGATAACGGGGGGATGTGATTCTTCAACTGAAAGTTGTTCAGCAGAGACAGAAGGAAGTTGTTTGCAAATACCTCCAGAAAATAGCAATATAAAAATAGATTATTTTGAGCATGTTGGGACAGATATCTATTCTTTTAGAGAAGAGACATGGAGAGTGAAGGCATCTAATGATAATAATCATCCTATTGATTACAAGTTTGAGGTAATTGGAGGAGTCAGTGATATTACTAACTTTTATAGGGGAATTGCTAATGGGGCTTATTTTGATTACAAGAGGACCTTTCAATTCTTCTCTCCTGACTCTCTTAATGATTATTCCTTAAAGGTTATTGCTTTCGATAATGTTACTGGAGAATCAGTTTCTGCAACTAAATTATTTACTGTGAAATTAGATCCAAAGTATGCTGGAAATGGCGAGAGTTTGGGTGTTGGACTTACTGGGAATGAAGTGTGGGTTGTTGGAGACACTATTAATATTCCATTCACAGCACCTTCTTATATGACAAGTGTTTCATTTTATCTTGCTAGAAAGACATCAACAGGAAGTTATATTTCTTCTTTGATTAGAACCGGTGTTCCTGTTTATAATGGGCAAGGCACTCTTGTATGGACAATTCCTGCAACTGTCGTAACTAGTTCAGGAGCTTATTCATCAACTTCTTTCAACCAGTTTGAGATTATGGCAAGAAATAGTGCAGGAACTTTTGACCATGTTTTAAGTAAACCCATTATTATAAGACCAAAACATAAGGATTTCGAATTTGGAGATGATATTAAGATTGCAATAAATGATGCATCATTTGTCAGCGATTTAACAAGTTTTACTCAAATTGGTCCTCTTGCAGTTAATGAAATAGGAACTATTGTTGGCGGACCTACTTATGTTACGACGACTAATATTGAATTATCTGCAGGATGGGCATGGAAGATTCAGGTTGGAGAACAAATAGGGTGGGTACATGATGGAGTGTTAGCATTTTCAACTCCTGCTCAAAGAACATTTACTTTGAGTTCCGATACTTTAGTAGGGCCTATTTTAGTTTATGCTGGCGAATTAAATCAGTGGAAAGTTGCTTTAGATGGAGGCGGGATTAATTGTGCCTCTGGTGGCGTTACGTATACTGTTAACTTTGGAGATAATAGTCAGACAAGACAACAGGTAGATAATTGTCCTTATGTAAGAGGTTATTTCCTTGGAAATATGATTCCTTATGGAACTCCTGGAGGGGGAGGATATTATGCTGCAGACCATACTTATGAAACAAATGGAACATTTAATCTAAGTGTTAACGCTGTAAGCAATGTCAATTTATTATCCGGAATGGATTCAAAGCATCTTCAGGTTAGAGTGGTTTACAAGCCTTTGACAATTAGTACTCTTGGTGTAAGGGGTTATACTGATAAAAAACTTAATGGGCTAAAGATAAAAGTTGATGGGGGGGCCCCTGGACCAGATGCAATTCATACCACTGTGAATTGGGGAGATGGTACGCCAAATTCTGAAGAGCATTTAACTTGGGGAGAAATCTGGAATCCTACACATACTTATGGTGATTTTGGAAATTGGAATCCTGAAGTCACTGTTGAAGATTCAGTTGGTCAAAAAACTATTAAATCTTTGTATGACCCTTCAAGCATAAAACAACCAGTAATTAGTGATTTGAGTTGTCCTTCAGAATATACAAGGACATACACTCTTGGTTATCTCACATGTACCTTTAAGATTACCGATCCTCTTGGAAGATATGTTTATTACATGGTTGATTGGGATGGAGATGGTGTTGTTGATTATGATAGTTCAAGAGGTTATCCTTCTGGTTTTAGGAGTGGAGGAAGTCCATTTACAATTTCTAAATCTTGTACAACATCTAGTTGTAGTGCTGGAACATGGAATACAAAGATAAGGGCTTATTCAGGAGATTTGTCAAGAGGGTACTGGTATAGTGATGCGCTTGTTTCATCAATTGTAGTAAAATAGTTTTTATATAAAAATTTAAATATTCTTTATTCTAGTATTTTTTATGGAAGGAATAATTGAATTTAGCGAATGGGCAAAACTTGATTTAAGAGTCGGTCAAATTCTGGAAGTTGAAGATATTGAAGGGGCTGATAAGCTTTACAAGTTAAGTGTGGATATTGGAGAAAAGAAAATCACCTTGTGTGCTGGTTTGAAGGAGCATTATTCACAAGATGAATTAAAGGATAAAAAGATAATTGTTTTTACAAATCTTGCACCAAGAAAGATGAAAGGGATTGAGTCACAGGGAATGCTTTTGGCTGCTGTCAGCGACGACCACAAGAAAGTTTTTTTGATAACTCCTGAAAAAGATATTAATGTTGGGAGTAGGGTTAGCTAAGTATAGATAAATATTTGTAGATTTATGATTCTTATATTAATATGGATGTAAAAGAGTTTCAGAACAAATGCAGTGAGATAGTTAAAAAGATAGACAATAAGTATAATGTTAATAGAAATGTTCATTTAAGTTATACACAACTCCTTGAAGAAATTGGGGAATTAGCTGAGCAAATTAATTTGCCTAAGCTAAGGGGAGAAAATCAAGATATAAATGAGATGAAGGGAGAGTTTGCCGATGTTTATCTCCAATTATGTATTTTGGCAGATATATGTGGAATTGATTTAGAGAGTGCAGTTGATTATAAGATAGGTATTTTGAATAAAAGGCATTTTTCTTAACTCATCAAACCTAAAGATATAATTTTGTTTTTTGCTCTTCCTAGTGCTTTATCTCTTAATTGTCCGACTCTTGTTGCTGATACATGCATTGTTTCTCCTATCTTTCTAAGTGAAAGATCGCTTCCATCAAGTCTAAAACATTTCTCTAAAACGTACTGATCTCTATCTGGAAGTGATTGAAGAGCAGTATATAATAAGAAATCTCTTTCTCTTATAAGCAAGGCCGTTTCAGGATTAGGATTGATTTCTGATAGAGTTGCATTTAGTGTGTGATAATTATCTCTTTGAATAGTATCCATACTTTACTATCAAAAATTTGATTTTTAAGTTTTTAGGTCATCAAACCTAATCTTTTAAGAGCCCTTATTAGAATTGCTTCTTGGTCAGCATTTGAATCATAATCAACTCCTAAAATATTTGCAGCGATTTCTTTATATGCTCTTGCTGGTTTTGATTTTGGATGGGTGTGAACTACAGCATCTCTAAGTCTTAATGCTTCTTGGACGCTCAGGTCTTCTGGAACCATTCCAAGAATTGGAACTTCAAGCATGTCTTTTACTTCATCTGGCTGCATTTCAATCTTGTTTTTTCTTACTCTTGTCATGATAACTCCCAAAACTTTCTTCTTTTTTTCCTGTGCAAGTTTAACTGCTTTTAGAGCATCAGTTATTGCAGCGATTTCTGGGTTAGAAACAATTATTATTTCATCTGCAGAGTCCATTACAGATGATGCTTCATGTCCAAGACCTGCTGCACAGTCAATAATAATATAGTTTGAAAGTTTTTTGAAGTCTTTTTTGAAGTCTTTGAATTTCTCTGGCTGCATTTTCTTTAATTCTTTCATTGAAAGTGATGCGGGCATTACCTTAAATCCAGACTGATGTTCATAGACTGCTTCTTGCGCTTCTGCTTTTCCATGCAAAACTTTGTTTAAATCAATTGGAACTTCCGGAGAATTAAGGTGAACTCCAATGTTTGGGGTTGACAAATTACCGTCGATGATTAGTACATCTTCTCCAAAATAGTTCATGGCTGCACCTAAATTTATTGCTGTGGTAGTTTTTCCGACCCCTCCTTTCCCTGATGCAATAACAATGATTTTCTCCATTTTATCCAAAGAAGCCAGAAATAAACAAGTCTTTATGTTTTTTTGGCATTTTGTAGGTTATTAATAGAAAAAGTTTATTTAAAAACCTTTACAAATTTATTTTAAGAATTGCTTTACTGATGTCACGAATTTTTCTATTTTGTCCGCATAGATTTTCAGCTGGTCAAGATTTATATTAATTTCCTGGCCCCTGTAAAAAACTTTCAGATTGACGTTTTTTCGAAACTCACCAATTCTTTCAGTTCGTAGCTCCCTTATTTTTTTGAACATTTCATACATATCTATGACTTCAATAAAGTTAGTGTCTTTCTTGAATAATTTTCTTATTAATTCAACTTTGCCCACAGGGTTTGTTGGTATTAATGGAATCTTTTTTTTCTTTTTTGCATGTTTTAGAAGATGGTCCATACTTACATCAATCATTTCTTTCCATCGTAGAAGCAGATTTACAATTACATCGCAAGTTTTTGTGTATTTTAGACTTACGTACAACAGGTGGTCAGCACTTATCTTCTCTTGAATAATTTCTTCCATACAGGTCTCTTCTCTCAACATCTAAGAAGTATAAATATACAAGATATAGGGGTTTTTATACTTTTCTAGAATTTTGTGCAATGTTTTCTTGCGTTTTTCCTAAAATAATTTTTCCAAGATTTAGAAATTCTTTTGTTTTTTCCAAGCTTATTGAATCTTTCCCCATTTTATCTGATAAGATAATTACTCGGTCATCTTTGAAAATTTCCATTGAACTTTTTTTGTGCTTTTCCACAATTTCAAAGAGTTCAATAATTCCTTTTATCTCTTCAGGAGTTATATTATATCTTTGAGCAGACTTTGTAATGAATGTTCTTAGATTTAATTTTGAGTCAGAATAGATTTTTACTCTTTTGAATAAATATTCATATTGAAGAATTGCATTAATGCAACAAGCAATTGCCCTTTTTATTTCAACAACTATTTTCAAGAGGATTTTTTTGTCTCTTATTAGGGGATAGGAGACATAAGTTATGTGGTCACTTGTTTTTATTATTTTCTGTGCTTCCTGAATGTATTGAATGAATTTATCCATGCGAGGAAACCCCCTGTTTTCCTCGCGCTCCTTCCTCTAAACACTGAAGGGTGGCATCTTTTAATTGCCTCCGATGGATGCCACGCTGGAAATTATTTTTCAGTCTGATCTCTGAGATTACAAATTTTATCATTGTTTTTTAAAGTATTCAGAATTAATATAAATGTTGGTTATAGAGTAAACATTCCGTTTTGGTAGATTATTTTTTTTGTACCATCTCTTAAGTAGGCTGTTACAGTTCTGTCTTCTGTTGAAACAATATCTGTGTGAACAACTGAGTCATTGTATCCCATATCTTCCCATTGCTCTTTTGTGACTTTTGCAATGTCTCCTGGAAATGCGTCATGGTATGTTGCACCAAGCGCTAGATGGGTGTTTCCAAACTCTCCTCCTGTGTTTTCATCAAATAGTGTTTCTGCCATGAATTTTGTTATTCTTGACATTCTTGAATCAGTTAGCGAGAACTCTCCAATTTTGTCTGCATTTTTTGTCGCAATCATTTCTTTTAAGACATTTTCATTTTGAGATGCTTTTGAGTTCACTACAATTCCTTCTTTGAATTCTAATTCAACATCTTTTATTATGCTCCCATATCTGTAAAGTGGTTGATTAAATTTTATTTTTCCGTTTGTGCCTTTCCAATCAGGAGAGATGAATAACTCAAAACTTGGAATGTTTCTTCCTGAACCGCCCATCCATTTTCTGTTTGGCCCTAATTTAACCCATAAGTCAGCGTTTTCTCCTTTTACGTGGAGCTTTTCGATTTCTAGATTATTTAGTTGTTCTTTTATTCTTTCAACTTCTGAAGTTATTTCTTTCCATTTTGTTATTGGATTTTCGTGGTCAAGGTAGCATGCTTTTATTATTTGATCCCAGTATTCTTCTAAACTTAGCCCTGCTTCATCTGCTTTTTCCTGTGTTGCATACATTGCAAGTGTCCAGGTGTATCTGCCTTCATTTTCTTTTTTTCTTCTGCTGTCCATATATGGTTTATGTGCCAAATCTCTTTTCATTATTTTTTTTGGATCAATCCCTTCAAGCTCTTTTGGATTAACATCTGAGATAATTCCAATTGAATGGTCAATTTGGTCAACTCTTGCCAGGAGATATTTTTCGGGAAAGAATTCAAGTTGATGGTCCTGTGCCAGTTCATAGAAATCCCTGTCTATATTATCTGGTAAGTATTGAGTTATGAAATGACCTCCTGATTTTAGAACTGCACGTCTTAGATGAATTAATAATGGTTTTGCTGATTCAGGGACTTGTAGTAAGACAACTTCCCCTTTTTTTATGCCCTCTCCACTGTTTAATGCAAAGTCAACTAAAAGTCTTGCATATTTTTCAAGTATGTCTTCTGGCGGGTGTTTCATTTTAATCTCTAAAGAAAGGAGTTAATAAAATTTTTGGTCAACTTAACTTTATTATTGCTTCAGCAAGGTCACCATTTGTTTCTTCAAGGGCTTTTTGAGCTTCTGCCTCGCTTACACCTGTTTTTTCCATGACAGTTTTTATGTCTTCTTCGCCGTAGTTTGGCTCGTTTGACTCTGAAATATTTCCTGAAATCTGGAAAGTCTCCTGTCCTTGCATTTTTATCTTTGTTACTGAAGCTGGTTCAATGATTATTTTTGAGCCATCAGTTTTTTCAATAGTGACTCTAGAAGCATCAATTTCTTCCTGAGCGATTCCCATCTGTTTCATAACTGCCTGCATTTTTTTTGGGTTTAGTCCTGGAAACATGTTTTAAAAAGAAGGTCAGGGTTTTTATTATTTTCTATATTTAAGTTAATAAACTTCTTGCAGCTCCGAACTTGGCGCTTGGAAGAAAATATCTTTTTTGCCAGACCCTCATAGCCTTCATCATATAACTTTCACATATAATTCCTGTAAGATTTGTTGTTGTTGCCTCAATTAATTCTGGATTAGTTTGGGTGTCTCTTGAGATTGATTTATTTGAAAATAGAGGATACCAGTTATTTCCATGTTTGTCTCTAAGTTCTATAGATCTTTTTAACATAAATTCTAAAGTTCTTAGTGATTCGGGATTAATTTCTCTGACAAGTAAATTGTTTTCTTAATCTATTGAAGATTCATAATCCTCAAGAATTGTCTCTGGAATGTACAGGCCTTTTTGTCTTGGATGCTTTCTTTTAGTTTTTGCTTGGAACACTCTTCCATCTGCAGCAAACCTGGGTTCATAACCCCTATCATAAATCTCTTGAAGAATACTGTCATCATTCCAGTTGCCTGGTACACGTGAAACTGAATGAGATACATCTAATGTGTTAAAGAAAACTCCGACAACTCCATATAATTCATTTTGAAGCAATTTTCTAAGAACATGAATTGATATTCCTATGGAGGATTGTATTTCTCCGAAATATGTCCCTACAGGTCCAATAAAATCTTCTTTTCGTTGCTTCCTAATTTCTTTGGTTGTTGGGCTTTTTAATATGGATAGACATTCTAATGTTCTTTCAGATAGAGGTTGTGTATATTGCATAAAATACTTTTAAATAATTAATATATAATGATTTGTGTGATTTAACCATAAAACATAGCTAAACCTATTCTGAATAAGACTATCAAAACTACAAAGACAATTATTCCTGCAGGGTTTATTGGGAATTTGCTTTGGTATTCTTCGTCGTACCTCATAAGGCCGCCGAATACACCGGGCATGCTTACTGTGTTTTCTGCCATGCAAATCATAGAAAAGAATAGTTTTTAAAAGTTTCTTAGAGTGATATGGGTATGTCAAAAGACAAATATAGTTTCAAAGAAGTTGAGACAAAGTGGCTTAGGTATTGGGAGGATGAAAAAATATACAAATTTAAACCAACGAAAAAAGTTTTCTCAATAGATATGCCTCCGCCAACAATGTCTGGAAATATGCATATTGGGCATGCTTTTTCTTATTCCCAGCAGGATTTTATCGTACGATTTCACAGAATGAAAGATGGGAGTGTTTTTTACCCATTTGGAACAGATGATAATGGGCTTCCAACTGAAAGACTGATAGAAAGGCTAAAAAACGTCAAGAGCAAGGAAATGCCGCGAGCGGATTTTATTGAATTATGCCTTAAGACTTTAAAAGAAATAAGACCGGATTTTATTTCTGATTGGAAGAATTTGGGGATTTCCTGCAATTATAACCTTTATTATTCTACAATTGATGACAATTCAAGAAAGATTTCACAGAAGTTTTTTATTGATTTGTACAAAAGAGATTTAGCTTACAAAAAAGATTTTCCTACAATATGGTGTCCTGAATGTCAGACAGCAATAGCACAGGCAGAATTAGAAGATAAGGAAAAGGCAAGTAAGTTTGTTACTATTAGATTTCACATTGGAAAGAATGAGCTTTTGATTGCGACAACAAGACCAGAGCTTTTGGGTGCTTGCGTTGCTGTTTTTGTTCATCCAAAAGATAAGAAGTACAAAAATATTGTTGGAAAAAAAGCAGTTGTTCCTCTTTATGGTTTTGAAGTTCCTATTATTGCAGATGAATCAGCAGACATGGAAAAAGGAACAGGTGCATTAATGGTTTGCTCTTATGGAGATAAATATGATGTTGAAGCAATTACAAGACACAAACTTGTACCAAAGATTTTGTTTAATCTAGATGGAACAATTAATTCAGGGGATTATAAAGGATTGAAAATAGTTGAAGCAAGAAAGAAAATTTTGAATGATTTGGAAAAAAATAAGCTGATTGTTGAAAGCAAAGAAATTTCTCATACAGTTAATGTTCATGATAAGTGCGGAACTCCTATTGAGTTTATTCCAACAGAGCAGTGGTTCATTAAAATTTTAGATAAAAAAGATATTTGGATTAAACAGGGAAATAAGATGGATTGGCGACCTTTATTTATGCATAAGCGTTATGACAATTGGGTTAATGGTTTAGAGTGGGATTGGAATATTTCAAGAGACAGGCATTTTGGGATTCCTATTCCTGTCTGGTATTGCAAAGATTGTGATGAGATTATTTTAGCTTCTGAAAAAGAACTGCCTGTTGACCCCATGAAAACAAAAAAGAAATGCCCTAAATGCAATAAAGTTGCACAGGCAGAGGTTAAAGTTTTGGATACATGGGCGACTTCTAGTTTGACGCCTCAAATAATTAATTCACTTGCAAAAGGAAAGTTGATTTTTCCCCTGTCAGTTAGACAGCAGGCACATGATATAATAAGAACGTGGACATTTTATACAATTGTACGTAGTTATCTAAATGAAGGAAAATTGCCATGGGAAAATGTGATGGTCTCTGGTTTTGTTACGCTTAAAGGTGAGAAAATGTCAAAGTCAAAAGGAAATGTTATTAATCCTAGGGCAGTTATGGAAAAGTATGGAAGTGATGCTTTACGTTATGCAGCATCGTCGACAAATTTGGGTAATGATTTAGATTATCAGGAAAAGGATTTGGTTGCAGGCCAGAAGTTTATTAATAAATTATTGAATGCATCAAGATTTGTTTTTATGAATCTTGGGGATTATAAAGGGAAAAAGCCGAAGAAGATGGAAGAATTGGATAGGAGATTTTTAGTGGAGTTAAATAGGGTTATTTTTACAACCACTTCAAGTTTTGAAGAGTATAATTATACTAAGGCTAAATTTAATACAGAAGAATTTTTTTGGGGAGATTTTTGTGATAATTATCTTGAAATTGTTAAGAAAAGAGTTTATCAGGGAAAAGGAGATAAAAAATTGTCTGCCCAATATACCCTTTATCAAAGTTTGCTTGCAATCCTAAAAATGATTGCTCCAATTATGCCTTTTATTACAGAAGAAATTTATCAAGAATATTTTAAGAAGAACGAAAAGAGTAAAAGTATTCATATTTGTGAATGGCCGTCTTGGACCAAGGAAAAATTAGAAAGTTGGTCAGAAAAAATGCCTGACAAATTTTTGGTTGCAAATAGATGGTTTGTGTTAAAAGATATTATCTCTAAGATTAGAAGTGTGAAAACAGAAAACAAAAAACCAATGAATTCAGAGATAATTTTAACTTTAGAAAAAGATGTTTTTGATATTTTTTCTGGTTTTACTGACGATTTAAAATCTGTGATGAATGCAAAAGAAATAAAAACCGGCGAGTTTAAGGTGGAGTTTGTGTAGTTCATCTCAATAATCTTTAAAAAGAGAGATAGTATAATATTTTCTTATGGCAATTACAGATACTAAAAAGGCAGTGGGGGATTTAGGATTAGTGCGTGTTGTTAAAAGGCCCCTTGTTCTTCATACTACTGTGACTTATCGTGTGCCTGAAAGTTTTAATAAGGGTCTCTTGCCCTCAGGAGTTAAGGGGTTTTTGGGCGCAGATGCTATTTATCATCTCTCAAATTCTATTGGGGTTTATGGGGGACCAAATGGGGATGAAGAATCACGCCATTCTCATTTGACTTTGTCCATGAATCCAACGGATCTTGATTCCAAACCTTACTGGGAATTGAGTCTAAGTGGAGAAGGTCCCGATTTGGATAGTGGAGAAATTATTCTTTTAAAGAAATCTTTTTTGACTGAAACAAATGTTTCTAATGCGAATCCTGATTATTTGGAAAGACATTGGCAAAGTCCTGCTAGACATCTCTTTTATGATATACGTGCAAAACTAGAAGATGATTTTGTTAGAGGACGTCCTTTAGATAGATCATTGCTTGACAATTCTTACTTAAGACATTAATCAATTTTATAAACATACATTTTCTTAGTTAATTATGGCGCAATTTACTAAAGATGAAATAAAAGAACTTCTTGAAGAATTGGAAAATTATAGAGGGCGGGCTACAGAACTTATTACTGTTTACATTCCTGCCGGGCAAAATTTGTACACTGTTGTTGACCAGCTTGAGGCAGAGAAATCAACTGCTAAAAATATTAAGTCTACTTCTACGAGAAAAAATGTTGGGAATGCCCTTGATAAGATTACAAGATATCTTAGAGAATACAAAAAAACTCCTGAAAATGGTTTGGCTGTTTTTTGCGGGAACATTTCAAAAATTGAAGGGCAGGATGATTTGCAGTTGTGGGAGGTTGAAACTCCACAACCTTTGAAAACAAGAATGTATCGGTGTGATAAGGAGTTTATACTTGAGCCACTTCGTGAAATGACTGAGATTACAGAAATTTATGCTTTGCTTGTTATGGATAGAAAAGAAGCCACTATTGGAATGCTTGAAGGAAAAAGAATTGAGGTTTTGCAAAAGATGACTTCAGGGATTCCTTCGAAAGTCAGGGCAGGTGGGCAAAGTTCTCAAAGATTTCATAGAATTACTGAAGGTTTGACAAAGGATTTTTACAAGAGAATTGCTGCAGAGATGAAAAATATCTTTTATGAAAATCAAAAGCTTAAAGGAATAATTGTTGGCGGGCCAATGCCTACTAAAGATGAGTTTTTGGATAATGAATATTTACCTACTCCTCTTGCACAGAAAGTTATAGGAAGAATTGACCAAGGAGATACTTCTGAAAGTGGTTTGCATGAACTTGTGCAGAGAAGCCAGGATTTACTTGCTGGTCAGGAGATTATCCACGAAAAAAAGGTCTTGGAGAAGTTTTTTGAAACTCTTGGAGAAAATAGAGAACTTGCAACGCTTAAAGAGATTGATACAAGAAAAGCATTGGAATATGGTGCTGTTGATATGTTGATATTATCTAAAGACTTAAAGAAGCCATTAATTAAAGAGCTGACTAAACTTGCAGAGAATACTAGTTCTAATGTTGAAGTTGTTTCCACCGAGACAGAAGAAGGTCAGCAGTTTAATAATATGGGGGGAATCGGTGCAATTTTGAGGTTCAGGATATGATTTATAAATGAAGTTCTGTTTAGTCTAACATGGATAAAAGGCCTAAGTGGGTTAGGATATTGAAATTTATTTCTATAGTTATTCCTATTTTGATGGTTGTTTATGCAATAATTGAAATGGCTCAGGGTATTGATGTTGGGTTATTTCTTGGCTTGATTTTTATTGTTATACTAATAATTCTTGGAATGTGGCTTTTTGGATTTTTAATACATTATTTAATCAAAAAAGAAAAATCTGGGATAGCATTAGCAATTTCAATAATCTGCTTTTTTATAAGTTTAATATGGGAAGCTATAATTTTAATCTCATCTCAATCTGGCCCTTATCCATCTGACATCAGTTTTAACATGGTTTCTATTCTAGTGTATTTGTTGCCTTTAATCTATTTTGGAATTGCTTGGATTTTGGTATATAAAATAAGGAGTAAAAATTGAATTCATAATCCTTAAAAATAAACCTTTAGGAAAGGTTTCCAAAACGGACGAGGTTCCCAAACAAGAATTTAAAAATACCTGGTTTCTTTACGTATTATGGAAATTTCCAGTGATACAATTAATGAGGTTGATGAAGCACGAGAGAAGGGGGACCTGAAAAAACTTGAAGCGATATTTTTTGTTTCAGGGAGATTTCTCAATATGCAGGATTTGATTTCATTGTCTGATTTAAATCCGATTATAATTAATGATTTACTTGAACGGCTTAAGGATAAATATGAAAAGGATGATAGCGCTTTACAAATTGTTGAAAAAAGCGGAATGTGGAAAATGGATGTGAAACCTGAATATACTGACATAATCAATAAGCTTGCTACAGGAAGTGCAGAGTTTTCAAAAGCAGAACAGGAGACTCTCGCAATTATTGCATATAAACAGCCTATAAAACAATCAGTTATAATCAAGATAAGAGGGAATAAGGCATATGACCACGTCAAAAAATTTGTTGATTTAGGTCTTTTGAAAAAGAAGAAAGTTGGGCATACAAATGAGCTTAGCCTTTCAGAGGATTTTTATGATTATTTTAATCTGTCTTCTGGAGAAGGATTAAACGAAGAGATTGCTTCAGAGGGTGAGAAATAATCTTTATATATCTCAATGTCCTTAGACATTCATGAGGGAAGATCCAAGACTTATCTTTGGTGCGAGAGCTTTTGTGATGGGCATTGTAATAGCAATTGCAATAGGAGTTTTTTCTCTTCTTTTTTCTATGAGAGTTCTAGCACCAAATGTAACTACAGAGCAGCTCCATAATTTTAACACGGTAGCTTATATATCATTAATTGTATTTGGAATTTTAATTGGAGTTCTTATTAATTCAGGCGAAAAGTCAAAACAGTATCTTATGTCTGGAATTGTTATTTTAATTGTCAGTGGATTTGGGCGAGGCGTTTTAAAAGGTACTCTTGTCGGGATAAAACTTGGGAATTTTATATCCACAATCTTCAGTGCAATTGCAGTTTTATTTGTGCCGATAACAATAATAGCTGCAATAAAGACTGTTTTTAACTTAGACAAATAGCTTCTCCAGAAAAGATAATTTTAAGTATTCTATTTATGAGAGAATATAAAATGATAAGAGAATTTTTTTGTAGTGGCGCTAAAAGCGTTTTTGGAGGAATTGACTGATGGATTTATTGACAATTGTTTATCTAGTTTATTCTTTTATATCCTTGTATTTCCTGATTTTTTACATGTTGATTTTTCTTCCGCATAGAAAACAGATGCTTGAAACTCCGAAAATTACAAAGAAATATTCTTTGACAATGGTTGTAAGTTGTTATAATGAAGAGTCAAGTATTGGCAAAGTCATAGACTCTTTGCTTAATTCAGATTATGATAACATAAAAAAAATAATTGTTGTTGATGATTGCAGTACAGATAACTCCTGGAAAATTATACTGGGCTATGCAAAAAAATATAAACAAATTCTAGCGGTGCAAACACCAAAAAACACCGGAAATGCTGCCGGGGCCAAGGATTACGGAGCAAAGTTTGTGGACACAGAAATAATTGGATTTACTGATGCCGATTCATATCCTGCAAAAGATTCTATTTCAAAAATGATTGGGCATTTTGATGATAAAAGAGTTGGTGCAGTAACTTCCCTTGTTTTGGCAGAAAACAGAGAAAAGTTTCTTGAGAAGGTTCAGGCAATAGAGTACAAGATGATTGTTTTTATGAGAAGACTTTTGAGCTTTGTCGAGGGAATTTATGTTACTCCTGGACCACTGGCTATTTATAGAAAAAGTGCTTTTGATAAAGTCGGGGGATTTGATCGAAAAAATTTGACTGAAGATATTGAAATTACTTGGCATTTGGTAGAGGCAGGATATATCATAAAGATGAGTTCTAACGCGAGAGTTTTTACAGTTACTCCCGACAAAGTTAAGATGTGGTTTAAACAGAGAATAAGATGGAATATTGGAGGTATGCAAACAATCTACAAATATAGAAGGTACTTTGGCACCCACAAAGCAGGAATGCTTGGTCTTTTTATTCTTCCTTTTTTTATTTTTAACTGGCTTTTAGGATTGTTTGGAATAGGTGTTTTAGCCTATAGAATAGCAAGA
>Ga0210057_1005141_pt1 | contig 16958 bp, 20 predicted proteins | sample CryGeyCG2114_010_2_FD_183968 | JGI IMG/M metagenome (GOLD analysis project Ga0210057, IMG submission 183968) | Groundwater microbial communities from aquifer - Crystal Geyser CG10_big_fil_rev_8/21/14_0.10 (SPAdes) (version 2) | ecosystem: Environmental > Aquatic > Deep subsurface > Groundwater ...
CCATTTTCTTTGCTTCTTCTAAAAATCCTTCCATTGCTTCTAAAAGGTTTTTTTTAGCCTCCGCAACAGTTCTTCCACAGCTGGAAACATTAAGCTCTGGGCAGTATGATACATACATTTTGTCCTCTTTCCAAATTTGATTAGTGAAGTTTATTTCCATATATTTCAATAATAGCAAAATGAAAAAGTAAAGTCAAAACTTTATTTTATACTTTCAAAAGAAAAATAGAGTTGACACCAATTTTCCCGTTATGCAAGGTAGAACCTTGCATATTAAAGTTTTTTAGCGATGTATTCGGCGAATTCAGCGTAGCGGCAGGCGTAGGCCCATTCGTTGTCGTACCAGGCGACGACTTTGACCAGGTTATCAATTGCCATGGTTAAGGGAGCATCAATAATGGCGGAAAAGGAGTTGCCGATATAATCAGAAGAAACTAATTCTGCATCCTCAATCCCTAAAATACCTTTCATTTCTTCTTTCTGGCTTGCTTTTTTGAAAGCAAAATTTACCTCCTCAGCAGTTGTTCTTTTCTCAACTTCACAAATCAAATCTAAAACTGAAACTGTAGGAGTTGGCACTCGAAAGGCAATACCATCTAATTTTCCTTTTAATTCCGACATTACATTGCCAATGGCTTTGGCAGCTCCGGTTGTGGTCGGAATAATATTTAAAGCCGCTGCCCTTGTTCTTCTTAAATCTTTGTGGGGTAAATCTAAAATTTTTTGGTCATTAGTATAAGAATGAATGGTGCTCATAAATCCCTTAGCTATTCCAAAATTATCCTGCAAAACCTTAACAACGGGTGCTAAGCAATTTGTCGTGCAAGAACCCATATCGCAAATTGTATCTTTTTTTGAATTGAATTTTTCAGCATTTACTCCTAAAACATAAGAAGGAATTTTTTCTGGATTTTTACTGGGAGCAGAAATTATAACTTTCTTAGCCCCCGCTATTAAGTGTTTTTTAGCACCTTCATAATCGGTAAAATAGCCTGTACACTCTAAAACAATATCAATTCCTAATTCTTGCCAGGGCAGTTTTTCAGGGTCGGTTTCAGCCAAAATTTTTACCACTCTCCCTTTTTTTGTTCCATCAACTAAAATTTCTTTTTCCGTAAATTTAACTAACTCCCGATAAATACCGTAAATAGAATCATATCTCAAAAGATGAGCCAGTGTTTTGGCATCAGTCAAATCATTAATCGCCGCTACTTCTAAATTAGGGTGATTGTTTAAAATTCTTCGGAAAGTTGGTCGACCTATTCTGCCAAATCCGTTGATAGCAATTTTTATCATCTTTTTATTCTTGGATATTTAATAATTTACAAATTTTCTCCTTATCAAATCCTGCTACAATCTCCCCATCTATTTCTATAATAGGTACTTCCATTTTCCCTGTTTTTTTAATCAATTCTTCCTTTAATTTTTCATCCTGAGAAACATCTACTTCCTCAAATTCTATATTTTTTTCTTTTAAAAACTCTTTCAAAGTATAACAATAAGGACAAGCTGGGGTAACAAAAATTTTTACCATAAATGAGTTCTGGCTATTTTATTTGACTAATTAAATCCTGAACTGTTTCACAAAGGTCAGCCCGTTGATTTTTAGTTAATTTGCAAATCAAGGCGGTTAAAACCTTCGATTCTTGTTCTTCGCCTATTGTCTCGCCAGAGCCAACTCTATAATATTTACAACCTAATACCAAAGTTGGTATGCCTCCTGTACTATATTTAGAGAATACATCCTGGTCAGCATCTGAGTCCATATTATTATGAAATGAGATATATCCCTCAAAATTTTTTGCTACTTTTTCAATAATCGGATGCTCCCATTTGCAATGAGGACAATCTTTTGAGCCAAAAAAATAGATAATCGGCTTTTCATTCTCTTTACAAATCTCGTCTTTACTTACTGAAAAATTACCAATGGTAGATTCTTCTTCTTGAACTTTTTCTTGAGGTTTAGATTCTAAGTCAATGGCTTGAACAAATAAAAGTTTTCCATCTTTGGTGACATAAGAATCGAATTCGTTCTCGCCAATCTTAAGACTAATCTTATAAACAGTCCCCTCTTCAACCACTTCTAATAAAGAAACGGTATTTCCTCCAGTCAAAGTCTCCTTATTCTGATTAATATAATTTATTGCTTTTTCGGCTGCCTGTTGGGGAGGCAAAAGCCCGGAGATTTTTCCTCCGCCTTTTCCTTGATTGATATAAATAATAGCTCCGCCAATTAAAAGAGCGGCGATAACAATAGATATTGGTATTAAATTTTTCGTTAACCCTCCTAAGTTTTGCTCTGCAAAATTTGGGCGGGTAAATTTTTCGACCATATAGTTTTATATTACTACAAACTTTATTTTAAAACAAAGGGGGATGTCAAGCTAATGTAGGGAATTTTAATAATTAAAGTATTTTTTTATTTATTAACTTAAAAGATTCGTCAAAATCGTATTCTATTATGCCACCGTAAGGTATTTCAAAATTAATAATATCATCATCAGAAATATTTTCAATATATTTAACCAATGCTCGCAAACTATTATGGCTTGCTACTACTAAAACATTTTTTCCTTTTTTTAAATCATTTTCTATGTATTTTTTATAAAAAGGTGTTGCTCTTTCAAAGACGTCTTTTAAGCTTTCGCCGCCAGGCGGAGCAATATTATAACTTCTTCGCCAAAGATGAACTTTCTCTTCGCCGTATTTTCTTATTGCATCTTCTTTGTTTTCTCCCTGCAATTTCCCGTAATATCTTTCATTTAAGCTTTCCGAAATAAAAACAGGAACATCATTTTCGCTAATGTCTATATAATGACCCCACTTTTTCATTTTTCCTCCCTCAAGATGAATAAAAACGGGGTATTTTATATTGCCATACTCAAACATTCTGGCTACCGTGTCTTTGTTTCTAAATAGCGGCGAAGAATAAATTTTGTCAATTTTCACTTGGAATATTTTATCAGCAAGTTCTTTTGCTTTATATGTTTCGTTTTCGTCCAAAGGAACGTCCATCCAGCCGGTAAATCTATTTTCCTCGTTCCATTGAGATTGAAGATGTCGTAGTAAAATTAATTTTGGCATAAAATTATTTAACAAGGTAAAACTCTTCCTCAATTCTTAAAAGGCGATTATATTTTGCCACTCTTTCTCCTCGAGTTGGTGCCCCTGCCATTATCCAACCTGTCCCTAAACCAACAGATAAGTCAGAAATAAAATCATCACAGGTCTCTCCCCCTCGATGTTTAACAAAAACTTGCCATCCATTTTTCATCGCTAATTTAGCCGCCTCTATCGTTCCTAAAACTGTTCCAATCTGGTTTGGTTTTAAAATTAAGCCATTACAGGCTTTTTTATTTACAGCAATTTTAATTCTTTCTAAATTAGTTGCTAAAAGGTCATCGCCAATAATTGTTATTTTTCCCAAAAATTTTTCAGTAATTTTTTGAAATCCCTGCCAATCTTCTTCTGAGAAAGGGTCTTCAATAGCTATTATGGGATATTCAGAAAAAAGTTCTGAATAAAATTCTAAAAGATTTTCTTCGTTTAGAACTCCGCTTTCAAAGTGATATTTTCCATTTCGGTAAAAAGATAATGCAGCAATATCAAGGATAATCTTTGCTTTATTTTTATAACCAGTTTTTTCAATGGCCGCCATCACCAAATCTAAAGCTTCTTTCGTTTTTTTAAGGGGCGGGGTGAATGCTCCTTCAATTCCGACATTGGTGGCTGATTTTCCGTATCTTTTGCTTAAAATTTCTCCTAAAATATGGTAAATTTCGGTACCGATTCTCAACCTTTCTTTAAAAGAGCCGGCAAAGTTTACTACCATAAATTCTTGAATGTCTAAGTCTCCTCCACCGTGTAGTCCTCCTTCCATCGTTAAAATACAAGGAATTGGTAAAGCTGGCTTTTTTTCTGCAATTTTTGAAATCCATTTCCATAAAGGTAAATTTTTAGCGGCAGCTCCGGCTCGACAAACTGCCATTGAAACTCCAACTATTGCATTTGCTCCCAATTTTGATTTATTTTCAGTTCCATCTAATTTTATCAAAAATTCATCGATTTCTTTTTGGTCAGTTACATCTTTTCTTTTTAATTTTGGAGCGATAATTTTGTTGATATTTTTTACAGCTTTCAAAACTCCCATTCCCTGATATCTTTTTCCACCATCCCTCAATTCCACTGCCTCATATTTTCCTTTCGAAACGCCTGAAGGAACTGAAGCTCGAAAAATTCCTAAATTAGTTTTTAAATCTACTTCAATCGTTGGAATTCCTCTTGAGTCAAGAATTTCTCTAGCTTTTAATGATTTAATTTTAACGTTTCTCATTTTTTATTCTCTTAACATTATAGAATAATCAAATTCTTGAGACCAATCCCGACATTGACCAGCATGATATTCATCAACTGTACAAATACCATCTGGGCCGGGATCACCGCAGACAGCCCGAGATAAGGTAATATTAGGAGGTAAGGGCATACCTTCTTCGGGTAAATCCGGGGAAACATATGCTTCAAGATTGATAATGACCATCACTGCAAAGGGATTTTTTATTTCGGGGCAAGGACCATAAGGAGTAGTATACCTATAATAAGCATAAAAATAATTTCCAGGTCGAGGACCAAAAAAACTAAAACCTTCAACTCTTCTATTTACTGGATCAACCGGAATAGTTGGAGTATAAGATTTTAAATATTCCATAAATTGACCTGGATCAACATCACTAGTTTCCCAATCACCAGCTCCACAAGGACAAGTTCTTACCGGATATTGTCCATAATCTGCGAAATAAAATTCAAGAAGTTTAACAATTTGATTTATCTCTTGTAATCTTCTTGCATCCCTGGCTCGTTCTTTCGCTCTCATTAAGTTAACCAAAACAAGGCTAGAAATTAGGGTAATTATTGCGATGACTACTAAAAGCTCGATGAGGGTAAACCCTGTTAGAAGTTTACGATTTTTAACTTCTCCTACTCTTTGATTTGAAATTTCTAACGGGGTGAAACTCTTACCTTTGTTTTTGTAAATAATCATAGGCAGCTAAGGCTGCTTTTGCTCCTTCGCCAGCCGCAGTAATAATTTGTTTATATTTCCCAACATTTACATCTCCTGCAGCGAAAAGACCGGGGGTTTTAGTCTGAAAGCTCTCAAAATCAACTTTTATTTCATCTTTTTCATTAAAATCAACTAAACCTTTAGCAAATGAAGTTGAAGGATGAGAGCCGATTTCAACAAAAATACCATCAACCGCCAGTTTTTTTATTTTTGGATTGTCAGGGGTGGCGGGTGGATTGTAGTCTTGATAAACTATTGCATCAACAAATTCTTTACCTTTAATTTTCTTTAAAACAACGTTAGTTATTACTTCAACTTTTCCAGTTTTTTTTATTCTCTCTTGATTTTCAGCATCAGCTCTTATTTTAAGACCTGCTTCCAAAATATAAATTTTTTTAACAAAATTACTCAAAAATACAGCTGTTTCAAAAGCAGAATTTCCACCGCCAATTACAGCTACGGTTTTATCTGAAAATAAGGGCCCGTCGCATATTGCACAGTAACTCACTCCATGAGAAATAAATTTTTTCTCTCCGGGAACTTCCAGGGGTCTTGGATCGGCTCCAGAAGCAACAATTATTGCCTTTGCTTGAAATTGGTTTTTGCTTTTAGTTAAAACCGAAAATTTTTTGCCAATTTTTTTAATCTTTACTACTAAATCTCTTGCGATATCAACTTGCCCCGTTAGATGTTTACTATCTAACGGGGTGAACTTTCTCAAATGTTTTTCAAATCTCTGTATTAGTTCCAAACCAGAAATTTCCTCAAATCCAGGATAATTTTCAATATTCAATGCCTTCCTGGCTACCTGACCCCCAAAGATTTTGGTGATTAAAAGGGTATTTAATTTTTGCCGTGCCCCGTAAATTCCGGCCGTAATGCCGGCCGGTCCGCCGCCGATAATAATCAAATCATATATCTTCTTCATAAATTTTAAAGAATTAAAGTGTGGGGGCCTTTTTATTCGGCGAAGAGTTGGGGCCTTTTTGAGTAAAAATAACAACTGCCAACATAACTATTGCCATTCCTCCTAAAGCAATATCGCTGCTTATTGCCGGGAGTTTTAAGGTCTCCCCTAAAAGAAAATCAAAAATAGCTCCGCCAAACCCAAGTAAAAACATAATACCCAGCCCTAAAGCTTTATCTTTAACACCGGGATCTCCAGAAATTTTATATTGCCAAAGATGGATTGTTATCAAAGGAATGAAAGAAATAAGAAAGACGAACATTCTTAAAACACCTGGTAATAATTAAACATTCCAGTTAATGGTCCTTCCCTCTTCAAGAGTTGGATAAAATGGAATAAGGATAGTTAAAACTGTGGCCACGAGCCCTAAAAGAAAAACTGTTCCAAAGCCAATCCAAGGGGAAATTTGAGGAAGTTTTAAATAGAATACTAAATAAGCGATAACAGCGCAGGCTAAACCTTGCAAAAAAGCGGCGCTAATTACCACCCCTTTTAAGACAAGGGTATTTTGGGCAAAAAATAAGCCGCCGATTGCTGTAATTATAATGAATAAAGTGAAAACAGCAGAATAGCGAAAAGAAAGTTTGCCAAGAAGTGTCTTATCTTTTTTCCAATACTGAAAAAAACGATGAGTCAAAGGAAATAAGGCAAAGGTAGTAAATAAATAAGCCAGTCCGGTGTAAGAAAATGTCATAATATTGTAGGGGTAAACCCCGCTTAGAAAGGATTTATACTCTACCCTCTCCAAGAGAGTAAAACTCCTGTTAGATTAAATTAAGTTGCCAGCCATCCGCCGTCAATTACTATAGTGGAACCGGTTATATAGGAAGATTCATCGGAAGCCAAAAACAAGACCAAATTTGAAACCTCTTCTGGTTGCCCCATTCTATGAAGAGGAATTCTAGCTAAACTCTGTTCTAAGGTTTTTGGATCCTGTTTTGTTGCCGCAGCCATAGGGGTATCAATTGCTCCCGGAGCAATGGCATTAACCCGAATATTATAGGGAGCTAATTCCAAAGCCATAGCTTCGGTCATTGCTACTATTCCTCCTTTTGAAGCACAATAATGAACGAGGGCTGGAAAACCGACCCCCACCTGCCCCATAGCTATAGAGGCAATATTGATTATCGTTCCGGATTTCTGTTTTGCCATCTCTTTAGCCGCTGCCTTAGCGCAAAGAAAATATCCTTTTAAATTAATATCCAAAGTTCTATCCCAATCTTCTTCGGTTAGTTCTAAAAATGGCTTGAACTGACAAATTCCGGCGTTGTTGACTAAAATATCAATCTTGCCGAATTTCTCAACCGTCTTTCTAACCATTTCTTCCACCTCTCCTTTTTTGGCAACATCGCATTTTATAGCTATTGCCTCTCCCCCGTTTTTTTCAATCTCTTTTACTACTTTTTCGCAATTTTCTTGAGAAATATCTGAAACGACAACTCTGGCGCCAGCTTTTGCCAAGGTTATTGCATGAGAACAACCCATACCCTGGCGAGCGCCAGTAATGATAACAACTTTATTTTTTAGTGATGGCATATGTTTTATTCTACGAATTACCAAATTCTACGAATTACCAATCAGTACGAGTATACAAGTTCGGATATCCGTAAAAAATTCGTAATTTCGTAGGGATTAATGTAAAACTTGAGGAATGGCTTCGATTAAATCGGTGGCAGTTAGACCTTCTTTTAATTTTTTAGTAATAATTTCTCCTGCCCGGCCATTAATATAGGCAGCTGCTTGGGCGGTTAGAAATGGATTAATTCCTCGAGCCATAAGGGCTCCGGCAATTCCAGCTAAAGTATCGCCGGTGCCGCCTTTAGTTAAATAAGGCGTCCCTGTTTTATTTAATGCCACTTTCTTACCGTTAGAAATTATATCGGTTGGTCCTTTTAATAAAATCGTTGTCTGGAGCCGGGCCGCTTCTTTCTGTACAACTTTTATTTTTTCTTCCAGAGGAAGTTTATAAACTTCTTTTTTAGTCAAAACGAAAAATTCATAAGTATGGGGAGTAATCAAAAATGGTTTTCCAGAAATTATTTCTGGCTTTTTCCCGACAGCATGAATAGCATCGGCATCAATAACAACTGGAACTGAAACCTGAGATAAATATTCTGAAATAGCTTCCTGGGTTTCTTCTGAACGTCCTATTCCCCCGCCAATAACTACCGCTGTATTTCCTCGAGCTACTGCTTTGGCTGATTCAGTTAAAGCAAGCAAGGTTGCTAAATGTTTTTTTATTAACCAATTTCCCTCTAAAGGATAGGCAGCTAAATTTGGTGAAAAAGAGGCAACAATATCGGCTGCTCTTTTTGGAGCAATAATTCTGACCATATCTACTCCTGAACGAAAAGCGGCCAAAGCTGAAAGAGCTGGTGAACCAGAATAAAACTCTCCTCCACCAATAACTAGTAAAAGCCCGAAGTCATATTTTTTAACATCAGCTGATCTTTTTTTATAAATGTTTTTTAAGATGTCTTTAATTGCCTCAATCATAGATTTAGTTCCTTTAAAAATTTTTTTAATTTATCCCCAAATTGAGGGTGTTTTAAAGATAAATAAAGATTTGATTCTAACCAACCGAGTTTATTTCCACATTCTAACCATTTGCCCTCAATTTCATATCCATATACTATTTTACCATCTTTTACCATCTCAGCAAAAGTACTACTTAAACATATTTCGCCTCTTTTCCCTCCTCTTTCCAAGGGTTTAGCTTTCTTAAGATAATCAAAAACTTCTTCAGTTAAGATACGTTTTCCAACAATCACCAAATCAGAAGGAGCTTCTTCTATTGATGGTTTCTCAATAATTTTTTTAATTTTATAGAGGCGGCTGGTGATTTTTTCTCCGGCCACTACTCCATAGAGAGGGAGTTTTTCTTTGGGGAGTCGGTATAAGGCCATTACTGGCTTTTGGGCAGTTTTAAAAATTTTAATTAATTGTAAAGTAGAGGGAACTTTCGATTCAACAATATCATCGGGATATAAAACAAGACAGGGTTCTTTGCCAACTAAATCTTTTGCTGCTAAAACTGCCTGACCATCTCCTAAGGGTTTTTTTTGAAAAACATAAGAAAAAGAAAGGTCTTTACAAAGTTCTTCTAAATTTTTAATTTCTGTTAAGAGATGGTCTTTTTTCTTTTCCTTTAAAATTTTCTCAATTTTAGGAGATTTTTTAAAATAATTTAAAACAGCTTTTGTTTCAGGGGTAATAACAAAAATTATCTGATTGATTCCAGAAGCTTTTGCCTCTTCAATGGTATATTGAACCATTGGTTTATCCACAACCGGCCAAAGTTCTTTTGGAACTACTTTCGAAAGAGGTAAAAATCTTGTCCCTAAACCAGCAACAGGTATTATAGCTTTTTTAATATCCACCATAATTATTATATTTTACCCCGTTAGAAATCTTAAATCAAGACAACCTGTTATAATTTAAAATTGAAATTTCTAACTGGGTTCAGCACAAATTTTCTAAAGAAAAAGGGGCTAGTTTTTCTAGCCCCCAGACTTTGAGGCCTCTTCCTTAAAAAAGAGCCTCTTTCTTTTTCCTAAGCTCAGCTCGAGTTACTTTTTCTCCTATAGCCACCGCCTCTAATTTAGCCGTAGCTTCTTCGATATCATTAAACACCGTATCTGCCCTACCCTCCTGAGCATGAATTACTACCCGGGAAAGACGTTGAAATTCAGGTTCCTGGAGCCGTTGATAATAAGGATTAAAATTAGGAACCCTTTCAGTTAGGTGCTTCCAGATACCGGAAGCCTCATTGGCAATTGGTAAAAGATCTTTGGGTTGAAGTGGCTGACTACTGGCCAGTAAGTTTTGAAGTTTCTCTCCCAACCGGCCAAGACGATTGTAACAATCACGGAATCTCCTTTCGATGTCGGCCATTAAATCGCGCCATTTTTCGGCTAGCTCAATGGACTTCATTGCTATTTCGAAATTATTAGCCCGCTGATTCAGGAGGTCAGAAAGCGCCTCTCCAGCCCTTGCACTGACTTCCCAGAACTTTCCCTGGAGAGCTAATTGAATCTCCGCCTGGGCCCTTCTCTTGAGAGAAGTTCTACTTCCCTCTAAAAGTTGGGAAATTTGCGTAAGCTCAAGGGAAACTCTTTCCATTAATTGGGGACTGGGCTTTGGGCTTTTCAAAAATTCCTGAAGGAGAGCGGAAAGTCTACTAGCATAACTTGATAGTGATTGGGCATCGCCAGCCAAAACAAATTTTCTTCTTTTTCTGGCAATCTTCCTGGCTGGAATATGCCTCCCTCTTTGTCTAATGGCAGCTTGGAGGTCCTTTATCTTTTCAACAATCTGGATGGAAAATTCTCCATCTTTTCGGAAAACTCCCAGTTCTTTAAGCTGCTCTTCCGGCAAATCTTTCCATTCTTCGACTTCCCACTCATTGGCTACTCTCCACTCTCGATGAAGCACTTCACCAGGCTGATACTTGACCAATCCCCAATCATCTCGCCAATATTCTTTTATAACTTTACCTTCCCAGATGACCTGGCATTTTGTTTTCCAATGAACCAGTATCGGAATTAGAACTAACGCTTCAATCGCATTATATTCTGGAATTTCCCTTGCCATTCCTTTCTGGATCACTGGCTGAAACTCTACCCAATAAGCTGCTTCTCTTGCCATCTTCTCCCTCCTTTCCCTATTCAAAAATTAAGAACTAAAAGACAGGGTGCTACTACTAAATTGTAGCAAAATATTCTCTATGGTAAAATAAACGAAATTCACATGCCAAGTTCAAAAACAATTGTTATTAGTTTGGGAGGGTCAATAATTTCTCCTCAGTTTGGCAAAATTAATATTAATTTTTTAAAAAAATTCAGAAAATTGATTTTGAAATTTCTCAAGAAAGGATTCAAATTCATTATTATTGTTGGCGGAGGAAAAACCTGTCGCCTTTATCAATCAGCTGCCTCAAAAATTATCAAACTTCCTAATGATGATAGAGACTGGTTGGGAATCCATACCGCTCGGTTAAATAGCCATTTACTGAGAACGATTTTTCGAAAAGCGGCTTATCCAGTAATTTTAGATGATCCAGAAAAGCCAGTGAAAAACAATTGGGAGTTATTAATTGCCTCTGGTTGGCAACCGGGTTGGTCAACTGATTATATTGCGGTTTTATTAGCCAAGAGATTTAAAATAAAGGAGCTTATCAACGCCGGAGATGTTCCCTTTGTTTATGATAAAGACCCTGATAAATACAAAAATGCTAAGCCATTTAAAAAAATTTCCTGGTCAGGTTTTCGAAAAATAGTCGGCTCTCGTTGGTCTCCAGGATTATCGGCTCCCTTTGATCCGATTGCTGCCAAACTTGCGGAAAGATTAAAAATCCGCGTCTTTATTCTTAAAGGTACGGAACTCAAAAATTTTGAGAAAGTCATCTCAGGTAAAAATTTCAAAGGAACAATTATTGAATAGAAAACTCATTTTCTTTCCTCTTTTGGCCAGGAGGGTGGGTTAAAAGGCCGGCGGGTGGGTCTTATTCTTAAAAAAGCAGGTGGTTCCCAAATTTCCTCTTTCTCAATTATCTCTTTTTCAGCTTCTTTAAGTTCTTCTTTAATTTGAAGCGCATTTCGTCTTGTTCTTACCTCAATTTTTTCTTCGGATACCCGAGCGGCAGCGAAGCGTGGAGATGAACGAAGTTCATCGACTACAGGTAAAGGAGGGTTTTTTGCTTCTTTTTCTCTCTCAATTGGGGAGATAGTTTCTTCTTTTTTGACCTCAACAGAGATTTTTTTTGGTTTTTGTTTTATTTTTTTTGGAGTTTTATTTTCTTCCTCCAATGGTTTTTGGGGATGGTCTTTTTTTTTGGATTTAACTTTTTTGGCCCGAATTTTTTTTCTGGGTTTTTTAGGTTTTGCCGGAAAAATTTTTGTTTGGCATCCATTGGCTAACAAACTGACTTTTATTTTATCTGTATCTTTTTGACTTTGGCTGATTCCAAAAACAATTTTTGCTTCTTTATTTACTGATTCAAAAATACTCTTTGAAATTTGGGAAACCTCGCCCAAGTTAAGATTTTTCCCTCCAATAATATTAAATAAAATTCCTTTTGCTCCCTTAATCGTATAAAGACACAAAGGATTAAAGCTTAATTTTTTAATTATTTCCTCGACTCGCCCCTCTCCCCCAGCTTCAACTATATTTAAAAAAGTTAATCGTCCTCTCCCGCTAAAAATTGTCTTAAAATCAGCGAAATCAATATTAATTAAACCGGGCTGAAAGAGTGTTGCAATTAAACCTGCTAAACTATCTGCCAAATTTTTATTTATAGCAGATAGGGCTTTGGTTAGAGGAGTTTTTTTATCAATGATTTGAAAAATGAGGTCATTGGGGATAACTGATATCCCATTCAAATTGTTCTTTAATTTTTCTAATGATTCTTTTGCAATCTCTATTTTCTTTTCTCCTTCAAATTTAAAAGGCAGAGTAAAAATGCCATAAGTGAGATTTCCTAAATTTTTAGAAATTTTAGCAAAAATGGGAGCAGCTCCTGAGCCTGCCCCGCCGCCTAAAGTAGCAATCAAAATGACTAAGTCCTGGTCTTTTAATAAACTTTTAATTTTATCTCTTTCCTCAAGAGCAGCCTGTTCTCCCAATCCTGGATTCATTCCTGTTCCCAACCCCCAAGTAAAATTTTCCCCGAAATGAAATCTTATGACCCTTCGATTAACTTCTTTTAATGCCTGGCGGTCGGTATTGGCAGCAACAAAAGTCGCTTTTTTCACTTTTAAAGCCAATTCTGAAACAATGTTGCCTCCTCCTCCACCAATACCAATAACCCTAATTTTGGTTTTTTTAATTTTTTCAGCTTCAGGTAAAGACTCTCTTGTTTTTTTCGGCGTTGAAGTAGAAAAAGGTTTTTTAACCACTTTTTTTTGCTTTTTCTTCGCCATTAATTTAATTTAGAGATTTTAAAATTTTTGTCAAATTTTGTTTTTACTATTTATCCTAATAAATTTTCTTTTTCCAACCTGGATAACCATTCCTTTTTTGAGTTGAATTTTCGCTTTCCAATCCTTTTCCACTTCCCCATTTATTCTTACTCCCCCTTGTAAAATAACTCTTTTAGCTTCACTTTTTGAAGAAACTAATTTTGAGTCAAATAATAAATCAACTATAGAATAAAACTTCTTTAAAGTGGAAAAAATAGGTATTTTGCTTGGAAATTTTTTCTCCCTAAATATTTTATTAAATTCTATTTCTGCCATTTTGGCTGATTTCTTTCCACGATACAAAGTCACAATTTCTTTAGCTAATTTTTCCTTCAGATCTCTCGGGTTTATCTTTCCCTCTTTCAGCGATTTTTCAATTTCTTTAATTTCTTTTAATGATAAATGGGTGCAAAGCTCAAAATAAATTGGAATTAGTTCATCTCTTAAAGACATTATTTTCCCGTACATATCATTTGGCTCATCAACAATTGTTACAATGTTTCCCCAACTAGTAGACATTTTTCTCCCATCCAAACCGGGAAGCATCTTTAAGGTGATAATATCTTGAGGAGATTGACCAAACATTTTTTGAATTTCTCTACTAGTTTTTAAATTAAATAGTTGGTCAGAACCTCCAATTTCAACATCGGCTTTAACAGCTACTGAATCGTATCCCTGAAATAGTGGATAATTTAATTCATGTAGACCTATCGGCTGACCCGCTTCCCATCTTTCTTTGAAATTTCTCCTTTGAATCATTTGCTGGGCAGTGAATTTCATAGAAAGGAAAAGTAACTCTTTGGCGCTTAACTTACTTAACCATTCGCTGTTATAATGAAGTTCGGTTTTTTTCATATCTAAAATTTTACTAATTTGTCTTGTGTAATCTTTTAGATTTTCTTTTATCTCTTCTTCAGATAAAACTCTCCTCATTGCTAATTTATCAGAAGCATCTCCAATTTGGGCAGTAAAATCACCGAGAATTAAAACAATTTGATGACCTAATTCCTGAAATTCTCTAAGTTTCCAGAGCTGCGCAGCTCTGCCAAGATGAATTTTCGGACCAGTAGGATCTATGCCATGTTTAATTCTTAGTCTTTTCCCAGATTTTAATTTTTTTAACAAATTTCTTTTTTCGATTATTTCCTCTGCTCCTTTCATTAATAATTCTTTTATTTTTTTAGAATCAGTAATAATTTTCATGATTTTTATTGGATTTAAGGTGTAAAACTAATCTATTTTTATTTAAATTAAGATGTTTCAATAGGCGATGAACTTCGTTCGTCGAGCCGAAGGCGAGACGGGAGAAGAAACTTGTTTCTGCGACCATCTTCACGCACGAGCTCGTTAGAGCGAGTGAGAAAGAATTTTAATTCTTTCGGCTTCTCTAACGCTCGCGTAATTTAAAAATCTCGCTAAATAAAGAAGGTCTAAATCCAGGTCTCTGGACAATTTTTGAAGTTATAGCTGCGGGATATTAAACCTCAACAAACTTTCTCTATTATTTTACCCCGCACCAAAAATAATATCAATATCGTTAAGTTTTTAAAATTTACTAATCAATAATGATTTATAAGAAATTCTTTATTTTGATGCTTTTTGGTGCGGGGTTTACCAAATTTAATTCACAAATTAAAGAAAAGAAAAAGGAGGATTTGACTTTTTGTTTGTTTCAGATTCATTTTTTTATTTCGTTAAATCTTCCAAGCCAACGCCCAATGCTTTGGCGATTTTTTAAAACGAGATTGCGAATACCTTAATTCTATAGTATAATATAAATTACTGAAAGGATATATTGCGGGGTCGTCTAACGGTAGGACAACAGATTTTGGATCTGTCTATCTAGGTTCGAATCCTAGCCCCGCAGCACTATACTATATTCTCGATTTTCCGCCTCGTTTTGCGCCTCGCCGCTTCGCGGCTCGGCGTCAAAATGGGGCAAATTTCCGAGTATTTTCCACGCACCGCGTGGAAAATATTTTATGTTTTGCTCTTGCAAAACGAGGTTCGAGCCGACTTTTTTGAGAAATTCGGCCTTTTCCGCCAAGTCAGTACTAGAAGCCACATTTTTAGCTTCATTTGCGCTCAAAATGAAGTTTTTTGCTGGTTCGAGCCAGGAATACCCCTTTTGTTGAAAGACCTTCAATTTCTCTGAAATCTCAATTTTTTGGTTGAGAATTTTTTGTTTCTTTTCAGCGTATTCTTCGGTAGATATAGTTTCGGATAATTGTAAATCCAAAAGTTTGTCCAACTTGTCTTTGCATTCCTTGATTTGAGATTTCAAATTTTGAATAAAAGAAAAGTCGGCTCGCTCTGTTTTATTTCTCTCTTTGTCCAATTCGGCAATCATTATTTTTGTCCAAGAATCGGGCAAAGAAACCCCGCCCTTTAATCTAAACTTAATCTTTGTTTTAAACTTCGCCAGGCACCACCATATTGTTTAAGTTTCTTTTCTCTCGCTCTTGCTATTTTTTCAGATTGATACGCTTCGTAGTAAATTAGTTCTATTCCATTAGTTTTCTGATGTTCGAAAATTCGTCTTTTCAAATTTTCTGTATAGCCAATGTAGTAGGGAAGCTTGGCTCTTTTCTTAATTTTAAGGATGTAAACATAATACATATCTTTCTATTTTATCACAGAAGTATAAAGGGCGGGGTTTCTTTGTGATTGCCAGTTTATGGTTTCCTTGATAAAGTTCGCCGTTAAATTTGAAAGCGCCGTAGTAAAAAGGATTTACCAAAATCGCCTGGATATTTGAAACACAGAGTATTTTCCCATTTCTGCTTCTTAAACCGGCTTCGGTGATAATATTTCTTACTTCTTTCAAGGAATAATTGCCGGTTGAATAGAGTTTGAAAATCTTTTTGACTAGTTTAAATCTTTCGGGATCCGGAACCATCTTTTTGGTCAACCTATTGTTTAGATAGCCAGTTGGAGCTACTCCGGGATATTCGCCCCGCCTGACTTTTTGGCGCAAACCTCTTTTTACGTTCTCCGAAAGATTATCGATGTAGTATTTGCTTTGGCCAAAAGCAATGTTCAACATAAATTTTCCTTGTGGCGTATTGTCAAACCAAAAAGTGGGGAATTTTAGCGATTGTATTTTTCCCGAATCAATGAGATAAATTATTTTCCCGCCGTCAACAGAATTTCTGGCCAATCTATCCGGATGCCAGGCTAAAATTCCTTCGGCCTCGCCTTTTTCAATTTGCGAAAGCATATCGTTGAAAATAGGTCGGCCCGGCTCTTTGGCGGTTTGCGACTCAATGAAAGTTTGAGCAATGTTTAATTGTTCTTTTGCCGCGAGCTCTTTGAGTTCGGCAATTTGAGCCTCAATAGACAATATCTGCCTATCCGGTTCGTCAGTTGATTTTCTGGCGTAGAGAAAGAATTTGCTCATATATTTATACCTTAATTGTTAAATTTTTTTCGCCCACAGGGCGAAAAAATGTCTCGGGAATTTGCCCCATTTCAGCGCCGAGCCGCGAAGCGGCGAGGCGCAAAACGAGGCGGAAAATCGAGAATATAGTATAGTGCTGTCTCTTTTGGTTAAAATCCGAACCTTTTTTCGGGAAAATCCGGACGCCGACTTTTGACTGCCCGCCCCGCCGAGCGGGGCGGGCAAAAATCGCGGTCCTGCTTCGTAGAACAGCAGGTAGGCAAAAATTTTTACCCCGTAGGGTCGCCCTTGACGACTCCTTCGGGGCCTTTCCCCCAAACCCCTTTCCTTTTTGCCCGCCTGCTTTGGCGAACCGGGGAAAATTTTAAAGGTAAAATTATCCACATGTCATGTTAGTATATAATATCCTATTTTGGGATATGCTACAAGAGGATATACAATACAAATAGTATGGGTAAGTCAATTTACTCAAAGGAATATAAGGGCGTTGTGGATAAACTAAAGAAAGCTCGGCAGAAAGCCGGCTTAAAACAAGAAGAGGTTGCTTCTAAACTAAAGAAACCTCAATCTTTT
>Ga0210057_1005142_pt1 | contig 16956 bp, 18 predicted proteins | sample CryGeyCG2114_010_2_FD_183968 | JGI IMG/M metagenome (GOLD analysis project Ga0210057, IMG submission 183968) | Groundwater microbial communities from aquifer - Crystal Geyser CG10_big_fil_rev_8/21/14_0.10 (SPAdes) (version 2) | ecosystem: Environmental > Aquatic > Deep subsurface > Groundwater ...
TAGCCATGATTTCTTTTGTAATATGTTCCATTCTCATTCCTTGAGAACCTTTAATTAAAACTATATCCCCTTCCTTCATTCTATTTTGAATAAAATGGCCAGCTTCATCGGTTCTAGTAAAAGAGAATACATACTCATCTTTCATGCCAGCTTCTTTAGCACCTCTGGCAATATCTCTGGACATTTCACCAACTGTTATTAATATATCTATGTTATGTTCAGCAATATATCTACCAACTTCCTGATGACTAGCTTCAGAGAATTTACCCAATTCCAGCATATCGCCAAGTATTGCAAATCTTCTTGCGCCTTCTTTTATTGGTAATGTTACTAACAAATCAATAGCAGCCTGACAGGCTAGTGGTGATGAATTATATGTATCATCAATTAATTGTGTATGTTTAATACCTGGGATTAATCTTGTCCTACCAGCTATACCTTTATACTTTTGTACTAGCTCTGAAATAGCTACTAGATTTAAATTATATATAATTCCAACAGCAACACCCGCTAGGATAGCATACACATGTTGATGAGAAACAATATTTGGTAAAAATACCGGCACAACTGTTCCTTCATTTCTTAATTTAAAATTAAGCCCTAGTTCATTACTTCTACTTAGAAGGATAATATCATCAGCCTGAACCGCTGATTCATTATGTATACCAAAACTCATAACATTAGCTTTGGCGTGAGCTTTTTGAGCCCAGGCTAATTCATTATCCTTATTAATAATTGCCCAACCATCTTGAACCAACTCGCTAATAATTAATCTTTTCTCAGTAGCAATTTTATTTTGTGTTCCGAAATATTCAATATGCGCATCTCCAATTGCCGTTAAAATGCCAATTTTACATTTTATGAATGATAATAAATAACTAATATCATTTGGCTTATCTGCTCCCATTTCTAAAATTAATATTTTAGGATACAAATAATCTGTTGTAAATAATAATTTTAATGCTTTAAAAAATACTTTTAACCACTTTATAATTGATTTATTACCTGAATAAGCTCCAATGATTGTTAAAGGTACACCAATTTCATTATTATAGTTTTTAATATTTTTTCTTACATTAAAATTAGCAGATAGCACTGCAAATACAGCTTCTTTGCAACTTGTTTTACCAACGCTACCAGTAATTCCAATAATTTCTGGCTTATACTTATTTAGTATAGCTTTGGAAAATAATTTTAATATATAGTGTAATATTCTTTGCATAATTGTATTATATCTTAATTACCTATTTTTCAGTAGGTACTTGTAAATACTGTAAAATAAATTGTGCTAATTCACCAAACAATGGAGCGGCTGATGAAGCAGCAAATTGAACATTCGTAGGATGATCAAATTTTGTTAACATAACGAATCTCGGATTATCTACTGGCGCGTAACCAACAAAAGTATGAATTGTTTGTATGTCATCATATTCACCAGTATTGGAGTTGGCTACTTGAGCCGTTCCAGTTTTACCAGCGATATAATAACCATCAACCGAGGCAAGCTTTGCATGTCCAGCCTCAACCACATTAGCCAACATAGCTGATACAGTCATACTTGTTTTTGGCGATATAACCTGACTGACCATAGTTGGTTTATTTTTTTCTTCAACACCAGATGAAAATACTACTTTATCAACTATATAAGGCTTCATTAATTTACCGCCATTGGCAATAGCGCCAAAAGCTGTAACCAATTGAATAGGTGTAGCTATTATACCTTGACCAAAAGAAGCAGTAGCTAAATATACATCACTTTTTTTATCTAATGAGGAAATATCACCTGCTACTTCTTTATTTAAACTTATACCAGTTAAACTACCAAAACCGAAATTAGCAATATAATCCCTAAATTTATTTATACCAACTTGTTGGGCAACCCAAATCGCCCCCGTATTAATTGATTTCTCCAATATCTGAGTAACTGTCTGCACGCCGTATGATTTACCCTCTGCATTTCCAATTGTATATTTACCAATTTCAACGCTACCAGTATCTTCAAAAGTACTATCTGGAGTAACCTTATCCTGATCAATCGCAATCGCAACCGTTATTGCTTTAAAAACAGAGCCCGGTTCATAAGCACTAAATATGGCTGGATTGTTATATATATTTATATCCTCAACCATATTATATTCATTGGGATTAAAATCCGGATAAGAACACATAGCCATAATAGCACCTGTATTTGGTTCCATAATAATTACAGTTCCGGTGGCAGCACCATATTTAACTGCATGCTTAGCTAATAAACTACAAGTTTGAAATTGTAATGACCTATCAATTGTCAAAACTAAATCAAAACCATCTTCTGCCCTTTCATAAACTCTATCTCCAGTTGGAATGATTCTACCTAATACATCTCTATGATATTGCATCCTACCTGATTGACCAGATAATTCTTCATTAAAATATCCTTCTAAACCATATTGTCCTTGATAACCATTATCTGTATAACCAACAAAGCCCAATACAGAACTTCCAATATTATTTTCTGGATAATATCTCCACACCTCTTCAACAAAATGAATGCCTGGCAATTCATATTCTTGCAGAGCTATTTTTTGTTCCTCAGTTACTTTATGATAAAGTGGTTCATAAATATCATCTTCTTTAAGTAGTCTATCTAGAATAATATCCTGATGAGTTTCATCTTCAATCTTTAAAACCTGTATTAGTTTATCTAATATATCTTTTGGGTATTTAACTTCCGTTGTATTGGCATAAGCTAAATAATATTTACGATTTGTAGCATATGGATATATCTTATTTTCATCTTTATAATCTTGTAAAAATATTTCACCTCGATTCGGTGCCAATTCTGTATCTATCTTATATTGACTTTCAGCTAACTTAGCATATACATCATGTTCAAAAATTTGCATAATTGCTAATTTACCCGTCAATAAAATCACAAAAGCTAAAATAACCGTTACTAAAAAAGCTAAACGGTTATTAATAAAATTATCTTTTTTTCTAACTTTCTGCATAGATTAATATTAAAGCCCTCAAAAAAATTAAAGAGGGCTTATAGTTCTCAGGCATCATCGTTATATATAATATAACTATTTAACAGCCACTACTGTATCACCACCAATATAACTATAATGGTCAACCTGTACCATATTTAGTTCATTGGCCATTCCCTCAATCCTAGATATAGACATTAGATTAGTAATTTGAAGCTGTAAACCTCTATTTTGTTCTTGCAATTCATATATATTTCTCTGGTATTCCGAAATAGCAATACCTAAGGTTGCTGAATTATTTACTACAAAAAGATAAACAAATACAGAAACAATAGAAGTGAATATTAATAAAGAACGTAATTTTCCTATATCAAAAAAACTTGATAAATTTCCGCTTAGCGGATTTGATTTTGGCCCTCGCATATTTTTATTTTTTAATTTTTGTAATTAATATTTAAATTATTATAATTTTTCAACTATTCTTAATTTAGCACTACGAGATTTTGGATTTACTCTTATCTCTTCTTCACTAGGCATAATTGGTTTACTAGTTACCTTCTTAATAATTGCCTTGTGATTACATATACATTGAGGAAATTCTGGTGGACATATACAATCTATACTCATTTCTTTAAATATGTTTTTTACTATTCTATCTTCTAATGAATGAAATGATATTATAGCTAGTCTTCCTCTACTTGGTAATGCTTTAATAGCTACTGGAATAAACTTTTTCAAATTATTTAACTCATCATTGACTGTGATTCTTAAAGCCTGAAATGTTTTAGTAGCTGGATGAATCTTGTCTAATGAATGTCTTGGTTTAATTTCAGCAATTAAATTGACTAAATCATTTGTCGTTTCAAATTGTTTTATTTTTCTTCTTTTAACAATTTTACTAGCAAGTAATTTCCAATACTTTTCTTCACCGTAGTCTTTTAATATCTTAGCTATTTCCGCCTCAGACCATTGATTCAATATATCTGCAGCTGTAGCACCGGTTGAATCACCAAAATGCATATTCAATGGTGAATCAATCTGAAAACTAAAACCTTTATCTTTATCTACTAATTGCATTGAAGACAAGCCAAGATCCACATAAATTCCATTTAACCTCGTTTTATCTATTTTATACTCATCAATTATATTTTCTAAAGAACCGTAGTTATCATTTATATATATAATCCTGTCACTATACTCAGCTAAATGCTTCTTAGCTATATTAATAGCATTCTTATCTAAATCACAACCATATAATATTCCATCTGGACCACTTAATTCTAATACTCTCTTTGCGTGACCACCTGCACCGAGAGTGCAATCTATATAATTGTTGCTTGGTCCAATATTTAGACCGGCAATCAACTCAGACAATAATACTGGTATATGTTCACTCATATAATCTAAACGCCTAATTCGCCTAAAGCTTCTGCTATGTCTGAACTACTTGATTCTGTTTGTTGTCTATATTTTGACCACTCATTTTCATCCCAAACTTCTAATCTATCATAAAGGCCAGTAACAACTACTTTTTTATTTAATTTTGCATAATTAGTTAAATAGTCTGGTAAGTTTACTCTACCCTGCTTATCTAGTGACACATCCATAGCACCAGCTAACATTAAACGAGCGAAAGCTCTTGTTTTAGCCTGACTGATTGGTAAAGAAGCTAATTTAGTAGCTAACACTTGCCAATCTTTCTTAGGATAAATAAAAAGACAGTTATCAAGTCCTCTTGTTATAACTGCCCCAGATTTAAACACTTGGCGAAATTTGGCTGGAAGTGCCATTCTACCCTTGGTATCAATAGTGTGGTTGTATTCGCCTATTAACATATTTAAGTAATATTTATAAAGTTATTAACAGATTTATGGGGTTATCCCCACTTTGTCCCACATTTCACCCTTACATATCCATTATACACCACATTATAAATATAATCAACCACTTTTTTGCACAGACAAACTAGACCATAAAAATAAAAAATAGCCAAATACACTAGCTATCTACAATATACTGTTAAACTAAGTTATTTTGCCTTAGTAATATTTGGTTCTTTATAATATTCTGGCACAATAAATGAGGGTGTAGATTTATCCTTCAATTTTAACTTTAATGCTTTAGCTAATTCTAAATCAGAAGCATCTAATGTCTTAATTTTATATACTGGGATATCTAAACTCCAAGCTAATGTATTGGCAATACTAGTAACTGATCTTAATAGAGAAAAAGAAGCCGGACTATATACAACCGCCAATGCCTGTAATTGATTCAATTTTACTTTTTCATCTCTAAGCCATTCAACAATAGAATTTAGTAATATATTTTTATCTATGTTAACAGACTTAGTAATAACCTTAACAGGTTTAACTAACTTTAAATCAATATTATCTCTATTTACCTTAAATATTAATATCATTACCTTATCTTATCTATTAAAACAATCGCTTTAGACTCCAATAGATTGTATAAAAATCTATCTGTCATACTGTGCCTGTAATTATACTCTTTTATAGTGAAATGAGTGTAGCGTAATGGCTGATTAGTAATTTTTTCAATTTCACGAATAAAACTTGCTAATTCAACCTTACTAATTCTTCCTACAATAACAATATCTGTTTTAGCTTCATCATCATCCACGAAAAACCCGACTAAAGATAAATAGCGAATACCGTCATACTTCTTTGTAAATTCTAAAATTCTATTCTCCCATAATAACCTAGCCTTAACAAATAGATTTGTCATTTCAGGCAATAAAACAAAATCTTGATTCAGATAGTAATACTTACGCCTTTCCTCAGATTCAGATTTAATCAATTGAAATTTCTCTAAATTGGATAATTCACGTCTAACTGAATTTAATCTCTCCCCTATCACCCTAGTAATTTCTCGTACATAAAAACGCTTATCTTGGTTAAAAAGAAACAGATTTAATAACTTTTCCCTAGTTCTTGAACTAAATAGTTGTTCTAGCATAATACGATAAACACTGGTTTTACTAAACTACACTAAATATAGTATAATAACTTTGCTTAAACTGCAACTCAATGACAAAAAATATTCAATTATCCAGCATATTTATACAAGACCCGATTCATGCCCACGCCTTAGGTGACGTGTATATTGTTGATGACCAAACTTCAGTGGAAAATAAGGGTCATTTTTTTATTCTAATTAATATGCAAAATCCTAAGCCCGAATATGAAAGATTCTTAGGGGCCTTTATAGATAGAGCAAAATCTACATATTATGAATCACATTTGGAAGACTCAACCAAATTACTAGAAAATACTTTAAATGATTTAAATAAGTGGCTTCCAGATAATTTACCAGAACAAAAGAAAGTATTAGCTCATTTGAATATTATTGTTGGCAATCTAAAAGATAATATTTTAAATATAGCCTCAATTGGAGAATGGAGAGGTTATTTAATTAATAAGGCGAAGGCTATTGATGTGTTGGGAAAAACTCCTCCTCCATTAAATCCAATCAAATTATTTGAGAATGTTGTGACGGGCAACTTAGATAATGGTTTGAGCTTTATTATAACGAATCCATCACTATTAGATTATTTATCCTTAGATAAAATTAGGAAAATACTTTCAACCATACCCGCCCGGTCTGCCAGCGAACAAATTAAAAATATGATTGCTGACGTACCAACTCATGTTACATTTGCTTCTTTAATAATCAAAAATAGTGAAATTGATTCAGAACAACATGTTCCAGCTTTTATTGCCCATAAAGAAAATAGACATAATATAAATCAAAATATATCCAAACCTGCTATTCCTCGTGAGTCAGTAAGACATTCTAGAGAATCTATTGATAAATTAATCAACACTCAGAGCGAAACACAAAGAGTACTGACGGTTCCTAATAGTTGGCAAACTATAAAGTCAGGATTTGGCAACTTAACAGAGACTTTAAAAGAAGCTGGTATACTAAATAAAATAGTAAAAGTATTTGTATTATTATTTAGTTATTTATGGGTTGCAATTAAATTTATATTTCAGTTATTAGCCTATCTTGCTAAACAATTATATGCTGTAGTTTTAATGATTGTTAAACCAAATAATAACTTGGCTAAAATTATAATACCCAAAAAAATTAAAGATATTCAATTTAATAAAAAATCTAAAATTGCACTCTCCTTAATAGTAGCTTTGATTATATTGTTTTTAATTATCATCATTCCATCTGACAAAATACCGAGTATTACTTCAGAACAATTAGATAACATTAATATTGAGTTAAAAACTAGAGAGGAAACAATTGAAGCATCATTAATATATGGTGACCGTATTAAGGCTCAAGGATTATTGACTGAGATACATGAATTATTAGCTACATTACCAGAAACTGATAAGAAATATCAAAACGAAATTGATGCATTAAATCAAAGAGCTAATATATTAACTGAAAGAATTTGGAATATAATGGAGATTGAAAAACCAGTATCATTATTTAATTTAGCTGATATAGATAATACAACGGTTTTGAAAAATATAGCAGTTAATGGAGATAAGATATACTTATTTACTGCTGGTACAAATTATTATATTTTTGACATCAATGATAAAGGGTACCAGACAGTTGATTATCCTAGTAACTTTGCTGGGATTTCGTCTACAGCTATATCTCTAGCTCAAGATATTTTAGTTATAGATAATAATAAACAATTCTTTATAGCAAATAGCAATGGTTTACAACCAGTACTTATCTCCTTAGCTGCCGGATTACAGGAAATTACGGCTGCCACTAGCTTCTACAATAGATTATATATATTAGACCGTACAACGGATCAAATATACAGACATAGATTATCTGGCACAACCTATTTATCTCCAGATACATGGTTAAATACAAATACTGATTTATCATCTGCTAAAGACATATCTATTGATGGTTATGTATATGTACTTAATGGTAATAAAATATTAAAATATATAAGCGGCAGACAAGAATCATTTCCAGATATTAGCATCTATCCAGAATTATCTAATCCTACAAAATTATTTACAGATCTAAATACAGAATCAATCTATTTATTAGAACCCGATAATAAAAGAGCCATAGTCTTTGATAAAGGTGGTAAACTGGAAAAACAATTTCACTCTGAATCTTTTAATAATATTAATGATTTCAAAGTACAAGAAGAGGCTAAAAGAATGTTTATAAGTACAGATAAACAATTATATATTATTCCATTATAGATTTTACTTTTAATTTAAAGGTAGAAAAATAAAAAAACCCTGATAACTCAGGGTTTTTTATATTGACGAAATAATGACTTATTTCAAAGTAACTGTTCCACCAGCTTCTTCAAGTTTCTTCTTCATTTCCTCTGCTTCTTCTTTCTTTACCTTTTCCTTTATAACCGTTGGGGCGCCATCAACCATGTCTTTAGCTTCTTTAAGACCTAATTGTGTTAATTCACGTATTGCCTTAATAACATTAATCTTAGTTTCTCCAGCTGCTGTAAGTTCTACATCAAACTCACTTTTTTCTTCAACTACTGCTTCAGCACCAGCTGCAACACCTGCCATAGCCATTATAGGTGCAGCACTTGAAACGCCAAACTTATCCTCTAAAATTTTTACTAACTCAGATAGATCCAAAACTGACATTTTTTCTACTTCTTCTACTAAGCTTTTAAATTTTGCAGGAACTTCAACGTCCTTTTTTTCTTCTTTTGTATCCTCTGCCTTAGCATCGGCTACTTTTTTTTCTTCATCTGCCATAATATTTTGATTACTTATTTATTAATATATTAATATACAAATTACTTTGTATCTTTAATCGCATTTAATACATTCACCAATCCTCTTAAGTTTCCAGCTAATACATTTACAAATCCACTGATAGGAGCCTTGATTGATCCAACAACTTTAGCCAATAACATTTCACGACTAGGTAAATTAGCTAAATTTAAAACCTCTGCTTCAGATAAATATTTCCAATCTTCACCAATTTTTAATATACCAGCCTTAATAGAGAAATTTTCGTTTGTCTTAGCAAAATCATTTGCTATTCGAGCAGCGCCTACCTCATCTTCCATGCCAAAGGCTGCACCAATACTACCCTCTAAACTTGTAATATCTTCATGAGAAACTTTAGTATCATCTAAAGCAATATTAAATAGATTTTTATTGCCGGCTTTATACTCTACCCCATTATCACGAAACTTTCCCCTAACTGATTCGAGTCCGGTAACATCTAGTCCAGCATATGATGTAAATATAATACTTTTAGCACGAGCAATCTTATCTTTTAAATTATCTATCGCTTCTTTTTTTTGTTCTCTTGTTTTTGGCATATTATTTTATATAAATATTAATATAGTGAAATGATTTCCTTAGCAAAAATAGCAACTGGTTTAATAATATACTCCCAAACGCCAATAACAATCAAAGTATAACTTATTAAAATTGCTCCAAATATAATTTTCTCTTGCTGATCCATAATTGTGAATAAAAAATCTACGTATTACCGTAGACAAATAGGTTAAAAAAACCTATATTTTTACCTAAATGAGTTATTTAAGGCATTTATCTACCACTCACTTTCTACGGTATAAAGAGTATAAAGTATTATATGCATATTGTCAATGCTTTGACTTATACAATACCAAGTGCTATCTTCAAATTAGCAGTAGATAATTGCCAGAAAGGAGGTTTAAAATGCATTTATCAACAATTACTTATAACTGCGCCATGTGCCGAGATACAGGCATATACGTTGAATCATACCGTTGTACTAAATGTTGTGGCTACAGAAAAATTAACGACAAAGTCTGCTCAACATGCAATGGTTCTGGTTACATATATCTAGAACCAAAACCCTGTACTTTTTGTAAAAAAACAGAGGAACTTAATGAACGCACAAACTAACTCTCAAACATAAAACCTCCTTAATATAATATTAATGAGGTTTTATCGTATTATGATGTTAAATATATTAATCTAAATACTTTGCTTTATTCTGCAAATGTTCCTCGTATGTTCGGCTGTATATAACCCTTCCGTCATCATTTGTTGTTAAAAAGAAATAATAAGTATTTGCTACTGGATTTAAAACTGCTTTAATAGAAGAAAGACTAGGATTTCCAATTGGTCCTGGTGGTAATCCAGCATATTTATAAGTATTATACGGAGAATCAATTTGAGTATCCTTGATGGTTGATTGGGATCTGCCAGATTTTGTTACATAATTTACAGTAGCATCAGACTGCAGCGGATAATTGTCCGCCAATCTTCTTATAAATATATCTGCCACCAATTGTCTATCACTATCCAAACTTACTTCTGCCTCAACAATAGATGCTAAAGTTACAATTTCATGCAAACTCAATGAACTTCCATTAATACTAGATTGTAATGGTAAATATACCTTTGAATTAAAAGTATTCAATAATTTGTCAACTATATCTTTAGAGCTAGACTGAGGCAATATACGATACGTATCTGGAAATAAATAACCTTGAGTATAATTAGCTAAAGATTTTTTAGGTAACCATTCATAATCTGAATAATCTAAATTAGCTGCTGCCAAGAAATCATTAACTTGCATGCCCATTGAATCTGCTAAATAATCAGCAATATCAAAATTGCTCCATCCCTCAATTAATGTGATCTGTTTATCTTGTTGAGCAGTTGGAACAATTAATTTATTAATAATATCTGCTACACTCATACCTCCTGACAAATAATGTTCTCCCGCTTTAATTTGTCCACCTTTATCAGATACTTGCAAATATGATTTAAACACTAAACTAGAATTAATATATCCATTATCAACTAATCTTTTAGCAATGCTATCTATAGACTCACCACTTTCAATAATAAATAATTTTTCACCGTTGGAATCACTAACACTAAAAAAAATAGAGCCAATAACCCAAACTAATAAAATAATAAAACAAATTATTATAAATTTTCTTATATCCAGTTTGTTGGGGCTTCTATATTCTGTAATCATATATAATTATTCTTTAATAAATGGAACAAACATAAACCCATGAAATTGATTCTTCTCAAATTTATTCTCACCAACCTTTTTAATTAATAATAAATCTTGAATTCCATCTCCAACTGGAATAATTAATTTACCACCAAGTCTAAGCTGAGACAATAAAGCTTGCGGTATCTCATTCTTAGTTGCACAAGCAACTACAATTTTATCATAAGGAGCTCCTAAAGAAAAACCATTGTTACCATCACCATGAATTATTTGCACATTTTCAAAACCATATCCACTAAGATGTTGTCTTGCCTTTAAAACCAAATCCTTAATTATCTCAATTCCAGTCACTCTACCACCAGGTCCCACAAGATCGGCTAGTAATGCCAGTTGCCAACCAGAGCCAGAACCAATGTCTAATATATTATCTCCCCTCTCAATGTTTAATTGTTCTAACATAAACACAACAGTGCTAGGTTGAGATATCGTTTGACCAAAACCAATGCTAAGCGGATTATCAATATATGCTTCTGTTTTATTATTTGCATTTACAAAATCTTGCCTCCTGACTTTAACTAAAGATTGTTCTATTCGTGCGGATTTTAAAACATCCCTACCTTTCAAATATTGAATTAAATTATATTGGTCTTCATTCATATATACATTATATAACGAATTGACAACATCTGCACCATATGATTAGATTAAACATCAATCAATTAAGCCTTGACTTTTTATGAAAACTGTGCTAAGATGTATATATAAAAGCCTTCAAAACGGCTTTTTTATTTTGCTAAATACTTTTGGCGAATTGCACCAAAATATAGTGCAACAAACAAAAACAAAAAAACAAATGAATATTATTACAAACAAAACAGCATTTTTTGTATCCATTACCATTACAGTAAGTATTATTGGCTTGCTGTTTTTTGTTACTCCAGGTCAATCTTCATCTCCTAATATATTAGATACGGTAATTAATAGTTCGGATTTAATAGTACTAACTAATGAAATAAGAGATATTAAAGGTTTAAATCCATTAACAATTAACGATAAACTAACTACAGCTGCAACTAACAAGGCTAAGCATTTAATACAACACAATTACTTTTCACACAATTCTCCCGCTGGCAAACAATTTTCTGAGTGGATAATTGAATCAGATTATAAATTTCAAATCGTAGGTGAAAATTTGGCCATCGGTTATTCGAGCAACAAGGATGTTATGAAAGCATGGATGGATTCACCTTCACATAAAGAAAACATTTTAAATGAAAAGTACAATGAAATTGGACTGGTAGTTATGCAAGGTGAAATTGATGGAGAACTACAAACACTTGTGGTCCAAATATTTGGATCACAACCGGTTCTAAGATTGACTGAAAATCTTAATGAATATATTCAACAACTAAATCTTAGATTAAATTATTCCTACAGCTAAAGCTATTAATAATAACAATGCTAATCCTAATCTATAATAAGCAAAAACTTTCAATGAATGGCTGCTTAAAAATTTAATAAGATATTTAATAACAAAAAATGAAAAAACAAAACTTATGAATAGTCCAATTGCCAGCATGTTTATATTGCTACTAGTTGTCCCCTGGCTCGCAATCATCATTAAGCCACGCATACTAGCTCCCAATATAATAGGTATAGCTAATAAAAAAGAATAACGAGCAGCCTCTGCTCGTTTTAGTTTACAAGACATAGCCATGACAATAGTTATACCAGAACGTGATGTGCCAGGAATAAATGCCAAACACTGTGCTAATCCAATTAAAATTGATTCCTTTATTCCGATTGAAAAAACATCTTTATCTGTCTTAATAAATTTTTCTACTAATATAAATACAATGCTGACTATAATTAGCATTACTACAACCCAATAAGTAGATCTAAATAATGTCTCAATAATATTTTCTGCAAAATAACCAACTAAAGCTGCAGGAATTGTTGATAAAATTAATAACCACCCTAATTTACTATACTCTGTTATCTTACCGCCAATAGACATAATAACAGCTGATAAAATTTTTAATATATCTTTCCAAAAATATACTATCAATGCTAATACAGATCCTAAATGTAATATAATGTCTAAATTCAAAGCATTTACTGGTGACGTTACTAAACTATGCCAAATAATCAGGTGGCCAGAGCTAGATATAGGTAAAAACTCTGTTAAGGCCTGGATTATTCCGCTGATTATAATGTATAATGTATTCATAAATAATTTTATTAATAATATGCCTATTTATCTAATTCCTATTATTGTTTTAGCAGCCAATCAAGTTTTAAAACTTATTATTGAGTCTATTAAGGGTAATTTCTCTTGGAATCATCTTACCAGTAATGGTGGCATGCCCTCCTCTCATTCATCATTTGCTTCTTCTGCAGCTACTATTGTTTATTTATCCTCTGGTGCTGACTCACCTATCTTTGTACTAGCCATGGTAACAGCACTAGTTATTATTTGGGATGCTTTTACCACTAGACATCAAATTGGCTATCAAGGTAATATAATTAATAAATTAATTAAGGAGTTGCCAGATAAACAAGAATATAAGTACCCTCTATTAAATGAAAGAACTGGTCATAGCTTTAGTGAAGTAATTGTTGGAATAATATTAGGTATAAGCCTCACCTGTCTAATATTTTAATTAAATATTTCTAAATCAAGCTCGTACCAGTCATTTGGTCGGGCTTTTTTAATTTCATAATCTTAATAATCGTTGGCGCAACATCTGCAAGTATTCCCATTGGCACTTGATTAGCAATGTTCTGTGGTGTTATACCCGGAATAATAGCCTTACCTTGTAATTGATTAGCAATAATATATAGTGGCACAGGATTAACTGAATGTTCTTTAATAATCTCCCCTGTTTGTAGATTAAATAGCTGTTCTGCATTTCCATGGTCAGCTGTAATTAATGCTGCTCCATTTTTATCTAATACAGCATCTACAATTTTACCAACACATAAATCAATAAATTCAACCGCTTTAATAGTTGCTTGGATGTTTCCAGTATGACTGACCATATCACCATTGGCAAAGTTAAGTACAATAAAGTCATACTTATCCTTTTTTATTTCCTTAGTAACAGCATCAGTCACTTTATCTGCGCTCATCTCCGGCTCTTGATCATAAGATGCAATACGTGGTGATGGAATCAACATACGATCTTCACCCTCAAACTCTTCTTCTTTTCCACCATTAAAAAAGAAAGTGACATGAGCATATTTTTCTGTTTCTGCAATATGTAATTGTTTTAAACCCGCCTGTGAGATAATTTTACCCAAAGGCTCCTCTACTTCCATTGGCGGGAAAGCAACTTTAATAGGCAAATCCTTTTCATATTCAGTCAAAGTTACAAAATATAAATCAGAAAAATATTCACGTTCATAAGTAAATTTATCAAAGCTTGGCAATACGAATGCTTTTGTTAATTGCCTGGCTCTATCTGCTCTATAGTTAAAAAATATAACTGAATCTTTATTCTTAATTAAACCTTCAATATTATTTTCATCATCTGTAATAACTACAGGTATAAATTCTTCATCATAAACACCGCTATCATAGGAAGCCTTTATAGCTTCACTCGCTGTCTTATATTTATTGTCTGATTCACCTCTAACCAAAGCTGCATATTCTTTTGTAATTCTCTCCCAATGATTATCTCTGTCCATGGCATAATATCTACCAGAAATTGTCACTATCTTACCAATACCAATTAATTTTATCTTACTTTCTAAATTAGCAACAAATCTTTCACCTTCATTATATGTAGTATCTCGCCCATCTAAAATTACATGTATATATACCCTACTAATATCTTGCTGCTTAGCTACCTCTAATAAAGCGTACAAATGTTCATTGTAGCTATGCACACCCCCATCAGATAATAAACCAATTAAATGTAAGCTACTATTATTATCCTTAACATGTTGACAGGCATTAATAAATTCTTCATTGGTATAAAAAGAACCATCAGCAATAGCTCTTGTTATTCTTGGTAAACTCTGATAAATAATCGTTCCACTACCCAAAGATAAATGACCAACCTCTGAATTGCCCATTTCTCCCCAAGATAATCCAACAGACTCGCCTGAAGCTTGTATTGTTACAACTGGATATTTAAGAATATAACTATCTAGGTTAGGCGTTTTAGCTAATTCAATCGCATTTGCTTTAGCAGCTGGAGCCACTCCCCAACCATCCAATATCATCAATAGTACTGGCTTAGGTCTATCTTCAAACATGTTTTTTTACAATTAGTGAATTAGCAGTCATTAATTTAGGTTTAGGAATATTTAATAGATCCAAAATAGTTGGTGCTACATTACATAAACTACCAATCTTTAATTTATACTTATTTTTATCAACAATAATAAATGGTACTAAATTTGCTGTATGTTCAGTATGAACTTCACCTGTTTTCAAATTTATCATCTCCTCAACATTTCCATGATCCGCAACAACGATTAAACTACCTTGATGACTTACAATTTTTTGATTAATTAAACCAATTGCTTTATCTACCGCCTCAACCGCTCTAATACCGGCGTTTAAATCTCCCGTATGTCCAACCATATCTGGATTCGGAAAATTTACACAGATAAAATCATACTGCTTTTCATTCAAACTATTAACAATAACCTTTGTTAAATCTATAATGGACATCTCCGGCTTAGAAGCATATGACCTTACCTTAGGTGACGGAATTTTAATACGAGCTTCTCCATCAACTTCAGCTGCATATCCACCATTGAAAAAATAAGTTACATGAGCGAACTTTTCACTTTCTGAAATATATAACTGTCTATAATCCTTTAAAATCATCGGCAGAGTATCTTTAATATCCTCACTAGGAAAAGCAACTAATATTTCACCTAAGTCAGGTCCAAAATCTGTCATTGCCACAAATTTAATGTTCTTTGGAATACGCTGTCTGTGAAAAGAATCGGGATTAAGCTTCCCAAAATCTTTCTGTACAAAAGCTTTAGCTAATTGCCTAGCACGATCAGAACGCAAATTAAAAAAGAAAACTGCATCATTGTCTTCTACCACTATTTTAGATTTTACATTATTAGCAATAGCAGTTGGCTGAATATATTCATCTGTTTCATTTCTATTATATGCCTGTAAAACAGCTTCCTTCGTAGATGCTACAACCGTTCCTATACCACTTGTTAATAGATCATAAGCTCTTTTAGTTCTTGACCATGTTTTATTTCTATCCATTGCATAGAAACGACCCATAATTGATACAATCTTTTCACCATTTTTAAATCCTTTCTCAACTTCTGTAATATATGTTAAAGCGGCATGCTGTGGTGCATCACGTCCATCCGTAAATAAATGTAAATATACCCTCTCAATATCATTTTGTTTCATCAACTCTAATAATTTTAATAGATGTTCTCTTTCTGCATGCGCTGATTCCTGACCAGATAACAAACCCATTATATGTGCACTTGATTTATGTTTCTTAATATGATTAATTGCTGTAATAAAAGCTGGATTCTTAAAGAATCTATTACTCTTAATAGCATCGTTAATAATAACAGAGTCTTGTTTAACAATTCTTCCTGCACCTAGGTTTAAATGACCTGCCTCAGAGTTACCAAATTGGTTACGGGGCAAACCAACATAACTACCAGAAGCTTGTAATGTAGTATGTGAATAATTATTCCAAAAATTATCCATATTTGGAGTTTTACCTAAAGTTATAGCATTCCCTCTACTTGGCTTAGTAAGCCCCCAACCATCCAAAATTGCTAAAACAATTAGTTTGTATTTTTTATTTATCATTAAGTTGTTTATATATTTCTAATAAGCGATTATATTTAACCATTCTTTCCCCTCTAGACGTTGCCCCTGTTTTAATAAACTCTGCATTAACAGCTACAGCTAAATCTGCAATAAAATCATCTGTCGTTTCTCCACTTCTATGAGATATTGCAATCTGGTAGTTATTTTTTTGCGCTAATTTAATAGTATCAATTGTTTCAGAAAGTGATC
>Ga0210057_1005143_pt1 | contig 16950 bp, 18 predicted proteins | sample CryGeyCG2114_010_2_FD_183968 | JGI IMG/M metagenome (GOLD analysis project Ga0210057, IMG submission 183968) | Groundwater microbial communities from aquifer - Crystal Geyser CG10_big_fil_rev_8/21/14_0.10 (SPAdes) (version 2) | ecosystem: Environmental > Aquatic > Deep subsurface > Groundwater ...
GCTGGTGGAGTTACGGGTGCGACATTCATCCATCCGTGTTGACCGCAAGGTTGATTCTTACGACAGCCAATATACCGGCCGATACTGGGGATGGATTTTGCGGATTAACACCGGTGATATTCCTCGTGGCCATTATTCCGGTCCGCAAACTAATCTTACGGGCCGTGGTTTGCCCGGGTGGATTATTGACCAAATATTTGGTGGAGGGAGGTGAAAGAAATGAGAATGAATATTGTTTTTGTCGTCGTTCTTTGCTTTTTTTTATTTTCCGCTTGCGCTACCGGAGTTCCGCAACTGGTGGTGAATGACTACACCACGCATTTGGAGGCGCCTGCCGTTCCTCCGAGTGACGGTGTGCCGCAGTATAGGTTTCCGCAGCCGCATGTTTTCACAAGCGGCGCGGCAGAAGAGCCGGGATTCATTTTTGTGAACCGTGGTCGGTTGTCCATTGTGGCGACATTCAACGGTCAGGAGCAGTTCCGTCTTGACCCGGGCGATGCCAGCGGAAATTTTTATGCTCCGCCTGAAAAGGATCATTACATCCGCTGGAGAGGCGAACAATCTACTGCTCTTCAAGGTGTTTTATACACTGATGAGTGTATACGTAGGCTTCGCCTGCGGGTGGGCGACGGCCTTGTCGTCGTCCACTTACGATAAAAACCAAAAAGGCTTCGCTTTGCGAGGCCTTTTTTGTTATAATTTGTTATAATTACTACAATATGGCTATGGAGAAGAGCAAGGCGCAAATTTTTATCGCCGCGCTAGCTTTAATAATGCTTAGCGCGTATTTCGTATGGTCGTTCTTTTTTAGGGCAGCCAAAACAGTTGAACCGAAATTTGAAGAAAGATTTGTTTCAATACCTCAAATTTTTGAACCGATTCCCGGGATTACAAGTTTTAAATTCGCCACGAGCAGTATTGCTTTTTTCCCTGAATTATATCAGCAGGAAGATGAACGCCAAGAAGAATTGGAATTAGAAGAATTAGAAATGCCTGTTTCAGAACAAACCGAGATACCACCATCCCCGCAGATGCCATTTTCGCCAAGCGCAGGATTTAATTAAAATTTATGACCCAAATTACCAAAAACTGGCCAAAATAGAAACCGATTTTGAGGTGAGGAGAGTTCAGGAAAAGTTCATTACCCTTCTTTTTTCCGGCGGCAGCCTAACAAAAGAAGAGGCCGAAACTTATCTTGTTACTCTTCGTTACACATTACCCAAACTTCAGCTGATGGAGCTGGAATTTTCTCAAGCAAAGAAAAATATATTTTTGTCCTTTTTAAGTTGGCCGAAATTGCCTGCGATGCCTGTATGTGGCGGGTTAGTTAAAAAACTTCAGCAATTGTTTATTCCGGTTGCCGAAGCCGGCCCTTGCGGTTATTGTTACACATCTCCGGTATGTTTTACTCCGGGAGTAGGCGCTCCATTGCCGGGCATAAATACTTGGGCGGGCTTTTGTTATTGCACCGGCTGTTATCATGGTTTAGGTTGTCTGGATAGATGCGCCTGGGAACCGGCTATTTGGGATCCAATGACCGGTATCTGCGGATGCGGATAGAAAGCGTTGTATAAACACCTCCAATTTTCAGGCGACAGCTCTTCCGCCCTTATTTTTTCTGACAGTCCGCATCTTTTTAATGATTGAAGCCTGCCTGCCCTGCCTGCCGGCAGGCAGGCGGCAGAGGCAGGTCCGACTTCCTTCAGATTGAGATTGTTTTTCAGCATTTTCCTTTTGCTTGAAAAACCTTTTTTAACCAGTTCAAAAAACTTCGTTTCTTCAATGTTCGAGATCCGATCTCGAACAGTTTTGTTTTTTCGAAAGAAAGAGTGGGAGATGTTGGAGATTTTTAAAATGGCGGAGTTTACTTTGGGTCGGGGCCAGAAATATTTCGCCGAGATATTTTTTATTATTTTTGGTTCGCCGTAAGATTTAACGCTAATGGATAAAATGCTTTCTTTGCCATCGGCCGCAGCAATTCTTTCCGCCACTTCTCTTTGAAGCATCAAGACCATGAGTTCAGGCTGTGTTTGGCTAGATAAAAAATTTCTAAGAAAACGTGATGTAATGTAGTAGGGGATGTTGGCGACCACTTTATAATTTTCAATTTTTCCCGCCAAATGCGGGATCCCGCTGTGGCGGGACAATTTACAATTTTCAATCAATTTACAATTATCAATTTTCAAAATATCTCCGTATACTATTTTTAAATTTTTTATTCCTTTGAATTTCTCTTCAAGGTATTGTATTAGCCTTGGGTCTTTTTCCACGGCGATTACTTTGCCAGCTTTTTGAATAAGTGCTTCGGTTAAAATGCCTTTGCCCGGACCCACCTCCAAAACAAGGTCGTCTTTTTTTAATTCGGCGGCTTTTATGATTTCATTTATTATTTTTCGGCTGCGTAAAAAATGTTGTCCGAGTTTGGTCATAATGCTATAAATATTAAACCAAAATTTTTATCTTTTGTCAGAAAGACCCCGCCTAGGCACACTCAAATTATAAAAAAAGAAACACCTTTTTATCAAGAAGAATGTGAAATAAAGAAAAAAGAAAGGGATTGGATAAAAATTTTGGTTTAATATTTTATATTTCCAGATAATTTGTGGTTGGCAATTCTTCGGTGTCCTTTTTGAACAGTTCTTCGGGAATGTCGTTTAGGAATCTTGATGGTTTGTTCATCTGTTTCCCTCCAAAAAAACTGCGGCTGCGGCTGAAAGACAAAAAGATTTGTTTTTTCGCCCTTGTCAGCGCCACGTAAAAAAGCCTTCTTTCTTCTTCCTCGTCTTCCGGTGTCTGCCCCGGTTTACTGAAGGGAAAGAGTCCTTCTTCAAGGCCGGTTATAAAAACACAAGAGAATTCAAGTCCTTTGGCGGCATGAACGGTCATAAGACGAATGCCTTTTTTGTTTTCTTCCATCGTATCCTGGTCGGTCAACAAAGCTATGTCCTCCAAGAATTTCTCGGCGGAATCGTATTTTACGCTCAATGCCGTCAATTCTTTCAGGTTTTCCATCCTTGTTATTCCTTCTTCCGCGCCGTCGTCCAGATGATTTTTGTATCCGCTTTCTTTAATGAGCCAGGCGATGGATTCGTGAAGAGTTTTTTCCGCAATTATTTTTTTTGTTTTTGCCAAAAGATTAAAGAAGTTTTCTACTTTGTTTTTTTTATCAGGGGCCATATCCCGTTCCGAGATGTAATTTATAAGGCTGGCTCTGCCGATTCCTCTTGGCGGTTCGTTGATTATTCTTTCAAGGCTTAGGTTGTCTTGCGGATTTACCGCCGCTTTTAAATAGGCGATGATGTCTTTTACTTCTTTTCTTTCAAAAAACTTCGTGCCTATCACCTGATAGGGCAGGCCGCGGTTTAGGAGTGATTCTTCAACGGCCCTGGACTGGAAGTTGGCGCGGTATAAAACGGCTATTTCTTGAGGTTTTAGCCCTTTTTGAATGAGGTTTTCGCTTGCCTGTGCCACAAATTCGGCTTCTTCTTTTTCGTTCAGCCCGTCAAAAATTGTCAGGCCTTCGCCATCTTCTGTTTCGGAAAAAAGATTTTTGGGTTTGCGCAGTTTGTTTCGGCTGATTACGGCGTTGGCGGTTTTTAATATGTTTTGTGTGGAGCGGTAATTTTGTTCAAGCATCACCACTTTTGTGTTGAGCCAGTCTTTTTCAAAATTTAAAATATTGCCAAAATCTGCCCCACGGAATTTATAAATACTCTGGTCTTCGTCTCCCACAACGCAGATGTTTTTGTTTTTTCGCGCCAAAAGCTTGGTGAGAATATACTGCGCGTAGTTGGTGTCCTGATATTCGTCCACTAAAAAATGAGTCCATTTTTTTTCGTATCTTCCGAGTATCTCCGGTTTTTTTTGGAAAAGGAAGACCGTTTTTGCTATAAGGTCGTCAAAGTCCAGCGCCTTTTGTTTGTGCAGTTGTTTTTCATACTCCTGCCATAGAGCGGATATTGTTTTTGGAAAAAAGTTTTCTCTGTCTTCGGACATGAATTCGTCGGGTTTAATCAGGTTGGACTTTTGTTTGGAGATTATATTTTGAACCTTGGCTGGATTGAATTGTTTTGGGTTTACGCCGAGTTCTTTGAAGCATTTTTTAATAATTTTTAATGAATCTTCCTTGTTTAAGATGGAAAAATCTCTTGGCCGGGCAATATGCCGCGCGTTTTCTCTAAGGATTCTGGCGCAAATGGAATGAAAGGTCCCAACCGTAGGGGTTGAACTATTGAAGCCTGCCTGTCCGGTAGGCAGGTTCAACTTCAATAGTTGGGAAATTCGGGATTTCATTTCACCCGCCGCTTTGTTGGTAAAAGTAACCGCCAAAATGTTTTCCGGTTTTACTCCGGTTTTTATAAGATTGGCAACGCGGTGGGTGATGATTTTTGTTTTTCCCGCGCCGGCGCCGGCCACCACCAGAAGCGGCCCGCGGGTGTGGAGTACGGCTTCTTTTTGTGGTTCGTTTAATCCTTTTAGAATATTATCCATGTTCACAGATTAATATATATTCCGTAAAATGCCAAATTAACCTTGATTTTTTGAGAAAATCGGGGTGTTTTAATATGTGGATAAAAAGTTGTTGACTTTTTAGTCTCTGCCAGTAAAATTAAGAAATCGTGGAGGAAAACTGCTAATTTTAAGGCTTATTTTAGGAAACTTACAAAGCCCATTTGGAAAAATTACCCGGGCTCTTAATAGAAGACTTTTTATATACACCTTTCTTGTCATGGGTGTTTTCGCGGTATGTTCTGTCTCTGTTGCCGAGGCAGGTTTTTTTTCTTTTTTGAATAAAATATTGGGGAATGGCGGCAGGGAAGAAAAAATTGAAGTAGTAAAAAATTCCCAGACTGTCTTGCTGCTTCAGTCTGTTTTGAATTCCAATCCGGCCGCAGGTCAGGGCGGCGGAGGCATCAGCGTGATGAATAATAATGCTCTCTTGCCGGATACAGGACCGCTGGGCAGTGTGGCCGACATAGGAGAAGGCGCGGCCAATTCCGTTCGCATCAGTGTTTACGTGGTAAGAGAAGGGGATAGTCTTTCACAAATCGCCGGCATGTTTAACGTGAGCGTGAATACGATTGTTTGGGCCAACGCTCTCAGGAGCGGGGATTTAATACAAACAGGCCAGACTTTGATTATTTTGCCCGTTACCGGGGTAAAATATACCGTGGAGAAAGGAGATACGCTTTCTTCAATTGCCAAAAAATATAAGGGTGATACGGAAGAGATACTTCGGTATAATGATTTGGCCTCTGCCGATGATTTGGTTGTTGGAGAAGAAATTATAATTCCTGACGGCGAGGCGTCTTACACGCCGGTTTACAGCGGACGCTCTAATCCCGCGCGCGGCACAGGCGGGCCTAGTTACGTCGGTTATTATATGAGGCCGATTGAAGGCGGGGTAAATACTCGCGTCACGGCTTCCAATCCGCATGGACTTCATGGTTATAATGCTGTTGATTTGGCCAGTTATTGCGGAGCGCCGATTTTTGCTTCTGCCTCAGGCGATGTAATTATCAGCCGTTCATATGGCTGGAACGGCGGTTACGGAAATTATATCGTTATTTCCCATTCTAACGGTACGCAAACTCTTTACGCGCATTTGAGTAAAAATATAGTCAGCGTTGGCTGGCACGTGGTGCAGGGTCAGGTGATAGGATACGAAGGCAGTACAGGAAATTCTACGGGCTGTCATGTTCACTTTGAAATCCGCGGAGCCATGCAGCCGTTTTAGCTGTTAGATTTTTTTAACAACTTTTTCCCAGAAGTCTTTGATATTATTTTTGACTTCTCTAAAAAATAACCAGATTCCCGCTATAATACCGCCGGCCGCTACACCGGCTCCTAAGCCGGCATATTTGCCTGTCTTTTTGGCCGCGCGGACAACTTTTTCTTTCAGTTCAGCTTGTCTTTTTTGTCTTTCTTCGGCTTTTTTAGCGCTTTTTTCTCGTTCTTTTTCCCTTAGAAATTCTTTTGTTTCCTGTTCCAATTCCGGGCTTATTTTTCTTTCCGAAACAATTTTAAAACCTCTTTCTTTTTCTTCTTCGTATTTTGCTTCTTCTTCTTTCTCAATTTGCTCCGGAGTTTTTCGCGGCGGCTGTTCAAAATTGGACATAATAAAACTTAGTTTAATATTAATTCACCACCTTAATTTTATAAGAAATCTTGTTTTTTGCAAATGTTATATATAATGCCGCCCAATTTTAGACTCTCGGAGTTTTAATTTACTGATAATGTATTGTAATAGTAATTTTAGTTTGACCGACCAATCAAATTTTGTCACATAACTTGGCGATCGTCATAGTTGTGTGACGGAGTCTTGGGCGAGCGAAAAAGAGAAAGTTAGATTAATTTTGTTTCGGCCTGTACTGCAACGCTTCAAAAATATGGTTTTCCGAGATATTTTCATTTTCCTCAAGGTCCGCGATGGTGCGGGCCAATTTTATTACGCGGTGATAGGCGCGCGCGGATAAATCCATTTTTTGCGCCGCTTGGTCTAAAATATTTCTGACATCGGCGGGTAATGGCGCGAATTCTCTCAATTCTTTTACGCCCATTTCGGCATTGGTTAAAATCGGTCGGTCGCGGAATCGTTCTTCCTGAATTTTTCTGGCTTTTATAATTCTTTTTTGAATTTCAGCCGAACTTTCTGATGTGATTTTATCGTCGGAAAGTTTTTTGATTTCCACCTGCGGCACGTTTAACCACAAATCAATTCTGTCTATGATGGGGCCGGAAACTTTTCTTTGGTAGCGCAGAAGGTCAGCCTGTGAACATTTGCATTCCTTTGTTGCTGAGCCAAGATTGCCGCAAGGGCATGGATTCATGGCGCATAGCAAAATAAATCTGGCAGGAAAGCGAATGGTACTGCGGGCTCTGGAAATGGTTACCACTCCGTCTTCTATTGGCTGCCTTAAAGATTCCAATACTCGGCGTTCAAAAAGAGGAAATTCGTCTAAAAAAAGAACTCCGCGGTGGGCAAGTGTAATTTCTCCGGGTTTGGGCCAGGCGCCGCCGCCCACCAAAGCGACATAAGAGGAGGTATGGTGAGGCGAGCGCAGCGGCCGTGAAGTCATGTATGCTCCTTCCAAAACACCGGCCACACTGTGTATTGATGTGGTTTCCAGTGATTCTTCAAGAGAAAGCGGAGGAAGTATGGAGGTGAATGCTTTGGCCAACATTGTTTTTCCGGTGCCAGGCGGTCCGGTCATGGAAACATTGTGTCCTCCGGCGGCGGCAATTTCCAGCCCTCTTTTGGCAGTTTCTTGCCCCTTAATGTCGGAAAAATCCAGCAGGTGTTTTAAGTTGTTTTCAAAACGAACAGCAGTTTCGGGCTGTTGTTTGATTAACTCTTCTTTTTGCAGATGCCGCAACAATTCACCCAGCGAGTTTGTCCCATAAATGCTTATACCTCGCATGAGAGCGGCTTCTTCGGCGTTTTGTTTGGGCAGGTAAATTTCTTTAAAATTGTTTTCCTTGGCAATTTTTGCCAAATTCAGGGCGCCTTTTATGGGGTGTATTTCGCCGTCCAGCCCCAGTTCTCCTAAAAATATTTTGTTTTCTGTTGAAAAATTTGTCTGCCCTGAAGCTAGAAGAAAAGAAAGCGCGATGGCTAAATCAAAAACCGGTCCTTCTTTTTTAATGTTGGCCGGCGCCAATGATACGGTGATTCTTTTGTTTCCCTTGCGCGGAGATTCAAGGCCGCTGTTTTTTATGGCGGCCGAGATTCTGTCTTTTGATTCCTCCACGGCCTTGTCCGGCAAGCCGACAATGGAAAAATGATGCAGGCCTTGGCTAAGATCTATTTCTACATCTATGATTTCTCCGTTAAGTCCAAGAACTTGTCCGGAATGAACTTTTATGGCCATTGAGAATATTAAAGCAGGTTAGAAAAGAGAATGCAACGCGATCTTTTTAATGAGCGTGTTCAATACAGGTTGTGGCTGCCGGGTTTACCTCCAGTCGTTTTTTTTCTATTTTACAGCCGCCTTTTTCACAGATGCCGTAAGTGCCGTCTTCAATTTTTCGAAGCGCGGATTTTATCTCGTTTAATCTGTCTTCTATCTCTTTTTCTACTGCTTCTTTGCTGGCCGATTCCTCAAAGACATCGGCTTGTTCGTTTGGATCCGAATTCATTATATTTAGGTTTTCGGGATTGGTTTGCCAGTCTTCGGGGTCTTTCGGATTTTGGCGCGCTATTCTTGAAAGATGTTTTTCCAGATTTGTTTTTTCTTCTTCTAATTTATTTTTGAAATATTCTATGTTCATAATGCTAATATACGAATTTTATGCCAATTATGCAAATTGCGAATATTCGCATGTGCGTGTTCGCATAGAGCGAACGAAGTGAGCTCGCGCTATTCGCATATCTGTTTATAAATAATATTGGATTCTTTTTATTATTTCTTCAAACGCTATTTCGTCGTCTGTAATAATTATATATTTTTTGTTAAAAACCGAATAGAGCATTATTGTTTCCCCCTCTTTCTTGAGAGCGCGGACGCTTTGGTTTTTTATCAGTTTGTCTTCAAAGAAAACCGCGCGAGGAGGGGTTTCACCCTTGCTTAATATAAAGTTCAGGTCCTGCGGCAGTTGTTTCTCCCATCTCAACAGGCCCGCAAAGGCGCTATCGTATTGGCCTTTTTGAATTTCAAGAATTAAAATGGGGTGTAATCTTTGAAGATTTAGCAGGCTTAACTGAATTTTTTCCGTGATAAATGAAGTTGTCAGGCCGGGGGCGTTTGATTCCAAGAGATTCAAAAAGTCTTTTGAGGTTAGATAGATTCCGCCGGTTGTTTTAACGGGCAGATAAATAAGATTGCCGGCATTATAACTTTTTTCAAAAAGTAAAGAGAATTTATTTCCAAAATCCGTTTTATCCGACACTTCCAGAATAATTTCCTGTTCGTTTATGAGAATGGCCGGCGGAGCCTCTTGAACGTTTTGAGGCTCTTCGCCGTTGTTTCCCGCGATAAGAAAAAAAATAAAAACTCCGGCCGCGGTCATTGCCAGAGCGATGAAAGAAAAGAGGGCAGCCCTTTTTAGATATTGAGATTCGGTTTTTCTCCCATTTTGGGGTATTTCTTTCTGTTTTAAGTAAATATCGGCTATGGACATTTTTCCTTCTTTCAATGTCTCGGACAGGTCGCTTTTGAATGTTCTTAATGCGTGAAGATCGGTTTTCTCTTCGGTTTTCTTTTGTTGTTCTTCGGGTTGATTAGTGTTTTGGTTTGCCATAATTAGGCTTGCTCGCCATACTATTTTTGGCATAGGCGGGGTCTGCCTGTTTCAGGGAAAGACTTATTTTTCCCGCTTCGTCTACGCCTTTTACTTTCACCGGAATTATATCTCCCTCCTTTACTATATCAGTAACGCGTTCAACCCTGAAGGGCGCCAGTTCGGAAATGTGCACAAGTCCTTCGTGTCCGGGTTTGATTTCAACAAAAGCCCCGAAGTCCATAACCTTGACTACTCTTCCCTTGAAAGTTTCTCCGGGTTTGGGCTCGTAGGTTATTTCTTCAATCAATTCTTTGGCTTTGTTCAGGGAGTTTTCGTCCGGGCCGGTTATAAATACGCGGCCGTCCTCTTCTATGTCTATTTGGGTTGAGGTGAGCTCAATGATTTTGTTTATTACTCTGCCGCCGGGTCCTATGAGTTCGCCTTTTTTCTCGGGGCGTATTTGTAGAACGGTTATTTTTGGCGCGTATTTTGAAACCCTCTCTCTTGGTTTAGAAATAGTCTTTGCCATATTTTTAAGAATCGTCATTCTTGCCTTGCGGCTGTCTTCAAGTAAATCTTCAAGGATTTTTACGGTCAGCCCATTTACTTTAACGTCCATTTGAATGGCGGTGATTCCTTTTTCTGTCCCGGCTGCTTTGAAGTCCGTGTCTCCGTGGTGGTCTTCGGGTCCTTGTATGTCCGTTAATACTTTATAATTGTTTTCGTCTTTGAGCATCAGGCCCATGGCAATGCCCGCGACCGCCGCTTCAATCGGAACACCCGCGTCCATTAGGGAAAGCGAACTGCCGCAAACAGAACCCATGGAAGAAGAACCGTTTGAAGACATTGTTTCAGAGACAATACGGATTGTATAGGGGAATTTATCTTTTGACGGTATTACCGGTCGGAGAGCTTTTTCTGCCAGGGCGCCATGACCAATGGAGCGTCTGTTGGCGCCGCCGCCCATTCTGCCTGTTTCTCCGACGGAAAAAGGCGGGAAATTATAGTGGTGCATGAATCTTTTTTCTCCCCGTATATCCATTCCTTCAACCAGTAAAGAGTCTGTCGGAGCGCCCAGTGTGGTGACGGAAAGTATATGGGTCAATCCACGGCAAAACAAGCCGGTTCCATGTGTTCTGGGAAGCACGCCTACTTCGGTGTAGAGAGGTCTTATCTCGTCCAGTTTTCTTCCGTCCGGCCGCAGGTCTTTTTCCAGGACATTTTTATGGATGATTTTATCAATTGTTTCTTCAAAAAGTTCGTCGGCGGTATTCAGGTAATTGTCGTCAAATTCTTGCTGCGCAAGTTCCATCCAGATGCTTTTTAAATCACCCAAACCGGCATAGTGCTGTTTTTTATTTTTGGGTTCGGATAGAGTTTCTGTTAATTTTTCTCTGATGTGTTTATTGAAAAGGTCATTGATTCCTTCCGGCCTTTCTATAATTTTTGGCCATGCTTTTTCTTTGCCGATTTCTTTTGTTATTTCATTTTGAAAATCAATCAGTTTTTTAATTTCCGGAAGGCTTAGTCCAAGCGCTTCAATGACTGTTTTTTCCGAGATTTGTTCGGCCGCGCCTTCTATCATGTTTATCTTTTCATCTTTTCCGCAGATAACCAAATCTAAATCGGATTCTTCTTCTGTTCCGTTGACCGGGTTTATGACAAAATTATTGTTTACATGCCCCATCCTAAGCGCGCCGATGGGACCATTCCACGGGATATCGGATGTCGCGAGAGCAAGTGAAGCCGCGAGAATGCCGATAACGTCAGGGTCGTTTTTCTCGTCTATTGATAAGGCCGTTACAACAACGTGCACTTCGTTTTTTATCCTGTGGTCAAAAAGAGGCCGCAGTGTCCGGTCTACCATACGTCCGTTCAAAACCGCTTCGTCTGATGGCCTTCCTTCGCGCCGCATAAAACGGCCACCGAGTATTTTCCCGACGGCGTAGAATTTTTCTTCGTAATCAACCATAAGAGGGAAATGGTCCAACCCTTCCTCTGTGTTTTCAGACATTACGGCGGTGGCCATTATGGTTGTTTCGCCGTATTTCAATATTACCGAGCCGTTTGCCTGTTCGGCTAGATTTGAAAACTCGGCCACAAGCGGTCGATTATGAAACATTATTTCGAATCTTTTTGTGTTTTGCATATGTTAATTATATTATATTAAAAATCTTTTTGCATTTTCACCCATGTCGGTAAAATCGTCCGCTGTTTCTTTGAGGCGAGCAGACGTGGATTTCCCAAAAGCCATTACTTCCACCTGTCTGCCTTTCCCTTTCAAAAATTCCACCAGGGGTACAAAATCGCCGTCTCCCGTAACGAGGACTATGGCATCTATAATTGAATCCGCAAGTCGGACCGCGTCAATGCTAAGTCCCACGTCCCAGTCGGCTTTTTTCATTCCTCCAGGATAAACCTGCAGGTCTTTTACTTTCAGTTCTATTCCTATTTTGTTAAGGGCCTCAAAAAAAGATTTTTCTTCTCCGGTTTCGGTGCGTATCACATAGCCGATCGCTCTTATTAGTTGTCGTCCCGATACCGCCTGTTTCAAAACTTCTTTAAAATGAACTTTTTTTTTGTAAAGCGCCTTTGCGGAGTGGTACATGTTTTGGACGTCAATAAGCACCGCCACTCGTTGATTTTTGTGTTTAATTAGCGGCATGATCGGAAACTGAACGATTTCTTTTTAATTTTAGTTTTTCAACAAGAGAGAGATAGTTTTTTTCGTTTTTCTTTTTCAGGTAATCAAGCAGTTTTTTTCTTTTTGAAACCATTTTCAAAAGACCCCTTCTGGAGTGGTTGTCTTTTTGGTTTTTTTTGAGATGTTTTGTGAGTTCTTTTATTTGTTCGGTGAGTACGGCAACTTGAACTCCTGAAGAGCCGGTGTCTTTTTCATGCAAGTGATATTTTTCTATGATTTTTTGTTTTTCTTTGATTGGTAAAGCCATAATATTAAATTTACCTTATTTTTGTTATTTTTGCAAGAAATGCACCGTTTAGCCAAGAAATGATATGTTTAGTATAATATAAGTATCTTTTATGGACTTGGATAAATTAAAAAAGCAGTTTTTGGAATACGTGGAAATTGAAAAAGGCCGGTCTTTGAAGACGGTTGAAAATTACGGCCGTTATTTAAAAAAGTTTTTAGAATTTTCAGAAATTAAAAACCCCGGCCAGATTACGGATTCATTGGTTCGCTCGTACCGTTTGTTTTTAAACAGGCGAGGATTAAAAAAACAAACACAGAATTATTATCTGATTGCCTTAAGAAATTTTTTGAAATATCTGGCCCGTCTGGAAATTGAAAGTCTGCCTCCGGAGAGGATAGAACTTGCCAAGGTGGGGGAGAGGCAGATTGATTTGATAAGCGCGGAAGAATTGCAAAGACTTTTGGAAAGCCCCGAGGATTCTGATATAAAGAGTTTACGCGACAGGGCGATTTTGGAAATGTTGTTTTCCACCGGCCTCCGTCTTTCAGAATTGTGCGGTTTGAACAGGGATAAGGTGGCAGGGGAATTTTCCGTTAAAGGGAAGGGTGAAAAAATACGCGTGGTGTTTTTGTCTGAACGGGCTCGGCAGGCGCTGAAGAACTATTTGGAAAAAAGGGGAGATGTGGAAGAGGCGCTTTTTGTTAATTTAAAAAATTCGCAAAGATTAACCCCTCGTTCGGTGGAAAGAATGGTTGCTTGTTATGCGGTTAAGGCCGGGATTTCCAAGAAGGTAACTCCACATACATTGCGTCATTGCTTTGCCACGGATTTATTGGAAGCCGGCGCCGATTTGCGTTCTGTGCAGGCTCTTTTAGGCCACAGCAGTATCACCACTACGCAAATCTATACTCATGTTACGGATAGGCAGTTGAAGGAAGCGCACAGGGCTTTTCACGACAGGAAGAGAAAATAAAAACATATACAAAACACTCGTATCAAATGGACCCGAGGGGAATCGAACCCCTTACTTTTCCATGCCATGGAAATGTGTTACCGGTATACCACGGGCCCTTTCTCCCCGGAGGGACTCGAACCCCCATCAATGGCTTAGGACGCCACTGCTCTGTCCGTTGAGCTACGGGGAGAAAAAATGAACTGCTTCATTTTTTCTCCAGTCCCGTCTTTAGGCGGGATTCGCCGTTGCCGAGCGATAGCGAGGCAGGCGAAAGGTGGATAAAACCTTATTAAACTCCCAAGAGTTCAGAAAGTTTAGCTTTGTCAAAACCTACTATTGTTTCGCCGTTTATTTCAATCACCGGTATGGCCATTTGTCTCGTCTTTTCCACCAATTCGTTTCTCTTGGCCTCGTCGGTTGAAACGTCAAATTCTTCGTATTCAATGTTGTTTTCTTTAAACCATTCTTTTGCCATTTGGCAATAACCGCAAGTTGGCGCTGAATAAATAAAAACTTTTTGCATGCTTTAGGGATTAATGATAATTTATTCTATTTATTATAGCCGAAATTTTCCAATAATTCTTCAAGAGACAGCTCTTTTCTTTCTCTTAGTTTTTCCACGACTCCTTTTATTGTTTTGTCAAATTTCGTGAATATCTCCGATGTCAATTTCTTTTGCATATTTTCCGGCAGGTCGCGCGTTTCTTGTCTGAAAAGAGCCTTGCGGCCTTGGGCAAATAAAATTTGCTGGTAGCTCCAAGACACCATTCTTTTTTGGTGATATTTTTTTTCATCGGCGGATAGTCCGGCGGGATTTTTCGCGATATCTTTCAGGTCAATATTTTCTTCCCGAAAAAGCGCGTCTCCCTCTTCAAGAAATTTTTCCGGTCCCTCCATTCCGGCCGCGCCGATGTCTGCCAAGGCTAGCGCTCTGGAAACATACGAGGATTCTTTTTTCAGATTTGGCTGTATTACGGTTTTGTTTTCGGGGTCCCAACCCGGCGCTGTCGCCATAATTGCTTGTTCCAGTTGTTCTTTGTCCGTATCCGTAAAAATTTCTTCCTTCTCTTTTTCATTCGTTTCTTCCATAAAGTCTTTTGCCATTTCAGCGCTCGCTTTTTCGTTTTCTCCCGTGTCGCGTTTTCGCATTGTTTTTGAAAATCTGCCTTCTTTTACCGGGTTTTCTTGCCAGTTTTGAACCGTATCGTGAAAAGCGGCTGCCAATTTTCCCAATTGAATGTCTTCTTCGCTTATAAAAGGCGGTTCCGCTTCCCTCATTTTCGTTAGTATTTCTTTGGTGCGGCGAATGACGTCTTTCGTGTGTCGGGTATTGTGAAAATCAAGATTTTCTTTTTCCTCCGTAGGGTTTTCAAATTTTTCTTTTATCTTTCCAAGCGCTTCTTTTTTACCTTCTTCAATATACAAAGAAAATTTCTTGCTTTCGGGCGTAAAAAATTTTTCGTATGACTCTTTCATGATTTTTTAGTGCCCAGGACTGGATTTGAACCAGCACGGCCTTGCGGCCACATCCCCCTCAAGGATGCGAGTCTACCTATTTCTCCACCTGGGCTCATTCCTCTGCTTTTGGCTCTTCTGTTTTTTCTTTTTCCGAATCCTTGGCAGGGGAGGTCATTACCACTTCGTCAATTTGCCGTGTTTGTTTCATTTTTTTACGGATGGCTTTCGCGGCTTTTTCCCGAATATAATAAAGTTTGGCTCGCCTCACGCGTTTGGGCCTTCCGATAAGTTCTATTTTTTCAATCTTCGGGGAATAAAGCGGGAAAGTAAGCTCCACGCCCACTCCCGCGATGGTTTTTCTTACGGTGAAAGTGGCGCCGGTTTCTGTTCCGTGTTTTCTGGAGATAATTAAACCGTCAAATGCCTGGCTTCTGGTTTTGCCTTTTTCTAAAATACGCTGCCATACCCGGACGGTGTCTCCGGCCCTGATATTTAGTTTTTTTCTTTCGTCCGTATTTGCTGGTGATAGTTTCATTAGTTCTTGTTTATCATAATTAGGGTTTTTTGTAAATCTTTCGGCATGTCTGCTTCCAGCTTTATCCGGTTATTGTTTGGCAGGGTTAGTTCAAGTGACTGGGCGTGAAGAAAGTGCCTTTTAAGTCCGAAGGGACAGTCGGGTTTTTTTGTGTATACTTTGTCGCAGACGATTGGATGGCCGATTGATTTCAGATGAATTCTTATCTGGTGGGTGCGGCCGGTTTTAGGCGACGCTTGTAAAAGCGTGTAACCCTTGTATCTTTTTATGACTTTGTATTCGGTTTCAGCTTCCCGGCTTTTTGTAAATCTTTTAATCGGAGTATTGATAATTCCTTTGTTGTTTTTAACAATGCCTTTAACCAGGGCGATATAAGTTTTTTTGATTTTCCTTTCTTGGAATTGTTTTTTTAAGTATTCAAAAGTTTTTTGATTTTTGGCCGCGATTAAAACTCCGGATGTTTCTTTGTCCAGACGGTGCACAATGCCGGGACGAAGTTTTGGGTCGCCTGCCTGCGCAGGCAGGTCTCCCACGTTTTTTACTTCAGGGTAATTTTTTACCAGCCATTTTGTTAATGTTTCTTCCTTTTTTATGCCCGGAGCTGTGTGTACCAAAAGTCCCGCCGGTTTATTGATAACCAAAACATTTTCGTCTTCGTAGATGATTTTTATCATCTCAAAACAAAAATCGCTTCAGCCGCCACTTCTTGACTACCAAAAGAATCAACTTTCCCCATAACAGAGACAGCCCTTCCTTCTTTTAAATTTTCCGGTTTAATTTCTTCAATTTCTTGGTTTTGATTTCGCTGGTTTATTTTTGTTTCTGAACTAACTGTTAGCCGATATTCTTTATTATTCGGGTCGTCAAAGTCGTCAAAGTTTATGGTCGCTTTTTCTTCCAAAGAAAACATTTTGCCTTCTAAAACAATAACTCCATCTTCTATTTTTTTTATCTTTCCTATAACTTGTATTAATTCGGCTTCCGGCATTAATTCTTTTTTTAACAGGCTTTTGCTTAAATCAACTGTTTGATTTTGGGAAGCGCTTGTTTCCGTTCTTAAATTAGCCACTTCTTCCCGAAGTCCTTGGTAACGTTGATAGTCATAATAGAAGTAGCCGCCGATCAAGCCGATAAGCAAGATGAGAATGATTAATTGAATTTTTTTGTTATTTAAGTTGCGCATAATTATTATAATTATTCGGTGTGCACAATAAACCCGGCGGCCGTATAGGTTTGGTCGTTGTCAACAATCAAATCATAAACCATATCTTCCGGATTTTTGTCCTTGATTAATTTAATATTCTCAATTTTTTCTTCTCCGGATTGAGTCGTTAGAATATCGCCAATTTTAAGTTCTTCCGCCGCGACTTTATAATCGCTCGGATAACTCTGATAAAGAGACAAATCAATCACTTTCCATTTTCCGTCTTTAGCCAAAAAAGGATGGTCCGGAGTAACTTCTATTTTATCATTGATTGAATAAATCCGGCTGTTCCAGCCGTCTTTTCCGAGCGGATGGCTCTGTATTCCCAAAACCGTATTCGTTTTTCCGTTTTTCCCTAAAACCTTTTCTCCAATAGCCACTTCTTCAATGTTCTTTAATCTGTTGTTAGCCAGAGTAACTTTTGTCCCGGCCGTAAAGCAAGGTCCCCCAGTATATTGACACTGACAAGAGTAATTACAGAAATAATCAGTCTCGCATGTATCGCATTCGGTAGCAACATCGCATACATCTCCGGTTATTGTCCGTGTTTCAACTGAACAATTCAATAAAGTTCTTTGCTGCGTTAAAATATAATACGAAGCGCCGTTGCAGCATCCGTTACATCCAGGGGTCGGACAGTATG
>Ga0210057_1005145_pt1 | contig 16944 bp, 14 predicted proteins | sample CryGeyCG2114_010_2_FD_183968 | JGI IMG/M metagenome (GOLD analysis project Ga0210057, IMG submission 183968) | Groundwater microbial communities from aquifer - Crystal Geyser CG10_big_fil_rev_8/21/14_0.10 (SPAdes) (version 2) | ecosystem: Environmental > Aquatic > Deep subsurface > Groundwater ...
GTTGCAACCAATTTCACTGTATAGACTCCTTCTGCAGGCAAAAAAATAAACTTGGCCTCATCCAGACTGTCATAACTACTGCCCGGGATATTGGCTTCAAAATCTCCATTTTCCGTCAACCCGGTATGATTGCCGCTTGCATCATATACATGGATATTCACCGGTGAGTGAACAGACAAACCAGTCCCGGAAAATTTGAAAGGTTCTGCCGAGACACCGCTTGGCAAAGAAGAATCGTCTTTTATTATTTTTTTGACTAAATCCATAGCCGGCCCACCAGCAAATAGCGCTCCATGACTTTGTTTGGTGTAATAAACTCTGGCAGATCCAGACAATGACTTTTTTCCATCTTTCAAAGCGGCGCTCACAAGAGGCACTGTTTTATCGCCGTTGACATATCTCATATCTGTTTTGGGGATTTTGATTCCAGCAAAATCAAAAGCATAGTCCTCGATGATCTGTCCAAGCGTCGGGAGTCCTGATCCGGCGATAATTGTCACATCAACACCGTTTGGATTTTCCAAAAAATCGTCCGACTGATGAAAGACTTCGGCATGACTAAATAAGGCTGTATTATGCTTTAGGTTCGTCAACGTAGTTTTCAATTGAGAATAACTCAACTGTCCGGTCACTCCATCGCTGTCAATGTCGCGGTTGTCGATAAACGGCAGGAGATGGTCGCTGTCTGCGCCATTATAAAACTCATAATATTTTTGCGAAGGTATTACCGCATAACCACTTGACATATTTTGGAGTAAATCCTTTACTTCTGAGGGGCTAATTCCAATGCAGATGGGATCTGTAGGAACCCATTGCTTAGTCAAACATCCCCCATATCTCAAATTCTTTATCATCTCCACAGCTCCAAGATGTGGTGTACCAAGAGTGATTAGTTTGCTTACTTTGATGGCATTTTTAGGTTCGATTAGATAATTTCTAGCCACCAGTCCGCCCATGGAGTGGGCCAGAATATCGACTTTTTTGCTTTTTGTCTGTTGTTTGACCGACTCTATCTTCTGATCCAATAAATCTGCTGTCGCTCTTATGTCTTTTCTCCAGTCATAAGGAAAGACAAATAAATCCCTGCCAAGTACGTAATCAGCGGACGTGAGTAGGTCGATCGTCTCTTTATAGACATCAAGGACATTGCCTGTCAAAGCAAGATCTGCCTCCCCTGTTTGACCGTCTGTTTTCAGTCTTAGAATATCGAAATAGTCGTCATTTCCGGGAAGTATCGCTTGAAGATTGTTGACCCAGACTTTTTCCCCGGCAGGATAAATATGAGTAAATATGCCTCCGTGTCCATCAGGTTGGGACCAGTTGATTTCCGAGGCTGTTTTCAATTCTGACCCGCCCATTCCCGGGATGAAGATCAATGGGCTTTTATAGGGATACAGATTTAGTTTAAGTGATTTGACATTTTCCTTATTGCCGTTTTTGTCTACCGAAAAATACTCGATCAGATAATTTTGCCCGGGCTCAATGTATACCGGATCAGCATATTCCAGCCATTCCTCATTATTAGTCCGATATAAAGTATCGTCAACACCCGATGAATCTCCTAAGGGCAGATCCGCAGTTTGCAAACTCAAAAAGCCGTCTGTCACCATGGCACTTGTCACCGGCGCCAGATTGTCTAGCTGTTCGCCCATTAGAGCAAAGTAAGAAAGATGATCAACGTAAGTGACTGCCTGATTTTTCTTCTGATCTATAATTGTTTCTTCCTTCTGCCATGCGGAGCCGTCTTTGCTGGAATAAACCCCAAAACTATCCTGTCGATATCCTGATATATTCAAATAGAAAGTGCTGAATGCTATCTGTATTGTCTTGTCAAATTTTTCCAGCAAATTCCCAAATCCGTCATCGATAGTGATTTTTGCCCCAAGACCAAGACCCTGAACCGATCCGGTTTTGGGAGGTAAAATCGGCTTGATTGTGATCATCTTGTCAGTCTTAAAAAAATTCTTTGGTATTCTTACCACTCCGCTATAAAAACTTATATCGCTCCCTGTGACATGAATGGTTTGTCTATTCTTTATTACTTTTGGTATTTGCCAGAGATAATCACCAGACAGCCTGCCAAAAGGATCGATCACGCCAGTTGGATAGTCGTCATCAAAATTGCCATCTCCATTATCGTCGTGCACCACCACAAAATACAGACCGGGTTTTTGATCCACATAGTTGACCTTCCCTATTTGCCAGCCCTGTTTGATTGTTTTAACAATATGAGGTCTATTGCTGATAAGGCCATCCTTTTGCAGGTGATAATACCTTGTTTGATAGCCGTTCCCATGATTTATGTATATAGAATTACCACACGAGAGACAATCGCCGACATAAGTTGCATTTCCATCTTCCGCGGCAAGCACCGGAGTACCGTATTTTATCCCCATATACATTCCTATATCCTCCTTATCGTCACCAAAAAATAAACCCTTGTCGTCATATTTAATATCCAGACTATCAACAAAATATGGAATTACATTTTTACTACCCAACCATGGGAACATCAAAAACGGCTTTGCAGCATCTGGATCATAATCGTTAAAATGAACAACATACATCGGGCTTATACTGGAATAAGCGACTGCGCGACCGTCTTTTTTTACACTGTTTGGACAATATCTGCTAATGTAGGCAAACCCCAGATTGGTAATTTTTTCGTAACTACCTGTCCACATCATATGAGTGATATCAAGTGGAGGCATACGTTTGTGAGGGCAGGATCTGTATACAAAAGACGTAGTGTAAGAGGGGGAAGTAATTCTTAGCTCTTCTCCGACGTCAATATCACCAGTACCATCTGGATTCCCGCTCAAGACAACTTTACCGGATCTATAATCAATCCCGATTGATTTGTGGAAATATACTACGGTATGTTCAGGAGAGCCGTAAAATTCTTGACCCATGGTGACCGGGTAAGACTCTATACGAACTGTTTTTCCTGACGCGATAACAGGCGATTGAGAAAAAAAGACTAATACCAGTACAAATATTATAAATATCCCAAGTCTTTTTGCTCTCATCTCTATTTCAGAGTAGTCAAAAAAAAGACTATATTCAATCCAATGACATATGTTTTCACATAAAGAATATGTTGGATTCTTTTGAAAATTATTTAGGTCAATTAGATCAATTAGAAAATTGAGTTGAACCATCGGAACAATCATTGGAATAACAACCGCAACCTCCGGGAGCAGGTGTGTTGGTTGGATCGGGTTTTGGGCTGTTGGTTGCTGCTGGTTTGGGAGTGTTGGTGGGGTTTGGGTAGCAATATCCGTTACAGATACAATTTGGACACGTTCCAAAACATGAACCTGTACAGTAATTCCCCCCCACTGCAATCACATTGAACCGCAAAAGAAACTTTAGGAGAAGAAATACATATTATTACTAATAGGATTCCAACAAGAAAAGCATTTTTTAAGAAAGCAAAAAAGATGATAATCGAGCGAAATCCCATCCACATACGATTCAGTGTAATCGTAGTTTTACATTTATGCAAATATCATCCAATGTAATTTTCATTTGGGTTTGACAGGTAATTGAGCGCACGAACCTGCAGGTAGTTATGTCGCTAGCGATTCTACTCGCGTAGCGGCATATACCCAAAGGAGACATGTATCTCAAAAATCGTTCGATTCCATCCGTTCTTACTTGAACTTAAAATGTAATAGTGGTTTTTGATTTGAAATGTCAGGATAATCAAAGACACTCCCGTAGTGTCTGTATTCTTCTTTGCAAGATGCCATCTATAGAAAAATCAGTCAAAATATGTTATTTCGGATTGATTTATTAGGATAAAGTTCATAGTGAGAATTTTTGAGACTGGTATATGTTGATTGAAATCTCATTTCACATCGGTATAATAAGAATATGACAACGCCGAGTCTATATCAAAAAAAAATAAAGATGATAGTAAAAGGGTTTCAAGAAATAAATCCGGAAAAAATTTTATTATTCGGTTCTGCTTCTTCGGGAAATATTAATAAAGATTCCGACATTGATATTTGTGTTGTCACAAATACAAATGACAGCTTAAAAACAAAACAGCAACTCAAAAATATTATTTGGAACAATGCAATAGGTTTTGAACCGGAGATAGATATCCATGTCTATTCACCATCTGTATATGCCGATAGACTAAAACGTCATGATCCGTTTATCTCAGAAATTTCCAAAGGAAAAATATTGTATGAAAGGTAATCGAAATCAAGAACTTGCTCATGCGTGGCTAAGTAGAGCAAAAGACGATGTTCTTTGGGCTAAAGATAGTTTTAAAACAAAGCATTTTTCGGGAGTTTGTTTTCTGGGACAGCAGGCAGGCTCGTACGCTCATCCGCCGGTTTATCGCTTCATGGAGAAATAGATACATCCTCAAGCGCGTCGCCGGTAAAAAGGAAGCGTTTCTGACCTACGCTATTTCCTTCATAATTCTTTAACATAAAAACCATATAATGAAGACCGTTCTCTGTTACTGATCTCACATCATCAACCAACCCCTCCATTTCATATTCGTTTCCAAACCAGTCTTTGAAATGTGTTTTCTCCGGCATATCGGGCAAGGGAGGAAAGGACAAGACTGCATGAGTTGTTGACTTCGATTTAATATTTAATAATGTAAGCCCGTGGCAGGATGTACCGCAATGTCTCTTAAAAAAGACGTGCGCATCGTCCAACCAATAAAGAGCGCCTCTGATGTCCCAAGAGGCAAAGGTAGTATGATAAATTTTCTGAAATGTATTTTCATAAAGATTATAAATAACGAGAGAAGCTTCCTCTGTTGTTGCATCATTAGGATGATAAAAAAATCCTACCTGCATTTGAGAGGGAGAAAGAGCGATTGATGTAAGCGGCTTGTTGTCGTAAACAACCTGTTTTTCAATGGTGTTTTTCCTGAAAAAAACCGTGTTTTGCTCTCCTTTAAAAATAAATAAGTAATCAGAAATATTTATATCAGAAACATCAATTGTATCATCTGATAGAGCTTCAATATAAGGAGATTGGGATAATAACAAATTGACTGCAATAAAACCAGCCAGCACTGCAATAAAACATGCAACCAGAAAATGTTTTTTTCTCATAGTCTATAAAAATAGATCGTGCTTTCTGTTTGGGAGGCGTTGATATAGGTAATTTTGAAGATTGGTTTTTCATTCCGGGCCCAACCAGGGGTGTTGATACTGTCATCGTAATAGTGATTTGCCCCTTTTGTGGGGTCTGATAGTTTGCTGTTTATTATTTTCCCCGCAATGTCGCAGGTATGTATCCATGCTCCTTGATCAATATCTTTATGTGTCTGAAGAGGATCTTCGACATAGGGACGATTTTCATCGCCTTCGTTGAAGGAGCTAACGTGTTCGGGGGTTGTAATAACTTGGTAGTATTTATCTGGCCATCGAGAATCCTCAACTCTATTTCTAATTACCCAGCCGATGGCGATTCTTGCCTCATCGGGCACAAGCGTATTTCTTGCTTCACCAAATAGTGCGCGAGCTAAAATTATCTGGTCGGTATCATCACCAAAATCTCCTGTCCACTCGGGGTCGTCGACGGAAGGAATGCGGTTCGGGGTAAAGTCTCCCAGGTTGAGTGTGACTGAATGGAGAATCGGCATTCTATCTGCCCAGAGCTCAATATAATTGATGCCTTTTTGTAGGTTTTTTGTAAACGACTGTTGCTCTCTTTTTTGTCCTGAAAATACCTGCCCGACAGTCGCATGCCAGAACCAATCCTTCCATCGTTTGTTTTCAAAATTTTCTTCTATCTGACCATCGATTATCAACTTCACATCATCCCCATCAAACCAGTGCCAGTTGACCGTTGCATCAACTGAAAGAGAGTGTAGGGGCAAATTAACAAGGGCAAAGGTATACCATGGTCGCCTATCTCCATCTTCAGCTTGATTATTCAAGTCAAATGTGATGTTTGGTACATTGTGAAAGAGTGTAATACTGTATTGTTCAATGGTGGCGCTGGGTTTCGGAATATATTTCAAGATGTGTTTTCCTTTGTTGAGAGGGAGAAGAAAGATCACGGTTTTACTCAATCCTTTCAACTGCGTGCCATTCCATGCGGGAGGGATATCAACATATTGAGGCTTGTCTTCTGGAGGGATTTCTCTTAATGTGATACCGTCTATCTCAACACGAAGATTCTCTCCCCCACGTATACCAAGAAGTTTTCCTGATTGACAACGGGCGGTGATTGATACGGCGTAGAGGCCGAAGGTAGTGATTTCAAACTCTACAGGCTCTGGCTCTGTGATTTTTTTACCCAACATATCTTTATTATAGGTAAAAATCTAAAGGGATGGAGTAGGTTCATATATTTTTACATACATCATATACATATAGGTGATCTACACTGTGGGGACGGTCCGGGATTGGGGCGGTGGTACATCAGAGCTGCATCCTCCTGTACCCTCTGAATCGGAGGGTTTGTCAAAGGATTGTATGCAGGAAGTGTGTATAAAAATACAAGTTCTCCCAAAGTCATAATGTGTTGTGCATGAAATGCAATGAGGGAATAAAAATCGTCTTCTTTTCGCTCGCATGTTTACTCTTCGTTATTTATCCACCCCATTATCTCTTGAGATCAAGCTGTAATGGTGTACCGTGTCCCGCCTGTGGCGGGATTCTGGTACTATAGTAAAAATGTGCAGGCGGAAATAAATCAACGGGCTCGACTCTAATTTTCATCGTATAATATCTCATTACTATTGACGCCACATCTCCCATGCTCATAACATACACCGCGATTTTGAAAACAAAAAAGGAAATTGCCCCCCGGGTATTTCACTTGCAATTCAGCTATCCAACTGATGTCAACTGGTCATACCAATCTGGTCAGTATATGATTTTTCATCTTCCCAGTTTGGAAAATGAGCACCCTGTGTGCAGATTGTATTCTATTGCATCGGCTCCCTCACAAAAAAACTCACTCGATTTTATTATCGAGATTGTGCCGGGGGGAATTGGCAGTTCATATATTGAAAACATGAACGAAGGCGACTCAATAACTATGCAGGGACCCGCAGGTATTTTTACTCTTAAAACGTCTGACAGAGATATTGTTATGCTTGCAACGGGAACTGGGATTGCACCGATGTATAGCATGATTCAAGAAATTTCAAATTCCAAAAATCAAAACCCAAATATTTATTTATTTTGGGGGCTGAAATATGGAAAAGATATCTATTTAAAGCAAGAGTTAGATAAACTTGCCGATGAAAATCCAAATTTTCAATATTCTATCTGCCTGTCACGTGAAGAAAAAAATATAGATGACGCCAGATGTTTGAAAGGACGAGTGACAAAAGGGCTCGAAAATCTGACGACTGATGACCTGCGTCCGACGACGGATTTTGATTATTATCTCTGCGGTAGCCCTCATGTTGTCGAATCACTTCGAAGCGATCTTGAGGCAAAATGTGTGCCAAAAAATCAAGTATATTTTGAAAAATTCACATGAACTACCCCGTAGCAAGCTGACGGGGTATCTTATTTGTCATCCCCGACCCGATCGGGGATCCAGTCTGGATTCCCGCCTTTCGGCCAAAGGCCGATCCGCCTCTGGAGGACGCGGGAATGACAGAGGATCAACCCCGAAGCAGAGCTTCGAGGAATTCTTCTGATTAAAGGAGTGTGGTCTGATCTTCATCCTAAAAGCTCGTAATATAAAAATCTGCAGGAAGTTGGGGAAGTGATTGAAAGATGGTGACGATTTTTGATGGTCCTGATATTGAGTATGAGCGCGATTCAATCAGCTTTCCCTGATTGGGAAATGATTGACCAGCTCCTGCAAGAAATCGAAGTCGAGTACTTCCAAACAGTGGGTGGACGATGATCATTTTTGCATCTGGAAAAGAACTCATATCAATTGTTTGGACTTGATAATTGAATGTTACGTCACCCACGGTCACTGGAGTGGCAGAAACTGGAAGAGAAGTTCCGTCAATCAGTTGACCTGAAGTGCAAGGCTCTACCAATTGGTGTTGCACGATATTACCTGCCCCGGAAATAAATGTCAGCTCAAGTGCTGGAGTTGACCGTGAAGAGCAGTTGCCAGCCCCCTCTGACCCAAAGAATATTGTGAGACTTCCGTCAAATGATGGCGCTGGGTATTCTGGAAAGGCTGCTGTATAGAATGTGAACTGATCGTCTTTTGGGACCAATGATGAGACAAAGTCTGAGCGAGAGGGAGTTGTCACAATGATTTCACTTTTTGTTGCATCTATTCCTGCAAGGTTTATTCCTTGTGATTCAAATGTATACGTTTGTGGGGCACTCTCCGTGTTTGCAATTTGTAGCCCCACCTCGATTCCGGCATCTGCGGCTGCAAGTGCACGAACCGACTCTTCTTGAAGTTTTGAGCCCTCGGTTTGAACAGTAAGTTGGTAAGAAGAGGCAGCTATCACCGTCAGAACGAGCGCGATCATTAGCACAATAATAATCAATGCCTGTCCTGAATTATTTTTGTAATACATATTGATTATTTGATTATCAGCTATTTTAAGGCGGATTTTACCTCTTCATTCCCAAGATACCCCTTGACCTCGTTTATTATTTCTTCAGGAGTGTAGTCACTTTTTATCATGTAGCCTCGTACTCCATAGTCAACGGCTTTGGCAACTACCAGATCTTGCCCCAAATTGGTCAATAATACTATTTTATTGAACGATATTTTGCTGAGTTTGGAAAGCTTTTCAAGGATTTGCAGTCCATCCATTTTTGGAAGAATCACATCAAGAAGAACGAGATCATATGTATTTTTTGAAAGCTTATCAAATCCAATCTCGCCATCTTCAGCACTATCTACAGAGAATCCCTCCTCTTGAAGAATTTGAATATATAGATCTCGAAGATACTCCTCATCTTCGACGACAATTATTTTTTTTACGATTGTATCAGACATGGTTGTTTTGCTTACCTCATGTAATTTTCGATTGAGGTAGAATCACCGTAAACGTACTTCCTTTGTCTGCTTCTGATTGTACTGTAATATCCCCGCCGTGTAAAGAAACAATTTGTTTGGAAATATACAATCCAAGTCCTGTTCCTGGTTGTCTACTGTGTTTTGAGTAAGAATAATCAATTTTGCTGAACTTCTTGAATAGCTTTTTTTGCTCTGATTTAGGAATTCCAGATCCGGTATCTGATACTGAAATCTCTACACATTTCTTATTCATTAAAATACGAATAGTGATTTTTCCATTTTCTGGAGTGAATTTCAGCGCATTTCCAACAAGATTCTGGAATACCTCACGGAGCTTGATGCTGTCCCCGACTATCTTGTACGTTTCTGCCTTATTTTTTTCTAAAGTGAAGTCTATATGTTTTTCTTGTGCAGTAATCTTGAGCTCTTCATACACCATTTGAAGTGTTTCAGCAATATCAAATGGGAGGTGCTTGATTTCGACTTTACCCCGTTCAATTCGCGAAACAGTCAACATATCATTTACCAAACGGATCAACCTTTCAGTAGATTTATAGGAAATATCAAGGTATTTTTTCAAAGGTTGCTCCACCTTTTGTGGAGATTTGTTGATAGCCATCCACAAATAGCTTTTTATGGCAGTCATGGGAGTTCGGAGTTCATGAGAGGCAATCGAAACAAACTCATCTTTGAGAAGATCAAGCTCTTTGAGGCGTTTATTTGCTCTTTTGAGATCAGCATATATTTTTGCTCGTTCTATTGCGATAGACACCAGCTCCATAAGCTCTTTTAATGTCTCTCTCTCAAATCGAGTCAATGCACCCACATGTTTGTCAAGACATAGGCATAAAACACCAAGAGCCTTTCCTCCGAATACTATTGGGTACAGTACGGTCGTCTGAATATGTAACTTCTCTGAGATAGCTTCTGATACTTCTTCCGTAACCATTGGAGTTAAGATATCATAAAGAACATTGGTCATTCTTTGCTGTTTTTGTATTGTTGAGACAACACAAATATTATTTTGATCTTTAAGATGAATCCTCAATTTGGTAAATGGTTGTTTATACTTCTTCAAATAACTCGCATGAGTCTTATTTAGGTCAGAAACAGCCACAGAGTGTAATATCTTAGCCTTATAATCAATAAGGGCTATGAAGCCTTTTTGAAATTTCAACTCCTGGACTATTGCATTTATGAGCTTCTCCGCAGTTGGTTGTAAACCTAGCGCAGTGTTAATAATGTCGTAAATCTTGCTCAATATAGATAATGTGCGATTATGAATCGTCAGCTCGACATTACGCTCGTATATCTCCTTATTTACGCGGGCAAGTTCTTCTTCCAAACTAGAAGAATTTGATTCTCGAGAAGTAATGTTTTTTGTAGAATTATGTGATAGATCGGCCATGATTATTTATCATTTTACATGAAAGGTGGTAGTAATATATACGGTGAGTTTATCGATCTATTTTAGTATGTCGGGAAGAATATCTGGGGATACTGGTGGTATTAGCTCTCGAACTGCATCTTTACAAACTTCAATTGAAGCTTTTCCAAATAGTTTCTCGTATTTCTTTACTAGTTCATCGAGAACCAATTTCGGATCCCCTTGGAGATCTGCAGATCCTTCATCTGAAAAATGGATACCCGCGACCATTTTTGCTTGGGAAAGAGCAATTGGGCCTATGATTGAAGTCTGTTGTTTTATTATCGTATTCACAATACTTGAATAAATATCCATAGTGAAAAACTAATTAAGTATCACTAATATCAAAACTACATACTCCGAAGCTAATAACAAACAAGGCTGTCGCAAAAAGTAAATCAGAAGTATTTCCGTTGTAATAACTCCCGATAGTGGTGGTATATGAGAAAGAAAAATCAGCCAAAAACATGAAAATAAAACCAAGTAAGGTGATAAATACTGGAACCCTAAATCTTCCACCTAGGTACTTGAACGACAGTCCAAATAGGAGAAAACTCATTGTCAAAATTATCCAGTCGCCGATAGGGTAGAAAAAATCTAGAAAAATTTTTAAGACTCCACCTTGTGATTCTATAGAAGAATTTCTTGCAACCACAAATAAGAAATAATAGCTGATTGCTGCTGCAATTAGCGGGAGGAAAATTAATAATATCTGCCCATTCTTTCGTCGAAGGCTCAATTTTGCACCTGTCGCCTTTGATAAGTAAAATACACCAAGTGCCCATAATGGCACTGCTAAGGTGTATCCCATATCGGCCAGGGAAGGGTACGGCATTTCTTGATTGAGTACAAAAGTATAAAATGACCAAATAAAATTACCCAAACTCCACGAAATAGTCCCCAACGAAACCAATAAAATAGCTTTTCCCACCGCACTTTTTTTTCCGCCCCAATGATTAGATACCAATAGTCCCATGACTCCACCCAATATTGCTAAAACCGCTGTGGAGTAGCTAAACAATAAATTAATTGGCAGATCAGTAATATGAGAAGCCTGGATGCCAATCCAGTAAATGATATTAAGAAGAAAGAACCCCAATAAAAATGATGTCTTACTATTAATTTTCATTAATATCTTAATATTAGAACTTTGTAGTACACTTTGTCAAGTCATCATGCCTATAATAATTAACCCTATCAAGGTAAACACGATTCCAAGTTTTTGAATATTCAGTAGTTTTTCTTTTAGAAAAATCACAGCCAAAATTGCAGTTATAAGCAAATGCGAAGCTACGATGGGTGAGACTAGGCTCGCTAGACCGTACTGATAGGCTAATGCAATAGCAATTAGTCCCAACTCAATAAAAAAAATGCCTATAACCGTATATATTAGACTCGCTTTGCTCTTCAACAAGTGCAATTTCCGGCCCGCCTTGTCGTATACCATGAAAATTATAAGAATTGGAATATACATAATATAAACAAAAAAAGTGAACGTAAAACCATCTACTTTGTTCGTAGCCAATTTCGTCACAAACTCTGCAGTACCGATAGTAAAAGCTCCAAACAAACCCCATAACATCCACCTCTTTCTATTTTTCACTATTTTTTTTTCTTCTTTCTCTCGACTGATCAAGATTGTACCGAAAACTACCAGAATTATTCCTATCCATTGATATAAATTGGGCCACTCGTGTAAAAAGCTTATTGCCAGAAAAATAGTAACTACTGGAAAAGCATTTATGAGACTTATCATCAATGAAATATCGCCAACACTGATTATGTAATAAAAGATGGCATACATTGTCGCCGCAATCAAAGCATACAATATAATGTCAATTCCTACGTTAATATCTACTCCCCAAATCCACAAAAATGGCACAAGTATCAAGTTGACAATAATCATAGCTATGAAATTATCAAGAAGTGGAGTTAGTTTTACCTGACCTCTCTTCACTAAGACTTGACCAATTCCAGTAATAAATGCTCCAATAAATGCAAATATGAACCACATATTTTTATCCCTGAACCAACTGATAATAGCGCCGATACTTTTCATACCAAAAACTCACGTCGTTTGATCCCGATGGCAGATACGCTCCCCATGGTTCAAAAACCGATTCAATGGTTGGATCTAAATTTAGTACTTTTCGAGGAGATGTACTGGTTGTTATAAACTCTTTTATAAAATTTTTGTCATTGCTAAATACTACATCAGTTAGATTTATGGGATTCTCAACCAACCACTTCTTCCACCCAGACCCTTTAAATTTTGCAACTCCCACCATTGGACCAAATAAACTTTCTCTTAAAAAAGAATGGTCATTTGATTTTAACTGCAGAATAATGGGAGAGATATAGTTTTCCCCATGCGCTAAAGGGCCATTTTCAGAGTACAAAATTGTATAGCGCTGTGAAATTTCTTGTATGTTTTTTACTTGGAGTTGAGAAAATAATGGCCCCATTTGAAATGTATTATTTTTGTCTGGTGGGCCTATTTTAATTTTTCTTATTAAGTCTAAAAATAGTTGTATAAACTCCTCATGTATTGATTCTTCGATGATTATTGCTCTTATACTTATACAAATTTCACCATTACATCGAATAAGCCCATCACGACAGTATTTTGCAGCCTTTTGTATATTTGCGGACTTGTCAACTATTACCATTGTGCAACCATCACCATCTACTAACACTTTTACACCTCCATGTATTCCAGCGATTAAGGTTTGCTGCAAATATTTAGAACTTCCAACATAGTGTAGTAAATTTGCAGATTCTAAACTGGACAGCACGAAATCTTTTGCATCTGAAAAAACAATACTGAACCTCTCGAGTCTTTTTCTACCGAAACTGCTACGTAGACCCTTAATTAGAAGTGCAACTGTCCCCGCGACTCCGAGTGAAGGCCTCAATACCAATGAATTTCCCGACCAAAGGGCATGAATCAAAATAGTCAACTCTGTTATTAACGGCGTATTTCGTGGAGTAGTTGCCGCAATCAAACCATATGGTTCGGAGCTCAGCCTTATTTTTCCATCAAAACCTTTTCTGAATGAAAAATTTGTGATTTTATCGTCTACTAAGATTTGGTTTAAATGCGAATGATAATGCAGGCAAAATTCTATTGAAGCGTCGACCAAATCCTCTGAATCCTTCTGGGTAAAACCCGAATCTAAAACTATCTGATTTACAAAAATATGGCGATTTTTTACTATATATTCAGACAGTTTAATCAGCTCGTGAAAGTCGTTATTTGCAGAAAATTGATTATTTTTCATTTGCTCAAAAATCCTTTTGAGCTGAATTTCCGACAATAAACTAGCCCTTGATATTTCCTTTCCATCAATCGGGCTCGTATTAATTTTTATGATTGATCCTGAAATAAGCTGCCCTTGAATTAAGTTTTTGACGACTATCATATTCGTTCATCCATTGGTAATTTGCAATTATTATCTAGAAGTATATAATCAATTACACATAATAACAATTAACGAGACTCGAAAATAATTTTAATTCAATTACGCACTATGTATGAAATATAGAAGACTGGGCAAAACGAATCTTCAAATATCAGAAATCTCCATGGGCACTTGGCAGATAGCCGATGATCCCGAATGGGGGAAGGGGCCTGAGGAAAAAGACAGTTTCAAAGTGTTGCAACGCTATATCGATCTAGGAGGAAACAGCATTGATACTGCATGGGTATATGGTTGGAGTGAAGATAAGCCAAAGAAACACCTCTCTGAAGAATTAATCGGACGATTTTTACAACAAACTAGCCAACGAAGCAAAGTCATCCTCACTACAAAAATACCTCCACTGAATCAGATGTGGCCAATATCAAAAGATTCGAGGATTGAGAATATATTCCCAAAAAAACATATAATCGACTGTATTGAAGATAGTTTAAGAAGCTTGCAAACTGATTGTTTGGATGTTGTTTTGTTCCACGTGTGGCTTGATACATTTAATGAAAATGACGAGTGGAAAGAAGTATGCCAACGATTAACAAGCCAAGGAAAAGTAAAGTTTTGGGGACTATCGCCAAACTACTATGACCCTGCAGGTTGTCTTAAGACTTTAGAATCTGGTGAGATCTCAGTCGTTCAATGCATCTTTAATATTTTTCACCAAAAACCTATTACCGATCTCTTTCCAACTGCCAAAAGATTGGATATTGGAGTCACTTCTTGCGCGCCATTTGATGAAGGTGGACTGACAGGAAAACTTCATAAAGGAATGACGTTTCCACACGGTGATTTTCGCGCTCAATATTTTGCGGGATCACGATTGGATGAGCTGGACAGAAGAATTTCACAATTAACATTGCTCCTTGAAGACGAAGCTACAACTATACCCGAGATGGCTTTAAGATATATTTTGAGTTTTGATGAAGTTTCCTCTGTAATACCAGGAATGAGAAATATAGACTATGTCAAAGCAAACATCGACCTTTCTGATGGCAGAAAACTTTCTAAAATAACTCTCAAGGAATTAAAGAGGCATTCTTGGGAAAGAAATTTCTACCCATGGGCTACTGAATAGTACCCTACTTGCCCAAATAAACATCGGCACAGAAATGATCAACCCCGACGCAGAGCGTCGAGGTATCTCGTGTCATCCCGAACTTGATTCGGGATCCAGACTGGATTCCTGCCTTCGCAGGAATGACAATCACGACGCAAGCGTCGGGGAAATGAAACTACCCACGAGCTTACGCTCGGGGTTTCGTATTAATCAAACAGCGTAGCTGTTTGCCCCGCAACTATCGAAGCGGAGAGCGCCTCCATCCCACGAGCTTACGCATCGGGGATTTGATAGCGCTGTTAAACCCGGAGTGGGATTAATTTTCTTTCAGATGACGCTCTACAAGAAATATCGTGGCATAGAGAAACTGATCGGGAATGTAATACAGAACTCGACTTAGTGGACTTGAGTGCTCTTGAGCAAACATACCACGAACTAAGGGAAATAAATGTGCTCGGTTCATATGATGAAGTGCAAAAAACTCCTTGAAGTGTTCTAAGTACGTCTCAAATTTTATTTTTGTATGGGTATTTTTATACCGAACAACCCAATCTATCAGTTTGTGAATCTGTTGTAAGCTAGATTTGTCAATTTCTCCCATTGTTTTTTGTGTGGGTAATTTTGGATAGATATCTTTCTTTAGAATAAGTTTTGTAAATTTATTCCCATAGTTAATTATTTTATTCCGATCAAAAGGTGATATATCACTACTGAGATACTCCAAGTTTTCGTACGGTAGTAAGATTTGGATATAGTCAAAATATGACATATCCTTGCGAACAAAATATTGTTTGGAGACTTGAATGATTTTTTGCTTTGAGAGTTTTATATCTTTTTTCCTATGCTTTAAAAACAACATGTTAAATACATCTCTCGGAAGTGATGGTAACAGTGTGTAAGATAACTCTCTATCCATGAAAACCTGACCGTATTCGACAATCTCGGGATAGTGACCCCCAAAAAACTCAACAGATAAACTTTTTGCAATAAAATAACTTCCTACGTCTGGATCCAGATACGCTTTTGAAAACGGTTCAAAATCACATTTAAATATGTTCCATTTAATTGCAACATCAACTTTCCAGCTGAATTTTCCTTGAATTTTTTTCCATGTAGTTGAATGAGACTTCTTGCACCTATCACAATGTATAAAAATTTCATTTCCTTCAATTTTTATAACTTCAGCCATATCCAATTTTTTGCAATTCGGACAAAGAGGCCAATAGATTTTTTTCATATTATACGAAGGAAATTTTTTCTTTAAGAACGTTCGTATTTCCTCCATTCGAGTAAAAACAATTTTTTTTGCAAAATCGTACAAACCTGACTCATACGAAGAATACGCGTCGATAATGTTGGGCAAAATACCGAGATCTCGAAATCTTTCAAGTATTTCTGCTTGAAAGTGGCTTGAATAACTATCGTGACAGTTGAACGGATCAGGGATATATTTTATAGGCATACCACAATATTGCTCGAATTCTTTTATCAATTTTTCATCTTTATTTACTGCTACACGTAGTTGGCGAAAATTTAGAGGATCATAACTATCATCAAAAAGTAGAAAAACTACGTTGTTGTTACAACTTCGCAGGTGCTGAACTATTGAGTCTGCCAATACAAATTCTCTCAGGTTCCTCTCATCCCCGAGATGGGAGCTGGTGATGCCCGTTCCTATTGTAATTGGCCTCGTCTTAATATTTTTTATTCTATTGTTTATTTCTTCCTTCAGCTCTTTGTCGATAAGTTCTTGATATGACATGGTCTATTTAAAACTGGCAAAATACGTCTTTTTTGAAGCCTCTAATATTTATATAGGGTATAGAGACGTAGACTGGATAGATCATTATAACAATCATTTATAAATAATTGTAATTATTATACATACTAATTGAGCACTAATAATGACGCGTGTAATATCAATGAACTACCCCGCAGCAAGCTGCGAGGTATCCTATTTGTCATCCCCGACCCGATCGGGGATCCAGACTGGATTCCCGCCTTTCGGCCAAAGGCCGATCCGCCTCTGGAGGACGCGGGAATGACAC
>Ga0210057_1005146_pt1 | contig 16941 bp, 19 predicted proteins | sample CryGeyCG2114_010_2_FD_183968 | JGI IMG/M metagenome (GOLD analysis project Ga0210057, IMG submission 183968) | Groundwater microbial communities from aquifer - Crystal Geyser CG10_big_fil_rev_8/21/14_0.10 (SPAdes) (version 2) | ecosystem: Environmental > Aquatic > Deep subsurface > Groundwater ...
TCGTTAGAGTAAAAACATGACTCAAATTCATTGATAAAGAACTGTTTAAAGGCAAACGCAACGCCTCATCTTTTTTACCCCAATATTTGATAAAGGCAATATTGGCTGGTGCTTTAGCCGTGACTTTACTCATTATTCTTTATCAAAAAGTAGACTCATTTGATTTTTTACAGCTTTAATTATCTCACTTCCATCAGAAATTACAAACCAGCCACGACTTTTACCCAACTCTTGTAAGCCTTTATTACTCCCCAAAACAAACGGATTCCCAACTGCTTCCAAAATTGGCACATCATGAAGTGAATCACCAAAAGCAAAAGAGCGACTAACCGCCACACCACCTCTTAGATATTCACCAACCACCTGTCTTTTAGCCACATCAACTGCCAAATTATTTACCACCTTACCAGTAAAATGACCATCAGCCACTTCTACTCTTGTCGCTCTCAGTTCATCTAAAGACAAAAACCTTTTCAAAGGCAAAAGAGGCTCAACCGGCGAGCCAGAAATAGCAATCGTTCTTCCCATCCTTTTTACTAATCTCACCAATTCTTGGGCATAATCAAGAATTCTGTAACCTCTTACTTTCCCTTTTTGGGCCTGACTAAAAAACGACTCAGCTTGAATTTCAACCTCGCCCACTGTTTGGCCTCTTAAACCTAAAGCATAGTGTCTAACCAGAGCCACAGCAAACTTTCTGTAAGCCTCCTTTCCTTTGTCACTCATTTGATAAAAAAATAAATCCGCTTGCATTTGGCGCCAACAACTATACCCAAAAATTCTCTGATTCTCCAAATATTCAGCGAAAGAAACAATAGTCAACCCTTCAGCCAAAGTACCATCAATATCAAAAAACATCAGCGGTTCTTTTTGGGGCAGAACTTCAATATCTCTGCTCAATTCGGACACCTTCTGCTCTGGTATCGACATTAATCACCTCACCTCGTTCTTTTTTGATTGCCTTTTCAATTTCTAATCTTTTGTTTTTAGCAACTAACACAATCATGCAATCACCGCCGCCAGCACCAGAAAGTTTAGCACCATAAGCGCCAGTGTTTCTTGCAGCAAAAATTAAATTGGAAAGTCTTTCGGTGTTGACACCCAATGCATCCAAAAATCCCTGATTTAGATTCATTAATTCTCCTACTCTTCTCAAATTACCTCTAATCAAATCCTTTTTCGCCTCTTGGGTTAAAAAACTAATATCATCGAAAATCCCATTGACTAACCGAGGATGACGCTGACGAAAACGTGCCACTTGTCGAACTAAAGTTGGTGTATCAGCTTTAATGCCTGTGTAACCAATCACCAAAGGTAATTTTTTTACTTTAAGAGGCACAATTTTTTTTCCGCCGGTGACAAAAAAAATCGTCCCGCCCCAAATGGCTGCAGCTAAATCAAATCCTGAACCCACACCCTGGACATCAAAGACAGTTTTGTAAGCAAGATCAAATAAACCTCTCTTATCGAGTCTTTTTTGAAATAAAATTGCCAAACCCTTCAGGCTGGCGACGGTCACCGCTGAAGAACTACCAAAACCAAATTTGCTGGAAAATTCACTTTTGGTCTTTATCTTTAGTCCAGATTTTACCTGATACTTTCCAAAAAAATTTTTTACTGCCATTTCTAAAAACCGAACGCCTTTGGGCATATTCCTCTCTTTACCTAAACTGTCAATTCTTTTGCTATAACCTTTTATGCCTACATCTGGCGCTTCGATTTTAATCTTCTTTCCAGGTTTAATCTCAATTTTCACTTTCATCCTTTGATCCACAGCCGTCACAATACAAGGTCGACCATAAACAACTGCATGCTCACCAAAAAGCATTAACTTCCCTGGTGCTGAAACTTCAATTTTTCTCAACTCTTACTCCTTTTTCTCCCAACTTTACCTCAAAAATGGGCAAATCTTCCTTTTGGGCAAATTGACGTAAAACAGACAGCCGAGGATGATAAACCAAAATTATACCTGAGCCAGCCTTTTGGCCACCGGCACCAGAAATCTTAGCGCCTCCACCTAAACGCTCAATTTGTTTGATTATCTTTTGGGTTGAAGAAGAGACCACCCCCAAATCCTCCAGCAGTCTTTCATTCTCTTTGAGTAAATCCCGGAGTGAATAATTTTTCTCAGCGATTAAAAATTTTAAAAAACATTTGGTTACCTCTTCAATATTTTGAAAAATATTTTTTGTCTTTTTCGGATATTTTAAGACAACATCTTTTACCAAGCTAACCATCTCACCCGTGTCTTCTTTGGGTTTGCCAGTGTCAATTAACAAAATTTTCAGTGACCGTTTTGGTCTTAAATGATGAAACAATTTTACTCTTTCGGCTTCTTTACGAAACCAAAGAAAACCACCATAAGTAGAAATCGTATTATCGCCACCACTGGGCTTACCATGCTGTTTTTTCTCGATCCCATAGGCAGATTGATTGATTTCTTCAAGATTCCAAGTCCTACCGGCAAATTGAAAAGCTGCGCCTGAAAGAGCCACAGCCAAAGCAGCCGAAGAACCCATCCCTCGAGCAATAGGAATTTGAGAATCAATCTTTATTCTCAAACCATCCTGCCAATCTTCTCCCAAAATTAGCTTCAATTTTTTAAGAGCATAATCAACGAGGCTAGTTATTCTAGACAAAACAACTTTCTTTTTACCTCCGATTTTTTCGATGTTAACAGAAAGACGACGATTAACTGCCGCTAAAAGGTCTGGATAGCCATAAACTACAGCGTGTTCGCCAGAAAGAATAATTTTCCCTGGCGCTGAAACCCCAACCTTCCTATCTTCCAAATCTTCTTTCATATTCAAGAAAATTATTGACTGACTCCAATAGTCGCTTGGGAGTAAGATTGGGAAACAAATCAGGCATAAACTCCCAACAAGCGTAGGCGGATTGTAAGGGCATAAACCCACTAGTATGAGGGGTTTCGCCTTTTTTCACACCAGTTCTAATAACCAAATCAGGAAGAGGTTGACCTCGAGTATCCAAACAATTTAAAATCAAAGAGGAATCTTTTAAAATATCTTCTGGTTTTAACCGTTCATCTCGCATCAAATAGTGTAATTCAACCGCAGCCCGAGTTAATTCATCTGCTCCACCGTAGTCCATCGCTAAATTCAGTCGATAACGATTAAAAACACGGGTTTCTCTTTCTAAATCGTCTAAAGCTTGTTTTACTCCTAATGGTAATCGATCTTTACGACCCAACTGGGTAAAACGGACTTCATTTTCAAAAAGCTCTCTTTTTAATTCCGAATCACGCAAAAATCGCGCTGCTAAATCCATCACATAACCAATCTGTTCTCTATCTCGCTTCCAATTTTCTGTTGACCAAGTCCAAAAAGTTAAAGTATGAATTTGCCACTGGCGGCATGCCCGAGTCACCCCTCTGATTACTTCCACACCTGCCCGGTGACCATAAAAAGAATTCAACCCCCTCTCCTGAGCGGCCCGGCGATTGCCATCACAAATAACCGCTAAATGCTGTAATTTTTCTTCCGGCACTTCAAATTCGGGAATATTTTGCCACCGGGCCTCAATTGTTGAAAGCCAACATTCTAATCCCTGCTCTGAATTGTTCTCTATCGCTTCTGGTCGTGCCATATTAGTATTCTCTCTCAAGCATAAAGTCAGCAATTCCTAAAAGATAGTCTCTTGCTTCCTCCTCTATAGTCACTCCTGCCAAGGCAAGTTTAGCCTTTTTTATGTAATCCCAAGCCCGTCTTTGAGAATAATCTAAAACTCCGGTTTCCCTAATAAGCTGTTGGGCCCAATAGTAGTCCTCAGCGGTAAGATTTGGATTACCCAAAATTTCCCCAAATTTTACTACTTGATCATCTCTTCCCTCTTTCTTCAATCTCCTCAGTGTCTCTAAGACTAAAAGTGTCTTTTTTCCCTCTTTAAGATCAGAATCAACTGGCTTGCCCACTTTTTTCTCATCTCCAAACATACCTAACACATCGTCTTGAATTTGAAAGGCTATTCCTAAAGGAACGGCATATTTTGAAAAAGAATTAAGAACCTCCGCAGGGGCGCCACCAAGAGCACCACCAATTTTTAAGGGGCCCTCAACTGTATATCTGGCTGTTTTGTATTCCATTACCTTCATTACCCAATCAATATCGACATTTTCAGAAACGTTGCCCAAGATACCAAGACACTCCCCCCAACTAACCTCTGTAGCCATTTGATCAAAGTAATAACGTGCTGGTTGCAATCTTTCTTTAGAAAAAGGGGCGGTAGAAAGAACTCTATTTGCTAAGGCAAGCAAGGTGTCACCAACCATAATTGCCAACGAGCACCCCAAATGTTCATCTTGATAACGCTCAGCAAATTCTCGGTGAACCGTTAGTCTGCCTCGACGCAATTCAGAGTTATCAATAATATCGTCATGAATTAAAATGCCGGCATGAAGCAACTCAATTGACATCGAAGCGTAAATTACTCCTTCTTCATCTTTGCCTCCTGTTGCTTTATAACCATAATAAATAAAGGCTGGACGAAGTCTTTTCCCACCATGAAGCGCAAACTCTGCTCCCACTTCCATTAGCCCACCGAGCTCTGGCTTTAGCGCCCGAACTTTCTCAATTTCTTGAGAAAAAAAGCGAAAAAATGTTGGATCGAAGCGTTCTTTAAATGAATAAAGTTTTGCCACTACTTCTTGACCTTTTAAGATTTCGGCGGGGGTAATTTTAAGAAGCTCGGGATTCTTTCCCATGTTGGGATTATTCTACACTTCATTCAGCCAATCGTCAAACTGCTAGGCAACTCATCCAGTTAGAGCCAAGATAATCTCTTTGGTTCCGTCAACTAATCGGCGCAACCCAAGAGCCTTCTTGATACTACCCCATCGATAAGTACTATTCTGTCGATTTTCATCTATTTTTTGAAAAACCCTTTTGCCGCTTTTTTGTCAATCTCAAAATCTAAAATATTGAGTTGTTTTAGTCCAACCCAAAATATCTTTTCTGCTTCACGACTGACGGGCTTGCCTTTCCATTCTTCACAAGAGAAATAATGGGTCATCTGGTCTTCAATGTCGGTGTGATGAAGGAGCTTGATAATGAACTTAAAGTTTTGGCATTCGATTCCTAACTCCTCTTTTAGCTCTCGTTGACAGGCTTTTTCAAAAGACTCGCCTTGTTCAACATGGCCCCCGGGAATTACAACCTTACCCGGGTCGGTCTTTTTGTTTAATTTACGCTTTTCTACAAGAATTTTTTTATTCTTGTACACTATGAAGGCTACAACATTTACTTGTTTCATCTTGATTAACTTAATGTTTTCTTTCTAAAACAAAATTAATTCCGGACTTGAGTTGATTACGGGCTGGTTGGCGGGAGAGAAAACCGAGCTCTTTGTCAAAAAATTCTCTGGCTTGTTTAGTCAATTTTTCCGCTAGTTTTTTGCCGTATGTCAAACTGCCATCTTTCTCCATCATTTTAATCACCCATTTCACTTCGGCCGCTGTCTTTGCTTCTCTTTTTTTCTTCATAATTCGCATTAGCTTTTTCTTTTCCTCGTCTTTAATCATCCGAAAAAGATGCATCAGCATAATCGTCCGTTTGCCTTCATAAATATCATTGCCTGTCTGTTTTTTCAGTCCGGCAAAATCCGAGGTCAAATCCAGCAAATCATCTTTAATTTGGAAACAATAACCTAAATATTGACCGAATTTATAAATAGTGTCCAATTGCTTTTTGGTCGCGCCTGCCAAAATTGCTCCCAAACGCATTGGCCCGGCAATGCTATAGTAAGCCGTTTTGCTTTCCATAATGAAAAAGATATCTTTATCAGTTAAACCAATCCTGTTTTCTTGAGTCCATTTAATCTCCACGGTCTGGCCAAGTGTAGTTCGATTCAACATTCGATAGAATTCATCAATAATCGCTAAAGCTTTTTTAGGGGCAACGACTTTGAAATTATCTCTTAAAATTTTCCACATCACTACATGAAGAGTATCACCGGCATTAATGGCTAGTTCCTTACCATAAATTTTGTGAAGTGTGGGCTTGCCCCGGCGTTCCAAAGAGTCATCTTCAATATCATCATGACCTAAAATCCAATCTTCAGAAATTTGCATGGCCGCGGCGGTTTTAATCGCCTTCGCCTCAGGCGAACCCATCGCTGCCGCTGTCAATAAAGTCAAAGTCGGCCGTAGGTATTTGCCTTTTCTTTCTGGATATTCGCTGGTGATTTTTTGATGAAACCGCACCAAAGAAGCATAACGCTGCGGAATTCGGCAATAATCAGGATAATTGATAAAGTCGTCGAGATAGTGTCTGATTTCTTTCCAAACAATCTCCCGCTTTTGAGCCAAAACTTTTAAAAAATCAACTGCCATTTTGTTTATTTTATAGTCGTCAAATTAACTTCTTTTCCCTCTAAAAGCAATCGGACTAATTTTAGCAGATTTTGGAAAAAATCTCTCTTTTGTTATAATTATTTAATGGCTATTAAAAGGGGTGTCTCCGCCTTAGTTTTAAATAAAAAGGGGGAAATTTTACTTACTTTAAGACAAGATTTGCGGGATTGGAGATTTCCCGGCGGCGGCATCGAAAAGGGCGAAAGCCTTCAAAAGGCAGTTAAAAGAGAAATTGAAGAAGAAACAGGCATTAAAGTCAAAATCAAACGATTAGCAGCGGTTTATATTATTGACCATTTGTTGTGGAAAAGTGTCAATTTTTTCTTTTTAGCGACAACGGTTGGCGGCCGTTTTAAAAAACAAAAAGGGGAAACTCTTGATTTACGATGGGTTAAAAAACAAGACGCTCATAAATTTCTACCTGAAAGGCATTATCAAAGACTTTTGGATGCTTTTTCTGATGATAAAAAAATAAAAGTTCAAGTTAGCCACCAATTTCCTATTCCAGTTGCCAAATTACTAAGTTTTTTGTGGAGAAGATACTTAGGTAAATGGCTAGGTTTGGTTGAAGTTTAGTTAAACAAATGGCTAAAAAAATTTTACAGAACGATAAAAAAATTAAAGAAGCAATTAAATTTCTTGTTTTGGCGATTGAAAAATCTGGCCACAATTCCAAACCAGTCATCATCCATAGTATTAGAGTAGGACTTCATTTAGACGAATTAGGCTATAATCAAAAAATTGTTATCGCTGGCATTCTTCATGATTTACTTGAAGATTCGGAAACAACTTTTGAGGAGATAAAACAAAATTTTGGCCCTCAAATTGCCAATTTAGTCCAGGCGAACAGTTTTGATAAAAATATCAAAGATAAAAAGAAGCGTTACCAACAAACTTTAACTCGTTGTTTAAAAGCTGGCAAAGAAGCACTTATTATTAAAGCCGCCGATATTTTAGATAATAGTCATTACTACCATCTCGCCAACGGCAAGAAATTACGCCAATGGTTAGTTGAAAAAATGAAGCATTTTATTGACCACTCGGAGAAAATTTTAAAAAACGAAGCCGTCTTTAAAAAACTTCAAAAGCAATATCAGAAAATTTCAAAAGAAATTTAAACAACGGTTTCGAGATGGCTGATTCTTTTTTCGTGGTCGTCAACTTGATGACCCAGAATAGCACGCTCTTCACGAGCAGCAGCCAATTCTTTCATTACTGGATCAATGTGACTTAAAATCTCATCTTTAAATTTAGTAATCATTGCGCCAAGCTCTTCTTTGATATCCTGGAATTTTTTATCAACCTCCCATTTAAAAGCTGAAAATTCTTGCCTTAAACTCTTAATCTCTTGACTATTTCCAACAATGGCTTCTCTGTTCCCCTCAATGGCTTCTCTGTTAGCCATAATCGCCTTTTCTAATCTTTTAATATCACTTTTGGTAGCAAAATTTTTACCGGTCATATTTTGAGATTAAATAAAAAGAATTGCGTTGTCAACAGCTAAATTGGAAATTTTTGGCAGAGTTTTTTGACTTGTTGGCAAATGGCTTGAAGTTTTTGTTTGTCGTTAGGGTTGGCAAGTACTTCTCTTATCCGACCAGCGATTTTTTTCATCTCTGGTTCTTTCATCCCTCTGGTGGTGACGGCCGGTGTGCCTAAGCGGATACCGCTGGGCCGCATTGGCGGCGCCGGGTCGTGAGGAATTGAATTGGCATTAACAATAAGACCAGCTTTTTCTAAAGCTACCGCCGCTTCTTTACCACCAATAGCCTGCTTGCGCAAGTCAATCAGCATCAAATGATTATCTGTACCACCGGTAACGAGCCTGAAGCCGCCGCTCGTCAACTCTGTTGCCAAAACTTCGGCGTTTTTAACAATTTGCTTGCCATATTTTTTAAAAGCCGGTGTGGCTGCCTCGGCAAGAGCCACGGCAATGCCGGCAATAGTGTGTTCGTGAGGACCGCCTTGCAAACCAGGAAAAACAGCCTTATCAATTTTCTGGGCCAAATCGGGGTCTTTTGCCAGCCCCTTTTTAGTGACCATAATCATCGCCCCCCGAGGACCGCGTAAAGTTTTATGGGTGGTGGTAGTCACAATATGAGCATACGAGACCGGTGAGGGATGGACGCCGGCAATCACCAAACCTACTATATGAGCAATATCAGCCATCAAAAAAGCATCAATATCATCAGCGATTTCTGAAAATTTAGCAAAATCAATTTTCCGCGGATAGGCGGTGGTGCCACAAACAATGATTTTGGGCCGATGTTTTTTAGCCAACTGGCTGATGGCGTTGTAGTCAAGCAAATCATTGTTATCGACCGAATACTGAATACTTTGAAAATATTTGCCAGAAAAAGTAATTTTGGGATGACCGTGAGTTAAATGGCCGCCTGAAGAAAGAGCCATTCCCATAATTTTATCGCCCGGTTCAAGCAGGCCAAAGTAGACAGCGGCGTTAGCCGGCGAACCAGAATGAGGCTGAACATTAACATGGGGAACACCAAATAATTTTTTAGCCCGATTGATGGCTAAATTTTCAATTTCATCAATAATCTCATTACCCTGGTAATAACGTTTACCCGGATACCCCTCAGCGTATTTATGGCTTAAACAACTGCCCACTGCTCTCCTTACTGCTTCGGAAGCATAATTCTCCGACGGAATGAGCATCAGCGTCTTCGCTTGCCGCTTTTGCTCTTTTTTAATTAAAGAAAAAATTGGATCTTTTTTATTCACTAAGGAAGATTATATCAAAAAAAGTGATTACTTACCTCTCACCTGATGACACCGACCGCATTTAGGAGTATAAAGCTCTTCCGCGCCAACCATCACTAAAGGATCGTTGACATGAGCTGGTTGACCATTGATATCCCTCTGCGAAAAATAAGCTGGTGCTCCGCAACCCTCACACCTTGCCTGTAAAATAAAAACCTGGTCTAAAAGAGGCAGTAAAATCTCAGTGTTCCTCCACGGCTCACGTCGAAAATCAAAATCAAAGCCTTTAAAATCCCTAGCCAGCAGACAGATGGTAGCTGTTTTGCCTGCCCACATTGTTCCCAAAAGACCAATCGTCAGTCCCTTCTTTCCTTCTTCACTTTCGCTTATCAATGTTAAAATCCCTTCGGCGGCTTGACGCTGATTCAAATTAACTCCCCGAGCTATTGGGGTAAAATCATCCAAAAAAATTGTTTTTTCCCAGTATGAATTGTAAAGATTACTTACTTCTAGAGGTAAGGTTTTCCGAGGACATTCTTTTCTCTCAACCATCACTCTCTTTCTTTTCTGATTTGCAATTCTCGCCGAACTTCATCATTGGGAATCAAGGTTCTAACTCTCTCCCAAATCAACTCTGCTTGGGTTTCGATTGGCAGAGAGCCGTCAATCACCAAAAAGCGATTTTCATCCTGCTGGGCTAAAAATAAATAGCCCTCTCTGACTTTTTGGTGAAACTCTAACTTTTCTTGCTCCATTCTGTCTTTTTCTTGGTTACTAATTCGAGCAAATCCCGTCTCAACAAAAATATCTGGCAAAATTACTAGGTCAGGTAAAGTTCTCCCGATTGCTGGTAAATTAATTTCCCAAATTCTATCTACACCCAACTCTCGACCAAAAGCTTGATAAGCCAAACTGGAATAAATGGAACGGTCGGCTATTACCACTGCTCCACGCTCCAAAGCAGGTTTAATCACTTCACGCAAAGATTGGGCTCTGGCTGCCGCAAAAAGATAAACTTCAACCAAGGGCTCCATTTGGTGACTACTGATTTTGGGGTTTAGAAGAACATTTCTGATAGCCTCACTAATTTCTGTTCCTCCGGGCTCTCTAGTCAAAACAATTTCTTGTTCTGAAAACTCCTGCCTCAATTTAGCCACTAATAACTCAGATTGCGTAGATTTACCGCAACCCTCAATCCCTTCAAAAGCAATATAAAAACCTTTATTCATTATTTTCAACCAATTTTTTTGCGGCAAATTCAAATTCTTGTTTCACAACAGGATCATCACTTCTGTATGTTCTCCTTTCAAAATCAAAATTTCTAATCCCGTGTAAAAATCTTTCTACATCTCCTTTTCTCACATCTGATCCATAAATATGAAAGCTGTCAGAGGTATCAACATAACGGCCTGGCTCAACTCGTCGGCCAGAAATTGCCGCAATTTGCTGGGCAATTTGTTTTTGCAATTCAGTGATGGCAAACATATTCATAAAGGCAGCTTTTAAAGCATCACGGGAGCGCCAATTGGTATTCATTTCTAAAAGATATAAATTTTCTTCTGACTTTACTACCCGGCACCAAATTCTTTGCAGACAAGGCGGTTCGTGGTGAACGGCATCGTTTAAAGGATTCCAAGTAACCGCTTGCGCTCTTCTTGAATGAGGTGTTTGAGCTAATTTTTGAGACAAAATCTCAATTTGATCAATCTTAGGCAACTCGATTTTTTGACCAACTAAAGCTTCAATATTTTTCCACCCATCTATTCCAGGCCAATTAAACAAACGGTCATGATAACTATAACTCCAGCCACCCTCTTTAACTCGACTGTCGTGGACACCAGCAACTACTTCTTGGGTATAAATCGCCAAACCTTCTAAACCATCCGGGAAATCCTTGTGAATTCTTGGTTCAGACAAAGGCGAGGCAATGGTAATCATCACGGTGGCGTCCCTACTTTCAGGGTCTTCTGGCTGGTCGTATTCAGTCGGAATGAGGGTACCAAACTCCCAAGTGGCTAAAACCGCATTTTCCCACGCTTCAGGCAAAGTTTTACCCCAAACGGCAATCGAAGGAATTTCGCCCAGTCTCAAACTTTCTTTATTTGTAAAAACTGACCTTTCTTTTGACCTCAAAATCATCCTTTCTGGGCAGGAAATTTATAAGAGGCAAAACTGACTCTATCTGTTTTTCAAGCTGTTCAACTGTGTCGTTGTTTTTGATTTCAAAATCAGCCATCTGGAGACAGGCATCGATGTTACGACCTCCAGTGTTTTTATCTCTCTCCTCCATTGCCAAAAATTCTTCCCAAGTCTGAGGGTCACCTTCGCGATTACGTTCTTTCATTCTTTGAAAACGAATTTTGGGATCAGCTAAAACCGCCACTAAATAAAAGCCTCTTTGTTTTTTCAAAAATTTAATCTCTTCAACTGCTCTGATAGCATCAACTACAGCTTTTTTCTTGCCTGATTTCAAAACTTCTTCCCAGGCGCGCTGGGCCCAAATATCTGCTCCATATTTTTGGCGCAGTTCGCCAGCCGTTTTTTGCAAATTGTCTCGGGTGATTTCCTGACCACGCTGTCTAATTTCTTCCCTAATCTCATCCGAGGTTGAAGAATAAAAAAAGCCATGTTTTTTAACCAAATACTCAATCGCCGTTCCTTTGCCAGCGCAAGGCAAACCCACAAAACCGAGAATTACTTTTTTTTCGGCCGCCATTGTTCTAATTTTACTCCGGCTTCTTTTAATAATGATTGGGAAAATTTGTCCGGATAAGGTTTTTTATAAACAATTCTTTCTATCCCGGCATTGATTAAAATTTTGGTGCAAATCGTACAGGGTTGGTGAGTAACATATAAAGTACTGCCTTTTGAAGAAACACCGTAAACTGCACATTGAATAACAGCATTTTGCTCTGAGTGGATCGCTCGGCAGATTTCGTGTCTTGTGCCTGAAGGAATTTTCAGTTTATCACGAATACAACCAATCTCTAAACAATGTTTCATCCCTGAAGGTGCCCCGTTATAACCAGTAGCCAAAATTCTTTTGCCTCTAACTAATATCGAACCAACCTGGCGATTATGTCGAGCACAAGTACTTCTGGCGGCCACGGATTTAACCAGCTTCATAAAATAATCATCCCAACCGGGACGGGTTTTTTTATCAGGTGGTTTTTCTGAATGAATTTTCTTTTTCATCTTTTGCCCCGCCGGTGGCGGGCAGGCTTTTTTTAAGCTTAGGGTTTTTCCATGACGCCCACTTACATTTTGGCCAGTTTGAACAACCAAAAAACTGATGACCTTTTTTAGTTTTTTTAATGACGATGCCGCCGCCGCATTTAGGGCATTTTACTCCCTTTAACTTCTGAATAAAAGGAGCAGTGTATTCACATTTGGGAAACCGAGAGCAGGAAATAAACTTGCCAAATCTGCCGACGCGAATCACTAACTGACCCCGCCGGTTGGCGGGCAGGCCTTTTTTTCTACATTGAGGGCATTCTTTACCAATTTTTTCAGTCGGCACTTTAACCCGCTTGGAATTTTTGGTAACACTAACCAATTTTTTTTCAAAAGGTTGATAAAATTCACGGACAACCGGCACCCACTTTTTTTCACCTTTGGCAATTTCATCTAAATCATTTTCCATTTGGGCCGTAAATTGATAGTCAAAAACATCGGCAAAATACTTAAGCAAAAAATCATTAACCGTTATTCCTACAGGGGTGGGGTGAAATCGACCCTCTTTCTTCTCAACATACTGACGGGTTTGAATGGTAGAAACAATCGGCGCATAAGTTGAAGGCCGGCCAATACCTTGCTGTTCCAAAGCTTTAATTAAAGTTGCTTCCGTATATCTTGACGGCGGCTGGGTAAACTTTTGTTGAGGATCTACTTTAATTAAATCAAGTTCATCACCTTTTTTTAGCTCCGGCAGTTTTTCTGCTGTTTCCACATCGCCATATAAAACTAACCAACCATTGAATTTTATCACCCTTCCTTCCACCAACAATTGATAAATATTCTTTTCCCTTTCAGCTTGAACATCAATTTTAGTTTGATCCCAAACTGCTGAAGCCATTTGCGAAGCTACTGCCCGCTTAAAAATCAATTCATAAAGCCGTTCTTCGTCTTTATTTGAAATTTGAGATTTGAAATTTGAGATTTGCCAGACGTCCGTAGGACGGATGGCTTCATGCGCTTCCTGAGCCAGTTTTGATTTAGTTTTGTAAAATCTTGGCTTTTCCGGCAAATATTTCTCACCATAAGTACTATTTATATATCTCCTAATTTTAGCCATTGCCTGCTTTGATAAAACCACTGAATCGGTCCGGTGATAGGTAATTAAACCTTTTTCATAAAGAGATTGAGCCGCCCGCATTGTTCTTTTACCGGAGAAATACAAAGTTTGAGCCGCTTTCTGCTGTAAAGTCGAAGTAATAAAAGGCGGTGAGGGATTTTGAAAAATCTCTTTTTTTTCTATTTTCTCAACTTGGTAATTAGCTTTTTTCAGTTCGCTGACAACTTTTTTTGTCTGAATCCCAGTCTTTAAATCCGCTTTTTTATCATTGATTTTAACCAACTTAGCCAAAATATCGTTTACACCCCCGGGGTGTACAGCGGCACTAAGCTGGGCCCAAATTTCCCAATATTCTTCGGGTTTAAATTTCTCAATTTCCCGTTCACGGTCAACAATCAAACGAACAGTGACTGACTGAACCCGACCAGCTGAAAGTCCGCGCCGGATTTTCCGCCACAATAAAGGTGAAAGCTTGTAGCCTACCAACCTGTCCAAAACTCGCCGCGCCTGCTGGGCATTAACTAATTGCTTGTTTATTTTCCCCGGCTGATTCAAAGCTTTCTCAATCGCCGCTTTGGTAATCTCATGAAAGGTAATTCTCGACAAAAAATTTGGAATTTGGAATTTGGAATTTGGAATTTTGCGCAGAATCTGTGCGGTGTGCCAAGCTATTGCTTCACCTTCACGATCAGAGTCGGTCGCCAAAATCACCTCCATTGCCTTTTTGGCCTCTTGTTGGATTTTTTGAATCGCTTCTTCTTTTTTAGCCATTAGGACATACTCTGGTTTAAAATCATGATCCACATCCACCCCTAAACGGCTTTTTGGCAAATCACGAATATGACCCATGGTTGCCAGAATTTGGTATTCATCACCCAAAAAACCAGCCAAAGTTCGGGACTTGGTCGGACTCTCAACAATGATTAATTTCTTTTTCACCACTAGCTTATTACTATAATATAATTAGTTTCAAAATGTCAAAAGAGGTTTTAATAAACGGAGAGTTTTTGCGAGATTGAAGCCGAAGATTGGTTCTAACGAATAATTTTTATCCCCAGAAACTTAGCACTCGCTTTTCTTTTCACGCAAACGAAAAAAAGGCGAAGTTAGTGGAAGTAATGTTCTAAAACTTTTTTAACAATGGGGGCGGCGATGTCTGAGCCTTCACCACCGGCTTCAACCACAGCAGTAACAACGATTTCCGGGTTATCGGCAGGTGCGTAGGCAGTTAACCAGGCATGGGTTCGAACTTGCCCTGAGCTTGCCGAAGGGGCAAACTCAGCCGTGCCGGTTTTGCAGGCCACCTGCGGTTGAAAACCAAAAAGCGGCCAGGCTGTTCCGCCACTTGAGCAAGCCTGCGTTAGGCCTTCTTTAATCAATTCTAAAGTCTCGTTTTTAAGCTGCAAATCTTGGCAGTCTTTCACCTCGGAGGAGCCCGAGGTGCTTTTAGCAACTCTTGGTTGACAAAGCTTGCCGTCATTAGCAATGACGCTGGTCATCATGTTTATCTGTAACGGTGTCACTAAAAGGTCAGCTTGGCCAATAGCAAAGTGGTAAGTATTACCTAAAAACCAGCGTTCACCGGTGGTTTTCTCTTTCCATTCAGGACTCGGTACCAAACCCTCCGACTCGAAAGGCAAATCAATGCCTGTCTTTTTGCCTAAACCAAAAGCCTTAGCCCAAACCGCCAATCTGTTGGCACCGACCCACTCGCCCACTTTGTAAAAGAAAGTATCGGTTGACCGCTTCAGGGCATAAACAACATTTATTTTCCCTTCTGCCATTCCTCGTTTGCTAAAAAGCCAGTTTTTGTAAATATAATCCCCTACCTGAATAAAACCTTTATCTTCATAAAGCGTGTCGCGACTAACTTTGCCCTCCTCAACCCCAGCCGCGGCAGTAACAATTTTAAACGTTGACCCGGGCGGATAAACACCGCTAATTGCCCGATTAAAAAAGGGTTTTTTAGTATCAGTTAAATCTTTATCAGTAATTTTGTTGGGATTGAAGCTGGGGAAAGAAACCAAAGCTAAAACCTGGCCTGTTTTAGCTTCGGTAACCACGACTGCGCCGGGTTTTCCCTCCCCAAACTCAATCAAAGCCTCAAAAGCAACCCTTGATAATTCAGCATCCACTGACAAATAAATATCTTCGCCGGCTACCGAGGTTACTTTGCCAACTTCCCTGATTTTTTGGCCCTGACTATCAACCTCAAAAACTTCACCACCATTCGTGCCCCTCAATATTTCTTCATATTCTTCTTCTAAACCTGTTCTGCCTACCAAATCACCCAGCTGGGAGTCACCACTACCTACCTCTTCCGGTCCAGCCTCGCTCAAATAACCAAGTAAATGGGCTAAAGACTGCCCGTAAAGATACTCTCGACCCATGTCAACTCTTAATTTTTCGGCCTGTTCGCCGGATTTAATTTCTATTTTTAAAGCTTCTTCTCGGCTGATTACTTCCCATTTTTCATCTCCGCTAGCCAATCGATAAATAGGCACATTACGCACCAAAGGCTGCTGGTGGCGGTCAAAAATAATGCCCCGGGGAGCTAAATCAATTACTCTTCTAATCCGATTGCCTTCGGCAATCTGCCGGTTTTGGCTACCGAAAATAATCTGCAGTTCAAAAAGACGACCCAGCAAAAGCAAAATCCCTATCCCCAGAAGGCCATAAAAAAATAGAATTCTCCTTTTCATAACTTCAACCCCGCCGACGGCGGGGCCAACGGCCTTAATAAAAAAGCCAGCAAAGCTAAAACCAAAGCCTGCTGCCATTGCCAATCAAGAAAAAAGATGCGGTTGTAGGCAACGGCAACTAGAAAAACAAAACCTGACAAGAAAAGCGGATGAGTGGCATCAAAACGGCGACGATAAAAAAACAAAACCAAACTAAAAGCTAAAAACAAAAAACTAGAAAAACCTAAAGCATTACCCTTGGCTAAATCAAGCAAAAGACCAGACCAAAAAGCCAGCCAGACAACCTGTTTAGGCGGTCGGGTAACAGCCATTAGCAAAACTAAAAGCAAAACTAAATTTGGCAGCAAAAAAGCACCCTGAAAAAGAGAAAGAATAAAAATAATCGGTAACAAGATTAAATAAAACCTCATAATAAAATTTCTAATTACTAATTGCTCTAATTTCTAATCAAACTCCAAATCTCAAATTCCAAATGGTTCGACTTCGCTCACCATCCTGAGCCAGTCGAAGGACAAATCTTAATTTCCAAATTCTAAATATTTTGGTTATTGAAATTTGGTGCTTGAAAATTATTTGGTCATTGGTGCTTGGTTATTGCTTAGGTCAATTAGGTTAATTAGGTCAATTAGAAATTACGATAAATACTGTTCTTAATTTTCGATAATCAATCAGTGGCGAAACCTGGGCTTTTTTGTAGATTTCGGCAGGTTCTGCCAGCACTTCTTCAATTTGGCCAATCAAAAGGTCGGGCAGCCAATCATCTTCACCGCTGGTGGTCACCAAGTCTCCTTCCCGAATATCTTCTGCCTGCAAAACTTTATCTAAAAGCAAGCTGCCGGAATGACCGGTCAAAATGCCTC
>Ga0210057_1005148_pt1 | contig 16937 bp, 17 predicted proteins | sample CryGeyCG2114_010_2_FD_183968 | JGI IMG/M metagenome (GOLD analysis project Ga0210057, IMG submission 183968) | Groundwater microbial communities from aquifer - Crystal Geyser CG10_big_fil_rev_8/21/14_0.10 (SPAdes) (version 2) | ecosystem: Environmental > Aquatic > Deep subsurface > Groundwater ...
GGACCGCCTTGCAATCCGGGGAAAACGGCCTTGTTAATTTTTTCAGATACTTCTTTATCTTTTGAAAGAATAATTCCTCCGCGAGCTCCGCGCAATGTTTTGTGAGTCGTCATAGTTACAACATCGCAATAAGGAAAAGGATGAGGATGTAAATTAGTTGCCACTAAACCTGCTATATGAGCAATATCAGCCATTAAATATGATTTTGTTTCTTTGGCAATTTTTCCAAATTTGGAAAAATCAATCTGACGAGAATAACTTGAAGCTCCGGCAATAATTAATTTTGGCTTTATTTTCTTAGCAATCTTTGCTATTTCATTAAAATCTATTTGTTCTGTCTTTTTATTAACTCCATAAAAAAAGAAATTATACAATGAACCAGAAAAATTCACTGGAGAACCGTGAGATAAATGCCCGCCCTGATCAATCTTCATTGATAAAACTGTATCTCCGGGCTTAAGCAAGGCAAAATAAACAGCTTGATTTGCCTGTGAACCCGAATGAGGTTGAACATTGGCAAAATTAGCTGAAAAAACTTTTTTAGCCCTAGTAATAGCTATTTTTTCAATTTGATCAATAAAAAATTGTCCGGAATAATATCTTTTTTCAGGATAACCTTCAGCATAACGAGCACTTAAAATACTTCCAACCGCTTCGCGAACAGCAGAACTGGCATAATTATCGGATGCTATTAAATTAAGCCCCTCTTGATGGCGCTTAAATTCCTGTTTTATTAAATTATCTATCTCAGAATCAGTTTTTTTAAGAGAATTAGTCATAATTAAATTTGTTTCTCTTTTTTGTCTGTAGTTACTCTCCCTCCTTGCCACTGACCGCGATACAGATTTGTTTTTCCTTCAACTTTATAAAACATGGCATGGACTACTCTGGCTCCCATTTCTATCTCTACTTCAATAGAACCCATATTAACAATGCCAAAAGTCAATTCTCCGCAATATCCAGGAGAGCAATTTCCAGTAATAATATGCATACCTGAACGGAAAATTGTTGTTCTTGGTCTGAAAAGTATTAAAATATCTTCAGGCGTATTAACTTTTTCAATTGTTTTCATTAGATAATAATCGCCTGGCTTAAAAACAAATGTTTCTTTATTTTTTGAATTGAATTTAGCAATTAATTCAATATCAGGAGTTTTCCTTTCATCCACTCCTAAAAAAGAATTTCCTTTAAGTTTGTAAATCTCTCCCAATCTTAAATCAAATCCAGCTCCTTCTGGATTTTCTAATTCACGTTCACAAAGATTTTCCACAAGATTTTTATCCTGAACTAATTTATGTAATTTATCAACTCCTAAAATCATATTATGTTAATGTTATAATAAAAAATGAGAAAAATAAAGCCCTGTTGGCAAAAAACCAACAGGACTTGTTTTTAATGTTTAAAAAGTGAAAGATAATACTTTTCCCCCTCCAATCTTATTTTAGGAACATCAAAGGGATTGCCTTTGGGAATTTCACAACAGCTTTCCCCTTCTTCAAAAAAAGAACATTCCTGATGCTCCCATCTTCTTTGAATTGCCGGACTCATTCCTGTTGTCAAGTTAATATCCCTGACACTTTCTTTATGAGCAGCGCAGCAAATTAACATTTCGCAAGGAAGGGGTACAAAGAAAAGACGATGTTTACATATAAAGCATTTCATGTTTCTTCTCCTTCTCTTTCTTTCAGAAATTGGGCGACTCTTGACCAATTTCTGTAGAGTTTATACGCCTCCTTGAGTCCATGGTCGTAGAGATGAAGATCCTTGCTTGAAACAATCAAGATCCCGTCCTCCACCCCGATTTGAGCAGCCATGTATTCTTTCATTAGCTGAATCCCGCCGAGATTGACCGGAAATCCTCCCCAATGGTCCCATGACCTGAAATAGACCCAGAAATGAAGCCTGCCGTCGCTGATCCAAGTATCAATCCCCCTGAGGCACTGGGAACTTGGCTTGTTTTTTGGATCTTTGTTCCAGGAATTGGAAATAGACCGCTCTAAGACAATATTACCCTCTTCGTTTCGAACAACAATTGTCTCAGAGTAATCAACTTCTTGGTCATAGAAAAGAAATGTTTCCGGCCGACCAACGGTCATATAGCAGCGATTTGTTCCATGGCCATTTTTCTTGTAATAATCAATAACCCATTCAATCAGCCAATACAAATCTTCTCCATAAGTATAATGCTCATTAGGCTGCCGGACTGACGTCATGAGGTAAGTTGAATATTCGTTAATATCTTCCTCTGTAGTCGGAGGAGCGACTTCGATTCCCTCTGGCATAATCGGAAATAAAGGACGGACCCCTGGAAATTTTATCTCAGCTATTACTGGAAGCCCAAGCCTGTTTCTCCCTTCAAAACTTCCCTTGCTAATTGTATAATCCCGACCCTGATCCATAATTGCGTAAAGAATCTGGTACCAGGCATCACCTAATGTTGTCGCTTCAAAAAACTTTATCAGACCCATATCATTCCTCCTTAATTTGGCGTAGAATTATGTTCCGCCTTTCAAAAAGCTCCTTGACCAAACAAGATTCCCTTTCATCGTCGTAAGGAATCTCATAAACAAATTCCCTGATTCCTAAATTGACCAAAGCCTTAGCACAGTCGTAACATGGAGAAAAAGTGCACATTACTCCGCAATCTCTTAAGCTAACTCCTTCTAGAGCGGCGTTAATAATGGCATTCATTTCTGCGTGAGCGCCCCGGCACTTACCTGATCCAGCTGGAAGTTTTTTACCATTTTCATCCTCTTTAGCGCAACCGACTTCACTGCAATGAGGCTCGCCTTGAGGAGGTCCATTATAGCCAAAAACAACTGGTTTTTTGCCCCGATAAAAAAGAACTCCAACATGGTAATGTTTGCAAACTGACCTCCTCGCTATAATTCTGACAAGATCACTTCTTGTCTTATCCCAACTTGGTCTCATCTTAACCACCTCCTTATATTAAATTGTTTAAGAACTTAAAAGGACAGGATTATCTCCTGCCCCTCCATGTTAATTTTATCTTTCGAATTTTCATTTAACTTCTATACCCATAGAACGAGCTGTTCCTTCAATAATCTTTTCTGCTTGTTCAGAAGAATAAGCGTTCAAATCAACCATCTTCTTTTCCGCTATTTCTTTTATCTTTTCTTTGCTTATTTTCCCAACTTTCTTTTTATGAGGTTCTCCAGAACCCTTTTCAACACCAGCCGCTTTTTTTAACAAATCAGAAGCAGGAGGTGTTTTTAATTTAAAATCAAAAGTTCTGTCTTCATAAACAGTAATTTCAGCCGGAATAATATCTCCTCCCATTTCTTTAGTCGCTTCATTGAATTTTAAACAAAAATCCTGGATATTTAAACCATGTTGTCCCAAAGCAGGACCGATTGGAGGCGCTGGATTAGCTTGACCAGCTTTTATTTGTAATTTAATAATTGTTTTTATCGGTTTTGACATATTTTTATAACTTCTTAATTTGTAAAAAATCCAATTCTATCGGAGTTTCTCTTCCGAACATTGATACTAATACTTTAATTTTTCCGCGTTTTTCGTCTATTTCAGAAATTTTACCATCATAATCTTTAAATGGTCCATCAACAATTTTAACAGCGTCTCCAACAGCAACATCAATTTTATACTTCGGTTCTTCAACGCCCATTCTCTTTTGAAGACCTTTTATTTCAGAAGGAGAAACTGGAGTAGGAACAGTTCCTGCTCCTATGAATCCGGTTACTCTTGGAGTATTACGAACAACATACCAAGAATCATCCGTCACAATCATCTCAACTAAAACATAACCCGGATAAACTTTTTCTTCAACTATTTGACGTTTTCCATTTTTAATTTTTATTTTCTTTTCAGTAGGAACTAAAACACTAAAAATTTTATCTTCCATGCCCAATGATTCAATACGCTGTTTTAAATTTCTAGCAACAGCTTCTTCATATCCTGAATACGTATGAAGAACGTACCAATTTTTTCCTTGTTCTACTTGTTTAGGCATAATTTATATAACAAATTTATTTAACAACCAGCTAAAAAGAAAATCTAATCCTCCTAAAAAAGCGGCTATAACCAAACTAAAAGCAATTACAAAAATAGTATATTTGATTGTATCTTTACGCGTAAGCCAAGTAACTCGCTTTAATTCTATGCGAACCTCTTTAAGAAAATCTATTCCTTTTCGTGGTAATTGATTAATTTTCATTTTTATAATTCTTGTATTTAAAAACCCCTTTAGGGGTATTTATTACCCCTATGCTACATTTAAATTAAATTTATGTCAACTTAAACATCTAAATTTTTAGCTCTTTTAGCATGAGTTTGGATAAATTTCTTTCTCGGAGCAACTTCATCTCCCATTAAAATATCAAATATTTCATCTGCTTCTTTTGCGTCTTCAACTCTAACTTGTTTCATTACTCTATTAGCTGGATCCATAGTTGTCTCCCAAAGTTCATCAGGATTCATTTCTCCCAAACCTTTATATCTTTGTATATTTACATTCTCATTCCCCATTTTAGACAAAATTTCTAATTTATCAGCTTCAGTATATCCGTATTCTTTTTGTTTGCCTTTTTGAACGCGATATAGAGGAGGTTGAGCGATATATAAATATCCTTTTTCTATTATCTCTGGAAAGTACCTGAAGAATAAAGTTAAAAGCAAAGTTCTAATATGAGAACCATCAACATCGGCATCAGTCATAATAATTATTCTGTGATAGCGAAGTTTGCTAATATCAAACTCTTCGGCAATGGCAGTTCCCAGAGCGATAATAAGGGCTCTTATTTCTTTAGAATTTAAAGCTTTATCTAATCTTGCTTTTTCAACATTAAGAATTTTTCCTCGCAAAGGAAGAATTGCTTGAAAATTTCTATCACGTCCTTGTTTGGCGCTATTATGAACAAATATTCCGGATGCTAAAGCAAAATTATGAGTTTCTTTTACTTCTAAATCGTAAACATCTATTTTTTTACGAAGTTTAATTATTTTCTTAATCTTATGATTATATTTTTTGATAGCTTCATAGGTAGCATTTTCATCTCCCTTAAAAAATTTATTGCAAAATGTTGAAAACTTTAAAAGTGCTTTGTTTTTGTTTCTTAAATCATCATATTTTTCCAAATTACCATATTCATCATAAACTTTCTTTAAAAATTTAATTGCTTTATTGTAGTGTGTCTTATTAAGAGCTTTACTTCTTTGTTTTCTAAAATTATCCGTCCACTGCTCTTTAGTTTTTTGACTACGCCAAGATAATAGTTCAGGATTTCGCCACTGTTTTTTTGATAGCAAAGAAAGTTCTTTTTTCTTTTCAGGATAAGACGCAAAATATTCTTTAACTTTTTTTGCCTGAATATCCCTATTTTTTTTATTTCCCCAATATCTTTTCTGAGCTCTATTTAGCATTTCTTTATTCTTTTTTCTGTATTCTGGAGAATTATTATAAAATTCCAGAAATTTGCCCGTCATATATTTCTTATATCTCTCATCCTCCCATTGTTTTTTACCTCTCTCACTTAACATCTTCTTCATTTGAGGCGTGCTCATAATTTTTCTTATTTTTTCTCTGTATTCTGGAGATTGGCGTATTTTTTTAACTTTTTCTTTAACATCGTCTCTATGAAGAGTTAATTTAATCATTTCTTGATGACAAGCTAAATGTTTTTCGCCACTCATTCTTTTAATATTATCAGGATTATTATTTAATTTATTAAAATCAATATGATGTTTATGAGAACCATTTTTTTCTAAATAGGTTTTATTCTTTAGATTGTATTCATCTGACAAGACATGTGTAAAAATCCATTCATGCCCTATGTTTTCCAAATTAGGATTCCATATCATTTCATACCCTTCAATAGTAATTCTTTTTTCTTTTTTTGATAATTTTCTATACAAAGGCATTAAAGAATCTTTTACATTTAATTTCTCTGCTTCTTTATATTTCCCATTTCTAAGCATAAATCTATGATCAGGCGTGCATACTATTTCTTCATTATTATCAAGAATAATTTTAATTACTTGAGCATTTGTTTTTGTTTTTCTCACATTTCTAATTTGTTCAATCCCAACTGAACCATTTTTTGTAATAGTATAACAATAATTCTTTTTTCCTTTTTTTTCTTCTCTAACCAACTCTTTAAAACTAATATTACGTCCATCAGTTAAAGCAATTTTAGTATCTCCCGAAAAACACCCTCCAGCAGAATCGCCTTCCAGTATATATAATTCAGATTCTTCTGGATTACGGCTGGAACAATCTGAAAGCTTTCCAGGTAAAGCTAATCCATCTAAAACTCCCTTGCGAATAACTGTTTCCCTAGCAGCTTTAGCGGCCTGACGCGCTTTTGCCGCTAATATATTTTTTTCCATTATCAATCTAGCGTCTTGAGGATGCTTTTCAAGAAATTCTTCCAATCCATAAGCGACAACTGATTCAGCTGCTGTTCTTACTTCAGGATTACCTAAACGTGCTTTTGTTTGTCCTTCAAATTGAGGTTCTTTTAATTTAACGCTAACAACAGCTGTTAATCCTTCCCTAACGTCATCGCCACTCAAATTCTCATCAGAATCCTTTAAAAAACCATTCTTTCTAGCATAATCATTAAAAGTCCTTGTTAAAGCTGTTCTAAAACCTGTTAAATGCATGCCTCCTTCGCCTGTATAAATATTATTAGCAAAACTTTCTTCATAACCCTGAATATCATCCGTATATTGAAAAGCAACTTCAACTAAAATATCTTGAGATTCTTTGGAAACATAAAAAGTGTTTTCGTGCTTAAATGACTGATCTCTATTTAAATATTTAACATAGGAAACTATTCCTCCTTCAAAATAGAAAGAGTAATCTTTAAAAGGTTTTTTACGCTCATCTTTTAATATTATTTTTATTCCTTTTGTTAAATATGCTTGTTGACGCAAACGTTTTAATATTTTAAGCCATTTAAATTTGATTTCTTTAAAAATTTCTGGATCTGGTTCAAAAATTATTGTTGTTCCGCTTTGTTTGCACTTATCTGTTTTTTTAACATTTGCTTTTGCTTTGCCTCTAGAATATTCCTGAACATGTATAAAACCATCACGACAAATTTCAGCCCTTACCCAAACTGAAAGAGCATTAACAACCGAAACACCAACGCCATGCAATCCTCCTGAAATTTTATATGAATCTCCTCCGAATTTTCCTCCAGCATGAAGAGTACACATAACAGTTTCAAGAGTTGATTTCTTTGTTTGAGGATGTTTCTCAACAGGAATTCCACGACCATTATCAGTCACCCTTACCCTATTGTCAGGCAGTAAGGTAATTTCTATTCTATCGCAATAACCTGAAATTGCTTCATCTAAGGCATTATCAACTACCTCCCAGATAAGATGGTGGACTCCCTCAATTCCTGTTGAGCCAATATACATTCCAGGCCTGCGCCTAACAGGATCAAGTCCTTCTAGAACATAAATATCTTTCGCTGTGTATGATGATTTTTTATTTTTATCAACCATATTATTCTCTTATTTCCCAACCTCCTTCTTTTTTTAAAGCATTAACAATTTTTTGATGAATATTATTTACTTCTTTATCAGTTAAAGTATGTTCATCTGACTGATAAATTATATGAAAAGCTAAACTCTTTTTGCTATCAGGAATATTATCTCCTTGATAAATATCAAATAAATCAATATCTTTTACTAAAGCGCCTCCCGAAGCGTTGATTAAATTCATAACTTCAACTATTTTTGTGTCTTTATTTGTCAAAATGGCAATATCTCTAACTACTGAAGGAAATTTTGAAGGAGGGAGATACATTCTTTCTTCAGTAGCCAATGTAACTAATTTATTAAAATCTATTTCAAAAGCGGCAATTTCTGAATCAATTCCAATCTGATTTAAAGCAGAATTATCTATTTCAGCTATCCAGCCCAAACAATCATTGCCAACTTTTATTTGAGCTCTTCTATTTTTGTCACAGAAATCAGGAATTGAAAGATCATTCTCTTCAATGGCGTCATCATACCAAATATCGCTAATTCTCAATTTATTAAGCAAAGAATCAATTATTCCTTTGAGATAATAAAATTCCTGGGTTTGCTTTTTATTTTCATCCAATAAAACCGCGCCTAATTTATTAATCTCTTCTATTTTATTTTTATTTATTTTGGAAAATACTTTTCCTATTTCAAACAATCTCACTTCATTAAAAAATCTTTTGTTGTCTTTTATATTATAAAGGAGATTTAAAATTAAATTTGGTCTAAGATATTTCTGTTCTTGACTGACCGGATTAGATATTTCAACTAAATTCTGATTATTTTTATTAATAGAATATTTTTTGTCGTTAATAAAAGAATAATTATACGCTTCGCTGAATCCTGAATTAATAAAAATATTTCTTATCTTATTCTTGTAAAATAAATTTTCGTTTCTGACTGGAGAAATTAAACTTGCTTTAGGCAACTTGCTCTTTATTTTCTCAAAACCATAAATTCTTCCTATTTCTTCAATCAAATCTTCCGGAATAGAAATATCTATTCTTCTAGTAGGAATAGAAACATTTAATTTGCTTCCAATAATTTTTGTATGAAAATCTAACTTTTTTAAAATATTAATTATTTCTTTTTTTGTTATTTTTACCCCTAATAAATTATTAACTTTTTCAATTTCTAAAACTACTATTTTAGGAATAATCTTTTTATTAAAAACATCAACTATTCCTTTTAAAACTTTTCCTTTGGCAATGTCTTGGATTAAATAAGCGGCCTCATTAATAGCTTCTTCTGTTAAGTTAGGATCTAATTCGCGTTCAAATCTCCACGAAGCGTCTGTTTCTAATTTTAACTGTTTAGATCCTTGCCTAATAATTTGAAAATCAAAATTAGCCGCTTCTAAAACAATTCTTTTTGTTTGTGCGTCTATTTCAGGACCTTTTCCTCCTTTAATTCCAGCTATACAAACCGGTTTCTTCTCATCGGCAATAACTAAGATATTTTCATCCAAATTATATTCTTCATTATCTAAACTAATTATTTTTTCTCCTTTTTTTGCGTTACGAACAATAATTTTGCCTGAAACAAGTTTATCGTAATCAAAAGCATGCAATGGCTGGCCAGTTTCCAACATAACAAAATTTGTTATATCAACGACATTATTAATAGGACGCAAACCGCAAGATCTTAATCTTTCTTGAATCCAATCTGGAGAAGGATTAATTTTAACATTATCTATAACACGAGCGGTATAGCGAAGACAAAGTTCTTTATTTTTAACCTCTACTTTAATTAATTTAGAAGCTAATTCTTTTGAATTTTCTTTTAATTTTTTATTGTAATTAATTAAATTCAAAGAATATCCTAATAAAACGGATATTTCTCTAGCAATGCCGATATGGCTTAAACAATCATGAGCTCGATTAGGCAAGACATCTATATCTAAAATATAATCTGATTTATTTTTACCAATTACTTCCGTTTCAAAAGAACGCATAGTTAATAACTCAGCCAGTTTTTCTGGAATTAATAATTTTTTATTAAAAAATGATTGTAACCAATTATATGATATTTTCATCTTAAAATTGTTTTAGAAATCTTAAATCATTAGAATAAAACATTCTAATATCATCTATTTTATATTTAAGCATCGCTAATCTGTCTATTCCTATTCCGAAAGCAAATCCTTGCAATTTTCCAGGCAAATATCCAACTGATTTAAAAACGTTAGGATGAACCATGCCTGCTCCCATAATTTCAAGCCAACCTCCTTTTTCTCTTTTAATATCAACTTCAAAACTAGGCTCTGTAAATGGAAAATATCCCGGACGCAAACGCATTTTTAATTTTGAACCAAAAAAATCTTTTAAAAACGCTTCAATAACTCCCTTAAAATTGGCCATAGAAATATTTTTTCCAACCATAAGCCCTTCTAATTGATAAAATTGAACATCGTGAGAAGAATCCGTTGCTTCATGACGAAAGCATTTTCCCGGAACAATAATCCTTAAGGGAGGATTATTTTTTTCCATATAACGGGCTTGCATTGGAGAAGTATGCGTCCTTAAAAGCAAATCAAAATTTTTAATCCAGAAAGTATCCCAAGCATCTCTAGCAGGATGATTTTTAGGAATATTTAAAGCATCGAAATTATAGTGTTCAGTTTCTATTTCAGGACCCTCAATAACTGAGAAACCCATAGATTGAAAACTTTCTTCAATTTTTTCTTGAACTAAACTAATGGGATGAGGATATCCTTGAGAAGGAAGCAATCCCGGAGCAGTAACATCAATCCAACTTGTCTTTTGATGATTCAAATCATTGGCAAATTTTAATTTCTTGCTATTAATTAAATTTATAATTTCTTTCTTAATTTTATTAGTCAATTCACCTTTTTCTTTTCTTTCTCTTTCTGATAAATCTTTCAAAGATCTTAAAATTTTAGTTATCTCCCCTTTTTTGCCAATATATTTACGATAAAAATCATCAAGTTCTTTTAAGTTATTAACTTGATTTATTTCCTGCAAAGCTCTTTGTTTAATTTCATTTATCATATTTAAATTAAATTAATTTCTGGAAAGCCACCATTCTGACAATCCCACTATTGAAATTAAAATTAATAAATTCCACCAACATAAAATTTTTTGACTCTGTAAAATAAGGGAAGCGATTAAAACAGATGATAAAAACATACCTTGTCTAAAAGAAATCTCAAACCTGCGAATAGCTTCTTTTTTTAAAAAAGTAGATCTTCTTTTTTTAGAAATCACTCTTATGATCCATCCAATTAGTGTAAAAAGTGAAGCAGAGGATATGAATAAGCTTAGGTAAAACAGAATAAATACTAATAATCCAGATGTAAAAGGGTTCAAATAAACTAAAATAGCCGCTAAGCATGCTCCGGCTATAATGCTTATTAAAACCAATCCTACTAAGTAAGCTAATAGGTTCATACTGCTTTATGTTTCTATTTTACTATATTACAAACATCAAAGCAAGGACTTGCCATGCGCAGGATTATACCATATAATGGCAATGCGGGGTGGAGCAGTGGCAGCTCGTAGGGCCCATAACCCTAAGGTCGTCGGTTCGAATCCGATCCCCGCAACAAAAAAAGGCGGCGTAGCTCAGTTGGTTAGAGCGTGGGACTCATAAGCCCAAGGTCACAGGTTCGACCCCTGTCGCCGCTACATAATTTGGGGGCGTAGCTTAGCGGTTAAAGCGCCTGCCTGTCACGCAGGAGATCGAGGGTTCGATTCCCTTCGTCCCCGCATATAATAAAAGAAGCCTTATTAAAGGCTTCTTTTATTGTTATTTCTGATCTTTTAAAGATTCTAAATCTTTTTCAACTTCTTCCAACTCTTTCTTTAAAATATCTTTTTCTTGTTTTAAAGCAGTTTTTTCATCCTCTTCAGTCCAGCGTCTTAATCCTCTGCCAAGTCCTCTGCCAGAAGCTCTTCCGCCTCCGCAAGGACCTAATCCTCTTCCTGTTTTAGATCCTAATCCTCTTGGACCAGTTCCATTTAAATTTGGCATATTTTTAAATTAAATTATTTTCTAATAGTCCGACTTAACTATTATTATGAGTATATACCCATAATAATATGTTGTCAATACTAAAGAGATTCTAAATCTTGTGTCGCGCGTTGATATATTTCAATAGCTCTTTTTGCTTGTAATTGAGTTAATTTAAAGCTAGGTTCATGAGCGATTCTATTGCGTATTTTATGTGCTTGCCAAAGATCATCAATATTAGCCAATTGATTTTTAGTAATTTGTTTTAATCTCTCGCCCATATCATTTCCTTGATAGCCCATTTTTTTAAGCAGATCGTCAAAAATATTATCCGCTTCAATAATAGCTATTTTATAATCACTATCACTTCCCTTTTCTAATCTATTTATTATTACCTGCCATTTTTTATCTAAATCCTTCTTAAACGAATTTGAAATAACAACACTTTTGGCGATAATATTTAAATCCTTCTTTATATTCTTCCTAATTTTAAAAAGAATGTTGATAATAAAAATAATAAGAAAAATTGAAAAAAGAAGAGAAATTATTTTTAAAACAAAAACAAATCCTTCAAGATAAAAATAATAGAAATCTAAAAAATTATTATAGAAATCTAAAAAACTATTTTTCATAATTATAATCTTGAGCTATTTTAATTATTTTTTCATCATCAAATTGCTTTCCTATAATCTGTAAACCAACTGGGAGTTTATCTATATCTCCGCACGGAATAGAAATAGCCGGCATTCCAGCTAGATTAACAGAAACTGTATAAATATCAGATAAATACATAGAAACAGGATCATCTATTTTCTCTCCAAGTTTAAAAGCGGTTGTCGGAGAAGTAGGAGCCATTAAAACATCTACCTTCTCAAAAACTTTATCAAAATCCTGCTTAATTAAAGTTCTTACTTTTTGAGCTTTGAGATAATAGGCGTCATAATACCCCGACGATAAAACGTATGTTCCTAATATAATTCTCCTTCTGACTTCATCTCCAAAACCCTGTTCTCTTGTTTTTAAATAACTTTTTAAAATATCATTTTCTTTAGCCGAAAAACCATATTTAACTCCATCGTAACGAGCAAGATTAGAACTCGCTTCAGCCGACATAATGATATAGTAACAAGGAAGCGCAAATTCAGTATGAGGCAAATTTACTTCAATTAAATTAGCTCCTTTTTTTTCATATTGAGAAATAGCTTTCTTAACTTTTTCTTCCACTTGAGGATTAATTCCTTCAACAAAATATTCTTTAGGCACTCCAATCTTTAACCCTTTTATATTCACATCTTCAATTTCTTTATTCTCGTTAAAACTTGTTGAATCAAGCTCGTCTTTTCCTTTAATCGCGTTAAAAATTATTTCAACATCTTCCGCTGTTTTAGCTATTGGCCCAATCTGATCTAAAGAAGAAGCAAAAGCGATTAATCCATATCTGGAAACTCGTCCATAAGTTGGTTTTAATCCAAAAACTCCACAAAAAGAAGAAGGCAGACGAACTGATCCTCCAGTATCTGTTCCTAAAGAATAAACACATTGATCATCAGCAACAGCCGCAGCTGATCCGCTTGAACTCCCTCCGGGAACTCTCTCTAAGTCATGAGGATTTTTAGTAGGTGTATAACCAGAATTCTCTCCGGAACCTCCCATGCCAAATTCATCAAGATTGGTCTTTCCAATAATAACTACCCCTAATTTTCTTAATTTCTTAATTATTGTAGCATCATAAGGAGCAATATAGTTTTCTAATATTTTTGAACCAGCTGTAGTTTTAATTCCTTCAACCATAATAAGATCTTTAACCGCTAAAGGAATTCCAGACAAAATATTAATTTCCTCATTGTTGGCTATTTTTTTATCTATTATTCTAGCTTGAGATAAGGCCAATTCTTCAGTTATCGTTAAATAAGCGTGAATTGAATTATTTTGTTTTTTAATTCTATCTAAAAAAGATTCAGTTAATTCAATCGCTGAAAAATCTTTTTTCTTTAATCCTTGATGAGCTTGTTTTATTGTTAATTTATTCAAATTCATATTACAATATCGCTTTTACTTTAACGTATCCATCTTTGGTCTCAGGAGATAATTTTAATAATTTTTCAGTTTCATTTTTACTTTTAGCCCTGCCCTTATCTTCCCTGACAACATTTTCCAATCCAATTGTTTGAGAGGTTGGATTAATTTTATCCGCTTTGATTTCGTTCAATTTATCAACAAATTTTAAAATACTGGAAAAATCTTTTTTTAATTTTTCTTTTTCCTCTTTAGATAATCCCAATCTGGCTAATTTTGAAATATGATTTATATCCATAATTAATTATTTATCATTTCTAAAAATTCTTTTTCATTAATAATTTTAATATTTAGTTTTTTAGCCCTGTTATACTTAGACCCAGATTTTTTTCCGGCGATAACAAAATCTGTTTGCGCAGAAACAGAACTTGAAATATTTCCGCCTAATTCCCTTATTTTCGTTTTTGCTTCTTCTCGAGTGAACTTATCTAATTCACCTGTTAAAACAAATGTTTTTCCAATTAACTTTTTTTTAATTAATTTTAACCTCTCTATTTTTATTCCTGAATTTATTAATTTATTAATAAATTTAATATTATCTCTATTATTAAACCAATTAAAAACACTTTTGGCAACTACCTCTCCAATATCTTCAATTTTAAATAAATTTTCTTTGTTTGCTTTTTGAATTTTATCTAAACTTCCAAAATAATTTGCTAAAGAAATTGCTGTTTCCTCTCCGACATGACGAATTCCTAAAGCATAAATAAATTTAGATAAAGAAATTTTTTTGCTTTTTTCTATGGCTTCAATTAAATTTTCAGAAGATTTTATATCAAAATGCTCCAAAGGGATTAAATCTCCTTGAGTTAGTGAAAAAATATCAGAGGCATCCACTATCAGCCCTTTATTTATCAATTGTTCAACTATTTTTGGACCAAGTCCATTAATTTCAAAACCTTTTTTAGAAACAAAATGAATGATTTGCTTCTTTTGAATTAAACTGCAATTTTTATTAACGCAACGGTGTACTGCTTCTCCTTGCGGTCTGACAATTTTTCCTCCGCAAACAGGACATTCATCGGGCATTTGAAATTTCTTTTCTTTTCCCGTTCTCAAATTTTTAATAACTTTAACAATATCTGGAATAACATCTCCGGCTCTTTGGATAATAACTGTATCTCCTATTCTAATATCAAGACGTTTAATTTCATCTTCATTATGAAGAGTCGCTCGAGTTATTAGAATTCCTTCCAAACGAACCGGCTTTAAAAGAGCCACTGGGGTTAAAGCACCTGTTCTTCCAACTTGAATTACAATATTTTCAATCACACTCGTAGCTTCTTTAGCTGGAAATTTAAAAGCGATTGCTCCTCTTGGAGCTTTTCCTGCAACCCCTAATTTATTAAAAATGTTATTATTATTAACACTAACAACAACTCCATCAATTTGATATGGTAAGTTATCCCTAATTTTTTTAATTTTTTCGTAAAAAATAACTGCTTCATCAATATTTTTACAATATTTTTCCATACTGGTTTTAAATCCTAAAGCTCGAGCTATTTCATGATCTTGCTGGTGCGTTTCTTGATTTAAATCAGTAACAATATCATAAGCCAAAAAATTAAGTTTACGAGAAGCGGCAATTTCAGGATTAAGCTGACGAATAGATCCGGCAGCCGTATTGCGAGGATTAGCATATACAGGAAGATTTTCCTTTTTTCTTTCTTGATTTATTTTTTCAAAATCTGATTTTGCCATATAAACCTCGCCCCTTATTTCTACTTCTCCTTTCTTCATCAATTTCTTTAACCTATTTTCTATGCTTTTAGAAGGAAAATTATTATATATCTCAAGACCCAAAGGAATAGAAGCTATTGTTTTTAAATTTTGAGTAACATCCTCTCCTACTTGACCATCTCCCCTTGTTGCTCCTTTTATAAAAATACCATTTCTATAAACCAAAGAAACAGCAAATCCGTCTATTTTTAATTCTGCGAAATAATCTAATTTTTTATTCGGAACAAGTTTTTGAATTCTTTTTTGCCAATCCTCAAATTCTTCAAGATAAAAAACATCTTCTAAAGAAAGCATCTTTTTCTTATGCTTTACCTTCTCAAATTTATCTAAGGCCTTGCCACTCACTCTTTGAGTCGGAGAATTAGAAGTAATTAAATCTGGATACTCTTGTTCTAATTTATACAATTCATGTTTTAAAGAATCAAAAGCTGCATCGCTAATATCAGGATTATCTAAAACATGATAAGCATAATTATGATGATTAATAACTTTTCTTAATTGCTCTATTCTTTTTTTTGCTTCCTGCTTATTCATAGTTTAAGTATAGAGGTTTAGAGTTCTTGATTCAAGGTTAAATCACATATGGGGGGATATAAAAACGAGGCGCAATATTTGTTACGCCTCGTGTAAAAAGAGTCAATTAACAATGAATAATAATCCAGCAGAAGAATAGCCATCACTAATTGGAAGATACGGAAAATTATTAAAAATTAATTTATGGTCAACAGTCTTAAATTGAAGCAAAGAACTAAAAGGATATCGCCACTGCAAGGCAGATATATTCAGCATAGGGACATTACAATCACAAACCAAAATGTCGGGATACATTATTATAGCAATAACAGTATCCATACCAGAAAGAATAAATCCTTCCGGCAACATCAACATTTGCTCATGATCAGCATATGCAGAAAAACCTTGAAGCGAATTCGGGAAGTGAAGTCCTATGACCGGACCTTCTTTCATTCGACTAATAAGCTGATCGTGTCTACTTTCTTTAATAATACCGATTTTATTCATCAAGATACCCTTGCAATAATTATAAAATATCCTATTGCCGAAAATTTTGGTATAACTATTTTTGACACCATCTAAATACAACTCCAGTTCTGCTCCGAGATCATCCATAAAGAGCTTTGGTAAAATCACCGGTAAACAGACGCCATTCGCAATATTAGCGATCTGAATGTCTTCCTTGATTATCGCCAAAAGACGTTCGGCTTCTGCTTTTAATTCTTCTGCCTTAATCCCTGTATTATGTCTACGACCTAAAGAATTGTGTAAAAGAGCAATGCGGTTATGAAGGTTTGCCCAACTAAAATCGGGCTGTCTTAAGCCGAAACTCCGGTTTGCATCGCGTACAGGAGCCTGCAAACCTTCGGGAATCCGTCGGCCATTCTTGTCAAAGAGTGCTCGAATGGCATCCTCAACCGTTACGGTCTTTTCGCCACGTAAAATTGCGTCTTTGACTACTTTGCCGCCCAACTTTTTTATTAAAGCTAGTTGATGCGGCGCATCAAATCCCTCTAATTCTTTTAAAGGATTCATTTTGTCCCCCTTCCACGCTCTATGCGCGATTGAGATTTTGCCTCTCGTCCCGAGGCAGGGATTAAAATAACTGTTTTTATTAA
>Ga0210057_1005149_pt1 | contig 16929 bp, 25 predicted proteins | sample CryGeyCG2114_010_2_FD_183968 | JGI IMG/M metagenome (GOLD analysis project Ga0210057, IMG submission 183968) | Groundwater microbial communities from aquifer - Crystal Geyser CG10_big_fil_rev_8/21/14_0.10 (SPAdes) (version 2) | ecosystem: Environmental > Aquatic > Deep subsurface > Groundwater ...
TTACCTGATTTAACAGGTCACCTCACGGCACAGGCTGACGTCGGCCATGCAACTCCTCTCAGCGTGTCAGGTAAGCCCTTCAGACTGACCTTCATTCTGCTGTCGCTCCTGGTGAGGTTCACGGTGTGGAATCTAATTGAACCGCACGCGTCACCCGTTGTAGTGTCTCCCCGCCAATTCCTTTAAGTTTCGGCCTTGCGGCTATACTTCCCAGGTAGCACACTCTTCGACTTCTCTGCAGCACCAATACCTCTCGAGGAGGTACTGATGTTTAGTGTGCAGTGTTTACTGCTAGGACTACACGGGTATCTAATCCGTTTTGCGCCCCTAGCCTTCATCCCTTACTGTCAGAACCGTTCTCGTAAGATGCCTTCGCTATTGTGAGTCCGTCCGAGATCAAAACATTTTACCGCTACTTCGAACGTACTTCTTACGTCTACCGGTCTCTAGCTATGCAGTACTTCCCGCACGCCCTACCTTTAAGAAATAGGATTTCACAGGAAACTTACACAACAAGCTACGGATGTTTTAGACCCAATAAAAATGGCTGCGACTTGGACCGCGAGTATTACCGCGGCGGCTGGCACTCGTCTTACCCAGTCCTTATTCGCCAAACTTTTTACATTTGGCAAAAGCTTCTCAATGAGAAGCACTCTGGCTCAAACTATCACGCTTTCGCGCATTGTAGATTATTCCTAACTGCTGCACCCCGTAGGGCTGGAAATAGTGTCTCAGATTTCCTCTCAGGGCCTCTCCGCTAAGAGCCCTTACGGATCACAGGCTTGGTGGGCCATTACCCCGCCAACAACCTAATCCGCCGCAGCCCCATCCTTAAGCACGAGTTTGAGAGATACATCATTCCAGGGTATATCTCCTATCAGACGTTAACCTCAGTTTCCCGAGGGTATTTCTGACTTAAGGGCAGGTTAGCTACGTGTTACTGAGCAGTTCGCCTTTTCCCTATTTCTAAGAAAAACAACTTGCATGTCTAAACGCAAACCAGAGAGCCGCAGCCGCCAGCAGGATCAACTGGATTTAAACAACTTCACAAATTTAATTAATTAATATAAATAAATCTCCATTGCGCATTATCTTCGTAAGAAAGATAAAACTTCACACATGTATTCTCCGTTGGAAAATACTAATCCTCCTGTAAGCTGAAACTATAATAAACACATTTTTATTAATTGATTCGATAAAGAAACAACTAAGTGACTGCTTCTACATACTTCATACCTTAGTGGTATTTGAACATTGTATCCACGATATTAAGGCACTCATCTTAGTTACATAAAAGTAGAAATTTTTTGATTTATAAATGTTTGCCTAACTATCTTACAATTTTCATAAGATAAACACCTTTGTTGGAAGCATTTTTTTCTAACTCTCTGACGCTTCTTCCCCTTCCAAGCCAACCGAAAGAACGATACAAATCGTGTCTGATGTTTCTATAAGTATTCAATGGGATAATTATTTCTGCAGCTCCTCGAATACCTTCTCTATCATTGAGGGAGTTTATTGCCATAAATTTTCTATCCTCTTCTGATTCCATCTCTGCTATTTTTGTATCTAAAAGAGCGGCATATGCTATCAGCCTTTTTCTTAATCCAACATGTTCTCTTATTCTTTTGAACATAAAAGACATGATAAAAAAGAGTTTATAATCCTTCCTATTTGTCACCATTATAAAATTAATAATAAATCACTTAAATTTAATATCCTTACCTTGAAAAATGTCTTTGAAAGAATATAATCAAAAGCGCAATTTTAAAAAAACTTCTGAACCTTCTGGGAAGATTAATACGAAAAAATCGAAAAAAACAATTTTTGTTATTCACGACCATCATGCTTCGCATCACCATTATGATTTGCGTTTGGAAATGAATGGAGTTCTTGCGAGCTGGGCCGTTCCAAAAGAACCTCCGATAAAGAAGGGAATCAAAAGGCTTGTGATCCAAGTGGAAGATCATCCTCTCGAATATGCGAAATTCGAAGGCATCATTCCAGAGGGAAATTATGGTGCAGGCAAAGTTGAAATTTGGGACAATGGAACTTACGAACTTTTGAAAAAAACTGAAAAAGAAATCGAGGTTTTCTTCCATGGAAAAAAGATGAAAGAAAAATACGTTTTGATTAAAACTAATTATGGCCGTGACGAACGCAGTAAGGCGAAGAGTTGGTTGTGGTTTAAGGTTTAAGGAACTCTAAAACGACCGTTTACGCTAAAACCTCTATCTTTATAGTTGGTGTGTAAAATAGGTTCACCGTCTACCATCTCGCAAGTTTCATATTTAAGTCCCCACTGAGGGTCTCTTATATATCTATATGGCTGCCCGTTTAGAAGAGTTTCACAATTTAGCGGTAAACTTATTCTTTCGCGATTTGGATTAGTGTTTGCTGGTCCGCTTTCGAGAGCAATCAAACTCATTAACGCTATCTGTACGAGCCTAGGAACTCTTGATACTTTATTCATTAAATTCTAACTTGTAAAGTATTTTTAAGTTTTATTATACTCACTTCCTCTTTATCTTCCAGCCAAGAACAAACATAAAAAATAGTATTATTGCTGAAATCACAAAGTCTAAAGTTAGTTCGTAGTTTGGGAGAGTTGTAACTATCTGCCCGAGCGCAAACCTAGTTATTAATCCCCCAACAAAAATTACAAAAGTTTTCCAAGGCTTTTTCTTTATTTCTTTATTATAAATCGAAATCACGAAACTTAGAACAAAAAGCAATCCAAAAACAGGACTTATTGCAAAGGCAAAACTGTTCAAAATAACAAAAATTATTATGTTTAGAAGGATGATGGTAGTTTGTTTTATCTTTTTCATTTGAATATAAAACAAAAAATGTTTTTAAGGTTTGGCTTTTGTTTGCTACTTACTCACAATCAACAACTTCAAATTGCCTTGAACGCCGGCTGGCTTGATGTTTTTCCATAGAATAAATTAAAAAATCTAATTTGGTAATGTAAAAATAATTTTAAGTCGTAAGTGATTTTACTCAATTACTTCTTCAAAAATATTTGCGAAGAGAAAAGAGCGACTAAATTTTATTTTTTATTCTTCTTTAACTTCAGAATCTTCCGTCTTTCCAGATTCTTCTTCAACAGGCCCAGCCTGCTTTTCCGCAATTAGTTTCCTTCTTTTCGGCTTTTCCATTTCTTCTCCTGTCCACCAAGTTAAATCTGGAATATTATTTGATTCAATTTTTCTGGCCTTGCAATATTCTCTAGCGAGGAGATAGAAAATAACACCTAAGCTTTTCTCACTTTTGTTGTTACCAATTATTACTTGGTTCGCACCTTTTGAAAAATTGTTTGTATCACAAATCATTAAAACATTTTTCCTAACCCTGAGCGTGTCGTTCAAAGCATTTTTGTCAACCCAGTGATCTGTAACTATAGTCAACTCGTTCTCAAAAAAATCCGGAAGTTGTTTGTTCGTCAAAACTCCTGCAGGATATTTTTTCGTGAAAACCCTTATTCCAGTAATTTCACTAAACTTTTGAGCTGCTCTCCAGCCTGCCTGTCTCTTACAAACAAGAATTACTGTTTCTGGAGCAAACTTGGCCAGATACGCCGCACCTTCTTTTAGTTTCTCATCTATTAAATCTGTGTTGAAGATAGCCAATCCATCTGCTCTTCTCCTGTAAACGAAAGGCCTCATGTCCGGAGTAACCACTCTTGTTCCCAAATAGATTCCTGCTTTGACATATTCGTCAAGAGGTATAAGCATCTCTGTTCTTTTCTTAAGCTTAACTTGTTCTTTCAATTCTTCAGAACTAAGGTCTTCGGAAGAAACCTTTAATTTAAGCTTGGCAGCTTTTTCTAAAAGTGCTTTCTTTCTAGATTCAATGTCTGAATTAGTAGATTCTTCTTCTGCTTCTTTCTCAATCGTTTTTGCGGAAGTTTTCTTAGCCGCAGTTTTTTTCTTAGCAACTTTCTTAACGGCCTTTTCCACAACTTCTTCGACTTCTTCTACAAGTTCTTTGAGCTCTTCCTCACCCTTCTTAACTTTATCTTTTATAGTGTCAATTACGCCTACCATGAGAATTCATCGCAGAATTGCTTTTTAAAGATTTTGGGTTCCCAAAATCTTCATAGGGTGATTAGATTGAAACGGAAATCAAAAATTTAAAAGAAATTTGCGCGACGAGAGGTCAATATTAAAAATTAAAATGATAAAAGGAATTATCTAAAGTGATATGCCTGAGTCCACCCAGTGGTAGATTCAGGTACTATCATTTCTATAAAATCTTTAGAATCTTCATCTACCTTTTCTCCTCTTTCTATATCGTCAGCTAAAGATACATACTCTCCAATTGTTTCTTCGACTCCTGGAATTTCGTTAATTACTTTTCTAAATCCAGATAGGTCCTCGAAATGCGGAAAAAGAGGGTAGTCTTTAGGGCTAAGTTGATCTAACGAAGGAGCACAAGCTCCGTAGATGGCCACGTTTGCAGCACGCCCCCAACCAGGCAAGTTCTCTTCTATTTTTCCTCTGTTATGGTTATCTATCCCTTTATCCAATTTATGAAACGAAGTTAAAATATCATTCAATCTTTCACGAACTATTTTAGGAGTTTGACTTGCTTGATATGCAGCTTCCTGATGAATGTCCTGTAGTACACAGTATCTTTCAATGAATGATTCTCCGGGATTAAAATTTTTTTTAGCAACGTCAACCATCCTCTCAGAAATTTCTAAGTCTTGTGCCTCAGAGTCAACACCTTCATAAACAATAGGTCTTAATTGAGCTCTTAGAACCTCGCCGTGATTACCTTCCCTCCAGCCATGTTGGACTCGACCTGTACCTGAACTTTTTTGTATGTAATCCTCTGTTGTTTTGCAAAATATTTCCAAGGCACTCATCACAGGTCCATCAAGATTTCCTTCATTTTTTACATACTCCAAGGCCGCAAAAGAATAAAGTGCTGATAATTGTCCTGTTGACCACGCAGATGGATCTTTCAATCTTGCTTCTGCAAGCTCTGTATCAGAGTAGTGATTATCCAAATTAGAATTTACCAAATCAGTCATTACCCTCATATATTCTAAAGGAAAGTTATCACTATTAGAAACTTGTCTTAGTCTTTCTTTGCCTTGTTCTAGTGCATCCTCTAGCTTTTTCATATTTTTTCTAAGAAACAGAACTATATAAATGTTTCCATGTGTTACTATTGATAAATAACTACACACTACGAGAAGTAAATTCTCTCTTTCTTACTTCTTACTTACAAAAACACTGGCCTTTTTTCCAGCGTATTCTTTCGGAAGAATAATATGGCTCGCGTTCCCGAAAGGTTTCACTTCAACATTTTTGACAGCCTGAGGAATCATTTTTGCCATAGATTCAGCGGCCTTTTTAACATCTTTTTGTAACTGTTCGAGATTTATTTTGAATTCTTTTGAGCTAAGGTTAACACGTTCTCCAACATCTTTCCTCAATTGCCCTATATTAACACGGAATTCTTGCGAATTTAGTTTAACTCTTCGATTGTCTGGTTTCTTCTTTCCAATTTTCATATATACTTTTGTATATACTAATTTATAAGCTTTATGGTGATTAAGTATATACTTTTGTATAAACTATCTGGCGCAAGAAATTATTCTTTAACATTGTATAAACTTTCTTGAATTTCAATTAACCTCTTAATCTTACATTCTCTGCCCTTGCCCGTTATTCCTGCTTTGAAAAAATCGGCCTGAAAACCAAAAGCCAAATCAGCAAGAATATTCTCTTCCGTTTCTCCGCTTCTATGGGAAAACACAATTTTTATATCGTTCTCACAAGCAAGTTCACAAATTTCTGCAACTTCTATAAGGGAACCGTTTTGGTTAGGTTTGACTATTATTGCATTTATGCTTTTCATATCAATTGCTTTCCTTAACCGTTTTTTATTCGTGACAGTGAGATCATCTCCAACGATAAACGTCTCTGGAAATTTCTTTCTGAGCTCTGCGAAGCCTGAAAAATCTTCTTCATCAAAAGGATCTTCTACATAAAGAATATTAAAATTTTTTATCAAATTTGACAGATATGAAATCTGCTCTTCTTTTGTTCTCTGAAGCATGGGATTTTTATAAAGATACTTTCTCCTTTTGTAAAATGTTGATGCTGCAATATCCAATCCCAACTCAACTTTTATCTTTCTTGAATCTCTTAGATTAGTTCTGACATCACTTAGAACTTCCAAAACCTTCTTGTCGTCAAGAGAAGTTTGCCATGCATCCTCATCACTTTTCTTTCTTTTAAAATTCTCATCAACATTTCTCAAAATTATTTCTGCATCCACCTTCCCGTTTTCATCTGCATGTATTGCGTTAAGAACTGTTTGCGTGTCGGGGATTAAATGAAATTCTTGGAAATCTGGTTTTTTCCCTTTTGTATCTTTAGCGTGAACTCCTCCTTCAATGCAATTGCCGACAAGTCTTGGAAATTTCGCATTTTTTAAAGATAGTTTTGGGTTTATCAATTGCCAAATTTCTTTCTTCTTCTCTTTAGCAAGCGCCTTTAAGATTGCAGATTCCAGTGCAAAAAGACTATTTGCTCCGATATGTCCATCAACAACATCTTCCACCCTCCTTAAATCTTTAAATTCGTCAATTATCTCGTCTGAAAAATAATCACTGAACTTTCTCAAAGTTTCTATGTCCTTCTCTAAAGTTTTCTTGTAGGGTTGCGCTTCATGTTTTCCCCTAGATTTTCCATTGGGCGCACTTGCGGAAAACTTCCCCACGTTCGTGTCAATAGAAACAAGAATGGTTTTTTCCTTTCTGGAATCGAGAATGTGTTTTGCGAACACGCTCTTTATTATAACCATTAAAACAAAAAATTTTCAAAGTTTATAATGCTTTTTGTTTGAAAAAAGTTTATTTTTAAAGAGGACCCAGAAGTGCAACAACTCTTTCAATCCCCTCCCTTGTTTCTTGTCTTGCAGAGTAAAACTTTCTGATAGCTTCAGGATCTGAAGAGTATCCCGGTCCCATGAAACTTATGCCCCTAATATTCCCCTCTGAGGAATAGAAAACGGTCATAAGGGTAGTTTCTTTGGGAATTAATCCTGTTTCATCTTCTCCTTCAATAGTGTAGTTTGTTCTAGTCTTTATTGCTTTCATAAATTTTCAATAAGATATCAATTTTTAAATCTTTCTCTTGTCACCCTTTAAGAATTAATACACTCACTCTTCTCCTTCGTCACCGCCGAAGTCATTATCTTCCTGTTCGTCTTCGGGATTGATCAAATCCATAATTTCCCCTTCTTTTGCGATTTCCTCTTCCTCCGCAATTTCTTTTTCCTCAACTGTAGCATCGCTCAATTTTTTTGACTTCATTCTCCTAAGCTTTTCCTCTTTTCTCTTAGGGAAAGGTTTTTTGACTGAAATTGGAAGAACTCCCGATTCGTATTCCACCTCAGCAATTTTAAGAGCATCATATTTGACTTTTTCCAAATCTTCCTTGCTCATTTTTATTAGCAATGGTGCATTCATTGCAATTTGTAAGCCTCTTGCTCCGAGGATTCTCGCATTTTCGTATTTGCTGAATTTTTCCATTTTATTTTAAAAATTTTTCGAGCTTGGCAAAAAGATTTTTTCTTGCTTTCTCTGTAACATCAATGATGTTTTCCATCTCTTTAATACTTATGCTTGTAGAATTTCCCTTTTGTAGTGAACTGATGTAACCATCTGCAGTTGCTCCTATCGTAACTTTTGCCTCATTGACGTCTTCTTCTTCAAGGGTGGGGTCAATAATTACGTTCTTCCCAATCTTGTAAGCTGTAACTGTAATAGGAATATCTTTTGTCAAAGGGAAATTTTCATCTGTGAATTCCCCATAAAGAATTTTTCCTTCCTTCTCATCATACTTTGGCATCTTAGCAATTGAAAGCGCAGCAACAGCCCCTATAGCGGCAGCATCGACAAGGTTTCCGTCATCGTTTATTGAATAGACATCAACAAAAACCTGCCAAACCTTTTCTCCTTCTTTTATGCAAAGTTTTTCGAAATCTACAAATTTACTTTCACGAATTCCTCTATCTACCAATCTTCCTAATTCTATTGCAGGGAATTTTGGAGGGCCTATTTCAACTCTTGGAGAACTCAAAGGAAGGATTTCTGCTGTAACCATAAGATTTCCTTTGTTGGGCGAATCAGGATATGGCTCAGCAACACCCATCTTCACTCCAACGAGCACTTCTGTTTTTCCAAGTCTAACTCTGACAGAACCTTCTGCCTTGTTTGAAATATCTCTTTCGATTATCAATTCTCTAAATTCATCAAGTCCCCTTCCGTCAAATCTTTTTCCTTCGTCAAGATATTCTGCAATTCTTCTTCCTGTTAAGTTTGATGTTTCCATTTTATAACTTCACACTCTCCTTCAATGCTTTTTTCTGGACTTCATAAATTTGTTTGAGTGCACCTTGCGCAAGTGTGATTGCTTCTTTTAACTGTTTGCCTGTGATTTTTCCATCAAGTTGAAGGTGGGTAATATCTCCTCCTGGAGTCATAGTTATTGGAATATCTGTTGCACCTTCACCCTCTTCCCAATCTTCTTCGTGTTTATCAACATCAACAACCAATTGTTTGTCAAGTTTACCTATTGAAACGCTAGATACAAGTCCTCTCATTGGAATGCCTGCGTGGGCCAAAGCCATTGCGGCCGCGTTGATTCCAGCACATCTTGTGGATGCATCTGCTTGGATGATATTTATATGAACATCAACAACTTGGTTTGGATAGTTTCCAATCATTAACATTGGTTCAAGGGCCCATTCAGTAATTTTACTGATTTCGGTGCTCCTTCTGCTTGGCCCAGGTCTTATCCTGTCCGAAACTGAGAAACTTAACATATTGTAATTACACCTTAATGTTCCTTTTTCAGGATTTTGTTGGTGCTGGGGATGCATTTTCTTTGGACCATAAACTGCAGCTATTGCGATTGTTCCTCCGAAAGAAAACATAGCGCTTCCATCTGCATTTGGGACCACACCAACTTTTGCAGAGATTGGTCTAAGCTCATTAACTTTTCTTCCATCTGGTCTTTTGAATTCCATTGTTTTCGCCATTTAAGGAGTACCTTTCATAGATTTAATTAATACGCTGTCAACTGTTAGTCCTTGACTTGACAATCTGTTCTTAATTTCTTCTGCTGGAGGCAACGCAACCTCATCCATAACAAAAAAATGGCCTCTTCCAGTATCATACGCTACGTCGTTTATGTTTATCCCTGAATTTTTCAATCCATCGTAAATTCTGAGAAAATCTTCATAAGTATTTTCAAAATATTCTACTTCTATATGTTTCATTTCTTCTTTTCTCCTGATTTTTGTTCTTCAAACCACTTCTTAACTTCTTCGGTCAATCCGTGAACAAAAGATTTTTCTTCTATGAATAAAATTGCTCTCTTAACTAAAAGTTCGTCCTCAACTTTGTTTCCCTTTATCCAGATAAGTCCGTTTTGGCCGACAGTGATATTGCATCCAGACTCGTCTTTTATAAGGTTAACCATGCTTCCTTCTTTTCCTATAACTCTTGGAACTTTGCTAGGATTTATTTTTACAATCATTCCTTCATCAATTCTTCCAAGTCCTCTTGATTTAATCGTTAAGTCCACACCTCTGCTGCTCACCCCCATAATTTTAGCAACCATCATGTCTCCGATATCAAGAACCTCTGTGAGTCCGTCTTGATTAACATATTTTGGAACTTCCTGTAATGGCAAAAACGCACCCTCAGCAGAACCTATGTCGATAACCCATCCATAGTAAGTTATGTTTTCAACTTTTCCTATAACAACATTTCCTCTTCGTGGTTGATAAACTCCAGAAAGAGCGATTACTTTAACGAGCCTGTTTGATTCCTCCATGAGCCCGTATCTTATAGAAACTATTTCATCTCCCCTTTTCTCCGTGCCTTCCCCAGGCAAGTAGTCATGTCCTTTAGCAAGAACTTCCCCTGGAATTGCAATCTTTCTTTCTTCTTTTGCCATTTTAACCAAAAATTCGTGCCTGTACTTCTCTAAGTCCTTCAAGCACACTAGTTTTATATGATTGATAAGTTTGCCATTCCCCTTTGATATCTCCAGAATTTCCGAATCGTCTTAAGACTAATTTATCTTCTCCAGCCTTTACAAAAACATCTCCCCAGATATTAGCAACTAGAACTTGGTCGTCTTCTTCCATCTTCACTGTTATTTCATCAATACTTATTTTTTCCATTTTTATTCTCTTATTTCCTCAGTAACCACACTTCCGTGCGTCGCTGAGTTTAATTTTTCGTAAAAGTCAATAATCATTCCTGCGGGCACATTCAGAATGGCCTCAAGGTCACCATTGCTGAGCCAATTTTCGCTCTCTTTGTAACCGCTTATCAATCCATAGACTTTCCCTGTATGAATTGCGGGAATAACTGTTTTTATTCTTTTCGTTTCGAGTTTTACCGGAAGAACCTTGCTAAGAGCTTCCATAATTTCTTTAACTTGGTTGTCTATTGGTCCCTTTTTAATATTCACATGTGCCTCCTCGAGGGCCCTTTTTATTCTGTCAGGAGTATGGGGATTTCCCGTCTGTGGATCAACGGCATTTCTAGAAAGAAAGTCAACAACTCTCTTAATCTGGTTTTCTCTCTCTTCGTCCCTATGTTCCTGGGTAACCAGGACGTCTCCACTCTTTACAATTTTTCCTGCAATAGTGTTAACATCGTCTGTTCCGAAAGCTTCCTTCAAATCTTTCTCTGCAGCACGCATGCCTTTTTTCAAGTCCGTAAAAATTTCCTCTGTTTCCAGAAAATCAACGTTAGAAGAATCACCCTTCCTGTATTTAAGGGCCTTATCCAAATCGACCATAATTTCAAAGTGTTTCCCGTGTGTCTTTATTCGCGCAGTTGTTTGAGTCATTTTATTTCAAATAATTAACAAGTTCTTCCCCGACCATTCTCTCTGGCTGGTTTCCATCGTTTTTTATATAAACTAATTCTAATTGTTCCTGACTGAAATTTTTTCCTTGAACTTCCTTAAGAATTTCTGCTGCGAGTTTTGCACCTTTTCTAAGAGTCAAATCTTTTTTGTATTTCTCTCTCAATTTTTCCCTAATTTTTTCGTCGCTTTCTCCAATAGCGTTCGCATGGTAAGAAAAGTAATTTCCTGTTATGTCGCTAGTGTAAAGTTCGGGCTTTCCGTCCTTTATTCCTCCAATCATCAATGAAACTCCAAAAGGTCTTGCACCGCCGTATTGAGTAAACTGTTGTTTTATATTGGAAACTTCTTTGATTATTAATTCTGGTTCAATAGGACTATCGTATGTGATTCTGTGTTGTTGTGCCACAACCTGTGCACGCTCGATTAAAACTCTCGCGTCGGAAACGATTCCTGCAACACTTGAAATGAGGTGAGAATCAATTTCGTAAATTTTGTTTGCAGATTGTTGAACAACTAATTTGTCTTTAACTCTTTTGTCTGCAAGAAGCAAAACTCCATCGGTACAAACCATTCCAATGCTTGCACTTCCGAGTCTAACTGTTTTTTCTGCGTACTCTACTTGAAGTAGATGTCCTTCTGGAGAAAACATTGTGGCAGTCCGGTCATAACCCATGGCCTGGTGCTGCATATCTATTGGCATGTCCATTTTGTGATTTTTGTTCTAAGTTTGTATATCCTTAAGAATATTATAATATTTAATTCTTCTTCCCTTCTCAACCGAAACCAAGAAATCTTAAGGCTTTAAAAAGATTTCTGTGAGGTGTGGCTTAAGGAAATATGAATGACTTTAGTACCCGTGGGTGACGGGTTCAATTTCCAAAAGCTTTTGCACTTTTTCATCTAAGCCTTTCACGCTCATTCTAACATTTTCTGGTATCTCTACATAGGTATCTCTGAGATAGCCCTGATTGGCTTTAACTGCCTTGTTTCTATCTTCTCGTTTCATGCTGGGATGATTCTTATAATTGCGAATAGCGGCCATATCTCCTTGCAAACTATTTAACATATTCACGATCCTTACAACTTCTTCAGATGTATATGCTTCTTTATTTTCCATTTTTTATATATCTATGATAAATTTAATTTGTGAGAAAGTTCGAAATATATCTTCTTACACTTTCCAAATCTTCTTGATGCTCTCGCAAAGCTCTCTCTAAATCGCTATCTTCAAATATTTGATTTTCAAGTCCCCACAAAATATCATATGTCTCTGGAGAATTTACTGGTAGGTATGTTACTCCTGTTTTTCGAACCCAGTAGAAAGTATCTTCATCTCGCTTTTTTCTTTCCTGCCATTCTCCTATATCTTTTGTGACTTCTTTTTTTTCCATGCTTATTCCATAGTTCCAAACTATTTAAACTTTTCTATATGTTGTCACTTTATAGGTTACACAATGGCCGACTCAGATTTATAATCTTAGAAAATCTCTTCTGGTATGGAAACTCTTATCCTCGAAAGATTAGTGATAGTATTCTTATTGACAATACTTTACGGACTTCAAAGACAGAAAGCTCACAAGCCCGTGGGATTTGGGACTTTCACTTTAGTGTCTGCAGGATCTTGTGCTTTGGCCTTGACAGCTATAAATCTCGGACTTGAAAATTCAATCGCTCTGCTTTCTGCCATCGTCACAGGAATAGGTTTTTTGGGGGCCGGAGCTCTTATCAGAGGAAACGACAAAATCTTTGGTTTCACGACTGCCGCAAGCATCTGGCTTTTCGCAATTTTCGGACTTGTTGTAGGCTTAGGAGAATATAAAATCGGATTAACTCTCTACCTGTTTGTTTGGATTGTGGTTTTCGTAGACAATTATCTTGAAACAAAAGGCATAGGTTCTTACAAGAAAAAACTAACAATCACTGCCGACAGACTCGTCGATAAAAAACTAGTTATCAATCTTTTGGCAAAACATTGCAGAAGTTTCAAACTTATTGACGTAAAAATAGACAAAAAAGAAAGTAAAGTTTCATTTGAATATCTTATCGAAGGCTTGAAAAAAGATATCTCTTTCTTGTTAAATGATTTCTACAAAAAGAAATGGTGTATCGGACTTGATTTGGAATAATCACTTTCCTCTCAAACCTCTCAGCGTTCCAGAAACTTTTTCAACTTTTATTTCGCGAGGCCAAATAGCAAAACTTGCCCTCACGTTGTTCAAGGCCTCTCGGTTAATTCCTATAATTGCCTTACTTTTTCCAGAACTTATCCAAACCAAATCTGTCCTCGACATTCCTAAAATTCCGATATATTCAAGAATTGCTTTTTCAATATCTTCCACGCTTCCTGAAACAGACAAATATCTTTTCTTCTCGCGTGCCGAAGGCTTCAACGATTTCATAAAAAGAAAAAGGTTCTGAGGTTTATTAGTTTTACCTTCCGACAATTGCGTCCAAACCGCTTCCGATCAACGATCTGGAGAGATCTGGTTCTTCAGGCAGGGCAAACGCCACGAGTTCACCAAAAATGACCTGGCCCATCCCAAGAGCGATGTACATACTTCTCTTTGTAAGATACTTCAATCCTTCACGCATTTGATATTCAATTACCATTCTCCCTTGTAGCAATTCTGGTTTATAATATTTATTGCATTATACTTTCTACTTCAAAAATATATTTAAACATCAAAACACTTCACAAAAAATGGGTTTGTTTTTTTCATTTGCAGTTATAATTCTATCCAGTTTTTTCATTTACTTTTTTGGAAAGCATTTCGCAGAAAGCTCTTCTAACATTGGAGATTATCTTAATCTTCCAAAAGATGTTAAAGGCGCAACTCTTGACGCTATTTCCAGTTCCGCTCCAGAGCTTCTAGTCGCACTTTACTCTGTGATTCTTTTTCAGAAGTTTGAAGTAGGAATAGGAACAATTACTGGCTCCGCAATTTTTAATCTTCTTGTAATTCCAGGACTTTGTGTTTTTCTTGCTCCCATGGCATTTAGAGTTCATAAAAGAGTGATTTCCAGAGACGCGGTTTTTTACGTAATCTCCATAATGGCTCTCGCATTATTTGTCTTTTACTTAAAAAGTTGGGGAATTGTGGTTGCTTTGATTTTGTTAGGGATATATTTCATTTATCTACTGACAATAATGGGACACACCTTAAAACACCAAAAGGAAAATCCCGGCCGAAAAACGAGAGTAAAATTTTGGAAAGAATTTTCAATTTTCTTTTTGACTTTCGCTTTAATCGCCGCGTTCACTTATCTTCTCACCTACCACTCAATAAGGATTTCCGAATTTCTGAAGATTTCGCCAATATTTATAGCATTCACTATCACCGCAATAGCAACATCTGTTCCCGATACAATAATCTCTTTAGTAAATGCAAGAAAAGGTTCAGCCGACGACGCAACATCGAATGTTTTTGGTTCAAACATTTTCGATATCTTGGTTGGCCTCGGACTCCCTCTTCTAATCTACGTTTTCCTAAAAGGTCCTGTCCAAGTAGCTTTCATGAACTTCGAAATAATAATCGGTTTATTTGTCTCTACTCTGATTGTTTTGTACTTCTTCCTAAATGATACTGTCCTTGACAAAAAAGAGGGGATTGTTATGTTAGGATTGTACGTTCTTTTCTTGGTTTACATAACTCTTCTAAGCGTTGGGGTGATTTAAGAATAATTTTTAAACCATCTTTCTTTTGTATCTTGATAAAAGAGAAAATGGAAATTTGTACTGTTGGTGGTTTCGAGCAAGTCGGAAAAAATATGACTGCTGTAAAAGTCAAAGATGACGTTTTTATTTTTGATATAGGCCTTTACATCCCTGGAATTGTAGAACTTCAAGAAGAGAATCTCATGGAGTACACTCATAGATTAAAAAAAAGAGGAAACTCTCAACAAGGATATTCTGAAAAAAAACTTAGAGATTTCGGAGCAGTTCCTGACGACACTGTTCTTGACAAACTGGGATGGAGAGACAAGGTTAGGGCAATTTTCATAAGCCACGCGCATCTTGATCATCTTGGAGGAGTTCCTCATCTTGCTCAGAGGTATCCAAACGTGCCAATCTATGGAACGCCTTTTACGATGCAACTTCTTCAGGAAATGCTCGCAGACGACAGAAAAAAGATTCCTAATCCACTAAAAATTATTCAGCCAGATTCCACTCACATGATAAAAGGCAAATCAGGCAATTATCAAGTTGATTTTATTCATACGACTCACTCGACAATCCACTGTGTTTTTCCGGTTTTGCACACGGACGAAGGTGCTTTCTTCTACGCACTTGATTTGAAATTTGATAATTATCCCACCCTAGGAAAACCTCCAAGTTACGATAAAATAAGGACTGTAGGCAGCAAAGGTGTGAAAGCTCTTGTTATGGACGCTCTCTATTCCAGCACCGAGACAAGACCTGGTGGAGAAAAGGTTGCCCAGCACCTTCTTCAAGATGCAATTTCAAAAATGTCCGGAAAAAATTCAGCGTTTTTCATAACGACTTTCTCTTCTCATATTGAGCGTCTTATCAACATAGTAAAACTAGGACAGACAACAGGACGTGAAATTGTTTTCCTCGGAAGAAGTCTTGCTAAGAATGTGGAGGCCGCAACAAAAATTGGAGAGTGGCCTTTCAAAAATATTAAACTCTTAAAATACGGCCGCCAACGTGAAGCTTTTTTGAAAACTCTTGACCAAAAAAGAGGAAAATATTTTATTGTTTGCACAGGTCACCAGGCAGAAGAAAAATCTGTTTTGGATAGAATCGTTAAAGGAACCCTTCCATTCAAATTTAAAGATGGAGATAACTTAATTTTTTCATCGAGTGTAATTCCTGTTCCAATAAACATCCTTGCTCGTGAAAAGATGGACAACAAGTTGCGTAAAATAGGAGTAAAACTCCAAACAAATGTTCATGTACATGGACATGGGAGCAGAGAAGACATGCGCGAACTCGTAAGAATGTTAAATCCTCAGCACATTATTCCTGCCCATGGAACTTTACAGCAAGAAACCCCTTTAATTGAGCTGTCGACGGAGCTGGGATACAAATTCGGAAAAACTTCCCACCTCTCAACTAATGGTAATGTTTTGAAAATTTAAGTTCTATATAAAATTTTTAAACTCCTTTCACCTTTTTTAACAATGGTAAAAGAGGAGATTGTTGAAGGACTCAGGTTGGCCGTTTCTAAAGGAGAACCGTTACGAAATGCTATGATGAGTTTTTACAACGCAGGGTATACCAAACAAGATGTTGAAGAAGCCGCTCGTGTAATGCAAATGCCCCAATTGCCCCAAACTCAAAATATTGTTCAAGGACAACAAACCTCTCAACTTTCAGCACAGCCTCAAAACCCTCAGCAAAAATTTCAGCCTCTTAATCCTCAAAACACTCAGAGGGTATCAACATATGGAAGTTCCCCTGCAGGACCAAGTAAAACCGCAATAACCATTCTGGTTGTTGTACTTTTTGTCCTGATAGGAGCTCTTATCGCAATATTCCTTTTCAAAAATGAACTAACGACAATGCTCAATAGTCTTATAGGTTAAAACACAATCATTTTTATATATCTCACTAATTTAGATTTTTATAATGGTGATAATATGGTGAAGTTCGCTCTAATTTGGCCAAGCTTGGACGAAGTAGTTAGAACTTCACTAGGGGGGTTTTCATGGTGAAGTTCGCTCACATCGCAGATGCTCATCTTGGAGGGTGGAAGCAAAAACCCTTGCAGGAACTTAACTTTCAATCTTTTCAAAAAGCGATTGAAATGTGCATTTCTGAAAAAGTTGAATTCGTTCTCATAGCGGGCGATTTATTTGACACTGCCTTCCCTGGAATAGACATCTTAAAAGAAGCTTTTGCTGAATTCAGAAAATTAAAGGAAGCAAAAATCCCTTGTTTTTTAATCGCAGGCTCCCATGATTATTCTGTTTCTGGAAAAACTTTTCTTGATGTCTTAGAAAAAGCAGGATTTTGCGTGAATGTTGAAAGCTTTGAAGAAAGAGATGG
>Ga0210057_1005150_pt1 | contig 16929 bp, 15 predicted proteins | sample CryGeyCG2114_010_2_FD_183968 | JGI IMG/M metagenome (GOLD analysis project Ga0210057, IMG submission 183968) | Groundwater microbial communities from aquifer - Crystal Geyser CG10_big_fil_rev_8/21/14_0.10 (SPAdes) (version 2) | ecosystem: Environmental > Aquatic > Deep subsurface > Groundwater ...
TTTACAATCACTCCAACATTTAGTATTTGTTCTAACCATGGATATATTGCAGGAGAACACCAGCAGTGTCCTCAATGTAAAGAAGCTTGCGAAGTTTACTCAAGGGTTGTTGGCTACCTAAGACCTGTTGGGCAATGGAATTGCGGTAAACAAGAAGAATTTAGTAGCAGAAAGACATTTTTGTCTGACATTACAGTAAAGGCCAATCCAAAAGGCTAAGAATATTGATTGATTAAAATAATAGACAAACTATGCGACAGCTTCCGGCTGTCGCATAGTTGTAATTGATGCACATTTGGATTTACAATAAAATTATGAACATCGGAGGACTACAAAAATTTTCACTAATAGATTATCCTGGTAAAATATCGGCTGTTATCTTCACAGTCGGGTGTAATTTTAGATGTGGTTACTGTCACAACCCCGAACTTTTTTACGAAAAGAATGTTAAAATAATTTCTGAGCAAGATGTTCTTTCTTTTTTAGAGACAAGACAGAACAAGCTTGATGCTATTGTGATTACGGGAGGGGAGCCCACGCTTCAACCAGATCTAATTGATTTCATAAAAAAAATTAAAAAACTTGGCTTCTTAGTAAAATTAGATTCAAATGGAAGCAATCCAGAGACATTAAAAGAATTGTATAAAAATAAACTTATTGACTATGTCGCCATGGACATAAAAGCACCCTTAGAAAAATATAAACAAATAACAATTGCCGAAATAGATATCGCAAAAATTAGAGATAGCATTAAAGCAATACTAAAATCAGAGATAGAGCACGAATTTAGAACAACAATAGTTAAACATCAACTCAGCATAGAAGATATAGAAACAATGGCAAAAGAAACAAAAAATGCCGAACTATATGCTTTGCAGAAGTTCATCCCAACAAAAACACTGAATTCTTCATTTCTCCTAAAAGAAACCTACTCAGACGAGGAATTTTTGGAAATAAAAAAACGTGTAGAGATACACGTTAAAAAGTGTGTTATTAGATAGTAAAATTTTAGAAGGTTACTCAAAAACTTCAATTTCTATTTTTTTAACAGCCTCAGCAATTAGAATATCTAAATCTAGTGCTTTTTCACATTTTTCGATTCTCTCAAGATTATCTTCAGCACTTTGGTGCTTTGGAACAAACAGGGTACAACAGTCTTCGTGAGGCTGGTTTGAAATATCAAGTGTATTAATCTTATTAGCGATTTTAATTATTTCTTCTTTGTCCATTCCAATTAGTGGTCTCAAAACAAGAGTGTCCTTTACTGCATTGTTACTTATATTCAAGTTGGTTAATGTTTGAGAACTAACTTGTCCTAAACTTTCCCCCGTAACTAAGGCTTGGCAGTTATCCTTCCTAGCTACTTCTTTTGCTATCTTCAACATAAGCCTACGATAAATCAAAACCCTGTGTTTTGTGGGGACTTTTAATTTGATGGCTGTTTGCAATTCAGAGAAGGGAACAAAATAAACTTTTAATCTAGGTTGAAATTTTATAAATTCGCAAGCTGTGTCCTTTATCTTTTCAATACTTTTCTTGGACACTACCGGAAAACTATGGAAGTGGATCCACACATTTTCGGCGCCTCTCTTCGCCATGAGAAACGATGAAACAGGGGAGTCTATCCCTCCTGAGATCATAGACAGAACCTTACCCTGACTTCCAACAGGCAGACCCCCGAGAGCTTTCTGCTTTTGATGATATACAAACCAACCATTTTTCCTCCCTTCTATAAAAATCTCCTTGTCAGGATTATCAAGTTTCACCGTTCGATTGGTTACACAATCAGCAACAACGTCTATTATCTCTATTGAATGATGTTTTATTTCTTTGTCCCTGCGAACACGCAAGGCGAATGTTTCACCTTCTTTTATCCACACTTGATAATGGCCTGACACGTAATTCTTAAGGACATTAATACCCGTGTCCTTTATAAAAGTGGCAGGAGCAAACCAAGATAAACCAAAAATTCTACCCAAAACTTCTATGGCTTTATCCACAGCTTCTGTTTCAACAAAAAAACGTCCACGAAAATCATGAACTCGAAAATCAATATTCTCCTTATTTAAAGCATACGAAAAATTGCCGATCAATCTCCTGGTTAAAAGTTTTTTAACCCCTTCAGATTTTAGAAAGAGTTCACCAACTGCAACGATAATACCTGTCTTTATTTTACTTTTCATTATTTTTTTATCTTAGCTCATAAAACAAATTAAAGCTATACTTAATAACATATTCGTGTTATTTTATAAAACATGTTTGATATACACAAGACAACTCTAAAAAACGGATTGAGGGTAATCACGGTGCCTATGAAAAATACAGAAGCAGTAACTTTACTAGTTGCTGTTCGTGTCGGCTCAAGAAATGAATCAGAAAAGCTTTCTGGCATCTCCCATTTCATAGAGCACACACTTTTTAAGGGCTCGAAGAATAGACCAACAACCAAACAAATTCAAGGAGAATTAGATAGAGTGGGGGCATCTTATACCGCCTTCACATCAAAAGAGACTACTGGTTTTTTAACAAAATCTTCAACGAAAGATTTTGGCAATTGTTTGAGTATAATCTCTGATATAATATTAAACCCCCTTTTTAATAAAACAGAAATAGAAAGGGAAAGGGGTGTTATCTCCCAAGAAATAGATATGTATAAAGATAGCCCAAGGTCAAATGTACATAGTGTTTTTGAAGAGGTTATATATGATGGGCAACCAATCGGGCGAGATATCGCAGGGACAAAGCAAACAGTCGGAAATATTAAAAGAACAGACCTCCTAAATTTTAAAAATAAAAATTACCTCCCAAAAAATATGGTGGTGGTAGTTACGGGAAAACTTGACCCGAAAGAGACTACGGAAAAAATAGAACAAGCTTTTCAAAAAATAAAAATGGGAGAGAGAAAAGCCGACACAAAAACAGACACAAAACAAATATCTCCAAGAGTAGAACTAATAAGCAAAGAATTAGACCAATCTCACATAGTGTTGGGGACGAGAGGGTATGACATGTTTCACAAAGATAAATATGTGCTAAGCCTATTATCCATAATCCTCGGAGGTAACTCGTCTTCAAAATTATTTACAGAGATAAGAGAAAAAAGAGGATTGGTTTATTACGTCCATGGATACAACGAATATTATACTGATTGTGGTTATCTCGGTGTTAACATGGGTGTGCCTCATGATAAGTTAGAAGAAGCTGTTAATATTACTTTAAAAATATTTAAGGAAATTAAAAATAAGGGCGTTTCCAAAAAAGATCTCACATCTGCAAAAAGTTTTATCAGGGGACAAATAGCATTAAGTTTTGAAACTTCTGACTCTGTAGCATCTCACGTTGCTGACCAAGAACTACTTGGAAATAAAATATTACAACCAGAAGAAACTTTAAAAAAATTTGAAGAAGTAACTCAAAAAGACATTTTAAGAGTAGCAAATGATATTTTTAAACCAAACAGAATGAATCTTGCTGTTATTGGAAAGTTTGATAATGTTTCTCAACAGAAAAAACTATACAAGGGCATCTTTAAAGGGTTATAATACAGCTAGAGTAAAAACCCCTAAATCTATGGCAAATAAAAATCAAAATATTGTTATTAACATAAACTCAGGAACTTTTATTCGAGCGTTGCTAATAATAGGACTCTTTTATTTACTATATATGATTCGCGATATTGTTGCGGTTGTCCTTTTTTCAGTGGTAATCGCCTCTGGAATTGAACCGCTTGCTCATTGGTTCCAAGAGAGAAAAGTTCCTCGTTTGATAGCAATCATTCTTATATACCTTAGCGCCTTTCTCTTGCTTAGCTTGATTTTTTACCTGGTAATACCACCCACTTTTACAGACCTCTCTGAATTTGTAAGTAATGTTCCTAGATATATTAACCAACCGCTTGAGACTACAAATATACAGGAAATTTTTCCCCAATTATCTGAACCAGTTGTGCAGATATTACTAAGCTCAGCTGGAAATATTAAAGAATTTGTAGGTAATGTCACAAAAGGATTTTTTCAAACTACGGCTTCTGCTTTTGGAGGAGCAATGTCTTTTTTTATGGTTATTGTTATATCTTTTTATCTTTCTGTACAGGAAAAAGGAATTGAAAACTTCTTAAGGATAATAACACCACAAAAACAAGAGAAGTACGTTATCGACCTGTGGAAAAGAACAAAAAAGAAAATAGGCTCATGGATGAAAGGCCAAATGCTTCTTGGTCTTTTGGTTGGAATATTTGTTTATCTTGGATTATCTATACTTCAGATACCATATGCTTTGACTTTCGCTCTCCTAGCAGCTGTATTTGAATTAATTCCCGTTTTTGGACCTGTTTTTGCGGCTATTCCTCCAATAGTTATTACATTCTTAACAAACCCTTCTTTAGCACTAGCAGTTCTTGTTCTTTATGTGATTATCCAACAATTCGAAAACCACCTTATTTATCCTTTGGTTGTTAGAAAAGTTGTCGGTGTTCCACCAATTCTAGTTGTCCTCGCTCTTATTATTGGAGCGAAGCTAGGCGGATTTTTCGGAATCTTGTTAGCAGTCCCAACTGCAACCTTTCTAATGGAAATTTTTACTGATATTGAAAAAGAGAAGGGCGTGGTTCAACAATAGGTAATAAATAAATAATAGAAAATGTCCCCGCCCTGGGGCATTTTTATTTTTATTGCAAAAAGCCTTAAAAAGGCTAAAATTAATAAATATGAATAAAAAAAAGTTTTATATAACAACAGCTATTGATTATGTGAACGGTGCTCCACATATAGGGCATGCGCTAGAGAAGATACAGGCGGATGCTATGGCACGATACCAAAGGATTGTAGGTAAAAATGTTTTTTTTCTAACAGGCGTGGATGAACATGGTTCAAAAATAATGAGATCTGCACAAGAGCAAGGAAAAGAAACCAAAGACTTTGTCGATGAAAATACAGAAAAATTCAAGCAATTTGCAAAAACCCTCAACCTATCTAATGATGGTTTTATAAGAACATCCGACCAAAAACAGCATTGGCCAGGAGCCCAATTGTTGTGGCAAAAACTTGAGGAGTCAAATGATATATATAAAAAAAAGTACCGGGGGCATTATTGTGTCGGTTGCGAAACATTCGTGACTGAAAGAGATTTAGTTGACGGAAAATGTCCAGACCACGACAGAGAACCAGAATTAATTGAAGAGGAAAATTATTTTTTCAAACTTTCAAAATATTCCACTGAAATAAAGAGTCGGATTGAGTCGGATGAAATTCAAATAATTCCACAATCCAGAAAAAACGAAGTGTTAGCGATGATTGAAAGGGGAATAGAAGATGTTAGTTTTTCAAGACCAACCGACAAGATAAGCTGGGGAATTCCTGTACCAAATGACGATAGCCAAATGATGTATGTTTGGTGTGATGCGTTATCAAACTATATTTCTGCAATCGGCTATGGAACAAATAATAATTTTAATGATTTTTGGCCTGCAGATATTCATGTGATAGGAAAAGATATTATACGATTTCACACTATTATTTGGCCAGGAATGTTACTATCTGCTGGGTTACCTTTACCAAAAAAAATTTTTGCTCACGGCTTTATCACCTCAGAAGGCAAAAAGATGTCCAAGTCTCTTGGTAATGTTATAGATCCTCTTGAACTAATTAAAAAATACGGGGTAGAAGCCCTGCGATATTATTTATTACGTGAGATTACGCCATTCGAAGATGGAGATCTAACAAAAGAGAGATTCAATGAAGCTTATACCGCCAATCTTGTAAATGGATTAGGAAACCTGACAAGCCGGATATTAAAGATGAGCGAAACACATATTGAGGGTTCGGTTGAAATTTCAGACAGCACAATTCCTGGCGAATTTAAAAGCCTAGTAGAAAATTTTGAACTTAACAAAGCAATGGATCTTATTTGGCAAAAAATTAGCGAACTTGATCTGCTTATTCAAGAAACCCAGCCTTTTAAACTTGTAAAAGAAAATAAAGAAAAGGCTGTTGAGATTATTAAAGATTTGGTTGTTAAACTATATAACATCGCAAATCTTCTTGAGTCTTTCCTTCCAGAAACATCTCAAAAAATTAAGGAGGCAATAAAGATCAACAAAAAACCTGAGGAGCCATTATTTCCAAGAATTGAACACTAAAAAACCCTCCTTATCTCCCCTTGTTATGGGGAGCGAGAGCAATACCACAATCGTGGTTAGCATTGTCCCCCAACAGAGAAATTAAAGGAAATTAAAAATTTTATGAACAAACCAAAACTTATAGACATCCACACCCATATGAATTCTCTAGACTTCTATACAGAAGAGGAGAGAGAAGATATTATAAAAAGAACATTAGATAATGATGTTTGGCTTATTAATGTTGGATCTGACTTAGAAAGTTCTAGGCTAGCAATAAAAATCGCCGAACAATACAAAAAAGGTGTATATGCATGTGTAGGATTACACCCAACTGACAATATTGGAGAAATTTTTAACATAGATGAATATAGAAAGCTAATTCTAAATCCAAAGGTTGTTGCCATCGGGGAATGCGGAATTGAATTACACTCTGATAAACTAACTGACGGCGATTCAATAACCCCCCTAATTAAACAAGGAGGTATTTTTAAACAACAAATAGAGTTATCATTAGAAACAGATAAGCCGTTGATGATTCACTGCCGAAATGCTCACGAAGAGGTTCTAGAAATATTGGAAGAATATAGAAATAAAAAGCTAAAAGGGAACATTCACTTTTTTTCTGGAACACCAGAGCAAGCACATCAATATATTGATTTAGGGTTTACTATTTCTTTTACTGGTGTTATTACTTTTACAAAAGATTATGACGAGGCCGTTAAAGCAGTACCTTTAGATAAAATTATGGTTGAAACTGATGCCCCTTTTGTAACACCAGCACCCCACAGAGGTAAAAGAAACGAGCCACTTTACGTTCAAGAAGTGGCTAAAAAAATAGCTGAAATTAAAGAAATTTCTTACGAAGAAGTAATAGAAACTACAACAAAGAACGCGATAAAGTTTTTTAATCTTACTTAATTAAAGCCAAAATCTCCTTCTTTTTTTCTTCCATTAGTCCTGGTTTATTTGCTTCTACAACAAGTCTAACCAACGGCTCTGTGTTTGAAGGCCTTACATTAAACCACCAATTAGAAAATACTATTTTTAAGCCATCTCCAGAACTCTTGGCTCCATTTTTATATTGCTCTTTAAGTTCTTCTATTATTTGTTCAAAACTTTTCTTTTTGTTTGTTTTTATATTTAAAATTCCAGAATGAAATTCTCTTTCAAAAGGTTTTACTAAATTCAAAATAGTTTTGTCAGGATTCTTATCTAATTGTTCTAATATTTTTCTTAAGGCAAAGAAAGGGGACTCAACATAATTAAGTTCTTTAAAATAATAATGTCCGCTGAATTCCATACCATAAGTAGCTTTCTTTAATCTCATCATCTTTTTAAGATTAAAGTGTCCAACTTTGCTTGGGATAGTAACCACGCCTCTGTCTCTAAAATATTTAGGGATTGAACGTGCACAATTCTCAACGTAAACAAAACCTTCTTTTTTATTGATAACAGACTCGCCGATAATCGCGCCAATACTATCGCCGCTTATCATCTTTCTATTTTTATTAAGAATAACCAATCTGTCACCATCATAATCAAAAGAAACGTAAAAATCAGGGTTCTTGCTTTCCTTTATTCCCAACTTACTGGCTAAATCTTTAGTAAACAAACTAGCGACACTCTTATTGTCATCAAATGCAATTTTAATTTTTCTTCTTATCTTAAAATCCTTTGTAATCAAATCTAAATAGTCATCCATAATATCAACCTCTTGATATGTTCCTCCAGCGACAAAGTCTCGCTTCTTTTTTTCACTAATAGCATGCTCAAGTTCTTTCCCGCTTATTGGTTTTGCGTTCTTGCTCGTAAACTTTATACCATTATATTTAATAGGATTATGAGAGGCCGTTATCATTGCGCTAGCATCAGCTTTTAAATGAGAAACAGCAAAATAGAGGGCAGGAGTAACAACAACGCCAATACTAATAATTCTTGCGCCTAAATCCATTGCACCATTAATAAAAGCCTCACTTAGAGGATTAGAACTCTTTCTTAAATCTCTACCAACCACTATTATAGGCCTTTTTTTGTTTAAATAGGCAACAAACCCTTGCCCTGCCTTATAAGCGATCTCTTTATTTATCTCACTCGGATATATCCCACGGATATCATTTACTTTAAAAATATTAGATTTCATAGGTGTATTTTAGCATATCATTTAATAAAAATAATCTTTTTAAAACTCTTTATATAAAAAAGAGGGTTTTTAGACTGAAATATAAATATATTGCGTAATTTTTGGTTATCTGATAGGATGTATTTATCTTTAATGGTTAAAAATAACCAGTTAAATGCCTTCGCCAAAGACGTTTAACAACCAGACTTGCCACAACAAGTCTTTTAATCTAAATAAATCTGTATTATGGAAAAAGAAATGGTTTTATATGAGATAGGGTATCTACTCACACCACTTATCCCTAGTGATAAGATTGATGGGGAAATTTCTGTTTTAAGAAAAGTTATTGAGGATAAAAAAGGGCTTATAACAGATGAGGGAAGGGCAAAAATACAAAAACTAGCTTATACTATAAATAAGTTAGATAGTACTTATTTTGGATGGATTCAGTTTGTCGCCGACCCAACTTATTTACCGGAAATTAAAAATTCTTTTGATAAAGTTGATAATATTGTTAGATTTCTTATCACAAAACCTGAAAAAGAAAAGATTGGAAAGAAAAAAGACAAAAAAATAGTATCAAAAACAAAAGAGCCGAAAGAGGAAATTAAAGAGGAGGAAGTAGATCAAAAAATAGAAGAACTTATTAAATAAATTAAAGAGTGAAACGACTACAATTTATTTAAACCCGCCTTATGCTTGCTTTAAGACGGAAAAACATAAAACACCAAAAAAATTAAAAAGGTATTAATTAACAACTTAGTCAGCGGAGTGCTCAATTTTACAAATTGTTCACCACGTTCACAAGTAAAATTGGCGTATGTATCTAAACAAAGCAATCATTATTGGAAACTTAACAAAAGACCCAGAGTTAAAAACCTTACCATCAGGAACACAAGTAACTTCTTTTGGTGTAGCCACAAATAGAGTTTGGAGAAACCAACAAGGAGAAAAACAAGAAGAAGTACAATTTCATAATATTGTTCTTTTTGGAAAACAAGCTGAATTAGCTTCACAATATCTAACAAAAGGAAGTTCAATAATGATTGAAGGAAGGATACAAACAAGATCTTGGGACGCTCAAGACGGAACAAAGAAGTATATGACAGAGATTGTAGGAGAAAAGATGCAGTTTGGACCAAAAAAAGGGGAACAAACACAACCAATGAATAATAAACAAGGTCAAGCCCAGCCAAACAAACCAAATGAATTAGAAACAATAGAATATCCTGAGGATATAAATCCTGATGATATACCATTCTAAGAATTTATCTGTAATTTAAAGCTGAAAGCGAATAAATTACAATTACAAAACCTTGAACCGGCCTTATACACTAAATATTCAAGGTTGGGGATGGTTATATATTCTAAAATTTAAAAACTTAAACAATCAACATTAGACGGCGGGGTGGTGATTTCTAAAAACCACTTCGTTTGTTAAAAAAATTAACCATGAAACAATGTCATTTTTGTACAAACAACATAAAAGCTATTGATTACAAAGATATAGAGAATATTAAAAAATTCACTGATTCTTTTGCAAGAATATTACCTAAAAAACAATCAGGTATTTGTTCTAAACACCAAAGGAAATTATCTCAATCAATCAAAAGAGCTAGATTTCTAGCACTACTCCCGTTTGTGAGTAATTAAACAAAAAACTCACCTTAATTAATTAAGGTGAGTTTTTTGTTTTGTTTAATATTTACTTTTTCTCAACCCTCTCTGTATACTGCCCAGTCTCTGTGTTTACCTTAATAATATCACCTTCATTTATAAATAAGGGTGTATTTACTATTGCCCCAGTTTCTAAGACAACCTGCTTTGTTGCCCCTTGCGCTGTATTGCCTTTTACAGCGTCAGGAGCTTGTTTAACGAGTAAATCTACCTTAACTGGTATATTCACACCAATTATTTCATCATTGAATACAAGCGAATCTATAACTGAATTTTCTTTAATAAATTTAATACTATCACTAATTAAATTACTATCTAATTTAAACCTATCGCCAGGGTTCTTTTCATCACAAAACCAATATTCACCCTTATTATTGTATAAATATTTAACTTTTTTTGTATTTATATCAGCTTCTTCTAATTTATCACTCTGCTGAAACGTCCTTTCTATTGTTTTACCAGAAACAAGACTTTTAATTTTTGTCTGGGCTACTGGTTTCCTTTGTTGCATCCTTAAAAAACTAAATTCAACAACAATACAGGGTTGTCCATCCACAACAATATATTTACCAGGTCTTAATTCATTATAATTCAACATAAATTTATTTAATCTTTTTCAATAATTCTTTTGTATTAAATACATTAACATAACCACAACAAACAAAGCAACAAAAAAGTATATTTAAATTAATAGTTTTTATCTAAAAACATTAGAACACATTTTTTGATTCAGTTAATATTCACAAGTTATCCACAACTTGTTAACATAAGTAATATCTTCTGTTTAATCATAAGGGTTTTTAATAAAACTTAGTCTATTTTAATTAAGTTGATATAATATAAATCAATGATTACAAACTTGGAACAATTATGGAAAGATGCTTTAGTTGATATTGAACTCAATACATCAAAAGCTAACTTCGCTACATGGTTTCAAAATACCATACCTAGTCATGAGAAAAATGGGATTTTATTCTTGGGTGTGCCAAACACTTTTGTAAAAGAGTGGTTATCAACCAAATACCACCAACCTATACTTAAAGCGATTCACAACCTAACCCCTGTAATTAAAAATATTGAATACATTATTTGTAGCCCAACTCAAATCAATAATAAACCTCAACAAGTAGTAATTCAAGAAACTCAACCAGAAAAAGAAGAACAGCTTGAATTTAAAGAGTTGTACATAGATAAAGAGGCAAACCTTAATCCTAAATATAAATTTGATTCATTTATTGTTGGATCTTTTAATGAAGTTGCTTATGCAGCATCCTTAGCTGTCACAAAAAACATAGGTACTGTTTATAATCCATTGTTTATTTATGGTGGAGTTGGTCTTGGAAAAACTCATCTTCTCCAATCAGTTGGTAATAAAATAAAACAAGAGAACCCTCAAATAAAAGTAAGATATATAACATCAGAAAAATTTGCAAATGACTATGTTTCAAGTATTCAATCAGGAAGTATTCAGTCTTTCAAAGATAAATATAGGCAATATAATGTATTAATAATTGACGATATTCAATTTTTCTCTAATAAGTTAAAAATTCAAGAGGAATTTTTTCATATCTTTAACTCTTTATATGAAAATAATCAACAAATTATATTTTCATCAGATAAGTCTCCTAAACATATTATTGGCCTAGAAGAGAGATTAAGATCTCGTTTTGAGGGTGGAATGATGATTGATATAACAAAACCAGATTTTGAAACAAGATTAGCTATATTAAAAGATAAAGTTGAAAAATCAGGGTATATTATTGATTATAAAATAATAGAATATGTGGCATCTGCAATACAAGAAAATATAAGAGAATTAGTAGGAGCATTAAACACAATAATAGCTCAATACAAACTTAGAAACAGAACACTCTCACTCTCTGAAATACAAGAAATACTTAAAAAGAATATTAAACCTACTAAAAATATTAATATTAATAGTGTAATAGAGGTAATTGCTGATTTTTATGGAATAGAAAAGAAGATTTTATTTGAAAAAACAAGAAGGAAAGAAATTGTTAAACCAAGACAAATTGCAATGTATATTTTAAGAGAAGATTTAAATACATCTTATCCTTGTATTGGTAATAAATTTGGGCAAAAAGATCACACAACAGTTATTTATGCTTATAAAAAAATAAAAGAGTTAAGAGAAAAAGACAGTAAAATTAACCAAGAAATTGAACAAATAAAAAGTACACTTTATGAGCAAGATGCTTAAAATTTAATTGAATATAAATTGTGTATAAAGATGTGAAGAAAACATGAATTAAAAATGTATAAAAATGACCATTAGATAATGTCCTTAATAAATATAATTTTATTCACAACTAAACCCAAAACTTATACACTGTTTAATAAAAATTATCCACACTAAAAACCATTATTAATTAAAGCTAAAAGGACTTATCAACACAATCCACACCCCTAATAATAGTATTAATATCTTTTTTAAAAAATATTTAATTACTATAATATTATATAGGACATAAAATATGAAGATTATCTGTTTAAAAAAATACTTAAAAGAAGCAATTATTTTATGTGAAAGAATTGCTGGTAAAAATTTATCTTTACCTGTTTTAAGTAATATACTTATTTCTGGTGAAGGTAAGATTGTTAAATTTATTGCTACAAATTTAGAAATAGGAATAGAAGTTTTAATACCATCAAATGTTGAAGATAGAGGGGAAGTAGCTGTTCCTGCCGGAGCGGTTAAAAACTTATTATCTAGTCTTCCAGATGATGAAAATATTACACTAGAACTCCAAAATAATAATCTTTCTGTTTTTACAGCACACACATCTAGTTTAATTAAAAGTCAATTACCTGATGATTTTCCTGCTTTACCAAAAATAAATAATGTAAATAAAAAAGAAATAGAAGTTCCTGTTTTTGATTTTATTAATAGTTTGAAATCTGTTTGGTATTCAGCTTCTTTTTTAAATATTAAACCTGAAATTTCATCTGTGTATATTTTTTCAGACAATGAAAATCCACTTACATTTGTTGCTACTGATTCTTTTCGTCTAGCAGAAAAAAAACTTAATTATTCTTTTAAAGATTTTGGTGGTATTTTGATTCCTTTAAAAAGTGTTTCTGAAATAATAAGGGTTTTTGATGGAAAAGAAGGTAATTTAAAGATTATTACTGATCAAAATCAAATTTTTATAGAAAAAGATAATATTAAATTTATTTCACGTCTTGTTGATGGTGTTTATGTTGATTATAAACAAATAATTCCAAACAGTTTTACAACAGATGTTGTTGTAAATAAAGATATTTTTATTAATACATTAAAAACAGCTAGTGTTTTTATAGGTAAATTAAATGAACTTAAAATTAAAATAAGTTCTGATATATCTGGTAGTGAAGGGGGAAGTGGTTCTATGGTTATAAAAACATCAAATACTGAAGTTGGTGAACACACAGCTAATATTTCTGTTAATGTTACTGGTGAAGAAATAGAAACAACCTTTAATTATCGATATATTTTTGAATGTCTTCAATTTATTTTATCACCTGAAATTATTTTGCGTTTTTCTGGAGAAAATAAACCCTTAGTTATAACAGGAATAGATAATTCTTCTTTCCAATACCTTGTAATGCCAATGAATAGTATTTAATTATTATGGTTAAACAAATAGAAAATAAAAGCAATATCTCTGTGATGAGAACTTTTAAAACAGATACATCTGGGTATGTTGGGTCTGGTGGTTCTGTTATTGGTATGGCCGCTAAACAGGAAAAAATCAAAAATAATAAGAATAATAATTCTAATAATAAAAATATTAAAATGTTTTTATTATTTATTTCCTTTTTACTTCTTATTGGTAGTGGTTATTTTGTTTTTTCTTTAATTAATAAGAGTGTTAAAAAAGAAGAACAAGAAGTTTTTATCACACCAAAACCAATACTTGTTTCTGATGATGAATATGAAGTTAATATTATTGATTTGAATAATAGTATTGAAAATATTTTAAAACTTCCACTAAAAGAAAGAGAATTTGTTTATATTCCTATTTTAAAAACGATTGGTAACCAAACACAGCTGTCTGTTGTTGATGATCTTTTTAAATCTTTAAAAATAGATTTTCCTGATTTTATAAGTGATATAGATGATCGTTTTATGTATTCTTTATATAACTCAAAAGACAATTTTCCTGTTTTATTGTTTAAAATTAATTCTTATAGTCATGTTTTTGTAGATATGTTGGAATGGGAAAAATATATTTACGAAGATCTTGAGAAAATATTAAATTTACAAACAAAAAACAAAGTAAAAGATTCTTTTTATGATATTGAGATTAGAAATAATGATGTTAGGGTTTTTGATGATGTTGAAGGTAATCATGTTTTATATTATTCAATTGTAAATAGAAAATATTTAATTATAACTTCAAATGAAAATGCATTAAAAGAGGTCTTTAGGAGATTATCATCATTTCAATTTCTAAATGATTAATTCGGTTGTGAATATTGCTTTTTTAGTTAAATTAAGTATTATTAAATCATGTTAAATAAAATAAAAATTAAATATTTTAAGGATAAATTAGAAGAAGAAAAGAAATCTCTTGAAGAAGAATTATCTGATGTTAGTAAGCCAAATCTTGATATTCCTGGTGATTGGGATCCGGTTATTATTGATTCTAATGAAATGAGGGCTGATCTTAGTGAAGTTTCTGATAAAGATGAGGAGTTTTCAAATAGATATGCTATTGAAGACTCTTTAGAAGAAAGTTATGTATTGGTTGTAAAATCTCTAAATAAAATAAAAGAAGGAACTTTTGGTAAATGTGAAAAATGTGGAGGTATAATTGATGAAAAAAGACTAGAAGCTCTACCTTTTGCTCAAACTTGTATTGATTGTAATTAAATTAGATCTATTTAAAAATTAAAAACGGCTTATAAGGTTTTTATGGCTGTTAAAATTTATTCTGCTCAAGTTTTGGGTTTAAAGGCAAATATTGTTGAAGTTGAGATAGATTTATCTCAAGGATTGCATTCTTTTTCTATTGTTGGTTTACCTGATAAATCAGTAGAAGAATCAAAAGATAGAATTTCCGCAGCGATTAAAAATTCTGGTTTTATTTCTCCTCAAAAGAAAAATCAAAAAGTTATAGTTTCTTTAGCGCCGGCCGATCTTAAAAAAGAAGGTCCGGTTTTTGATTTGCCAATAGCGTTGGCCTATCTTCTTGCTTCTAAACAAATTGATTTTGAAACTGATAAAAAACTTTTTATAGGTGAATTATCTTTAGATGGAACAATTCGTCCAGTGAAAGGGATTTTGTCTTTAACTCGCGAGGCTAAAAAGAACGGCTTTAAAGAGGTTTACATTCCCAAAGAAAATGCAAAAGAAGCTGCTTTAATTAGAGATATAGTAATACTGCCTTGCGGTAGTTTGAAAGATATAACAAATCATTTTAATAAAAATATAGAATTTATTTTAAATATTCAATCACCCACAAAAATAGATTTTAGTTGTGTTGATAAACCAAGTACCGACTTCACTGATGTTAAAGGACAGGAAAGCGCTAAGAGGGGCTTGGAGATAGCTGCAGCGGGAGGACACAATGTTTTAATGGTTGGACCCCCAGGGACAGGTAAAACGATGTTAGCGAAAGCCTTCGCTTCAATTTTACCACCTTTAGATTTTGAAGAGATGTTAGAGGTGACAGCAATTCATAGTGTCGCCGGACAAATGGAAGATATTGTGACTTCAAGACCTTTTAGAAGTCCGCATCATACTTCTTCTTATGTTGCTTTAGTTGGAGGTGGTGTTTATCCAAAACCTGGTGAAATTACTTTAAGCCATTGTGGTGTTTTGTTTTTAGATGAATTTCCAGAATTTGAAAGAAAAGTAATAGAGTCTCTTCGTCAGCCACTTGAAGATAGATTGGTTACAGTTTCTCGTGCAAAAGGGACGTTAAGTTTTCCTGCGAGTTTTATTTTAGTATGTACAATGAACCCTTGTCCTTGTGGAAATTTTGATGGACCAAAACCGTGTGTTTGTTCTCAAAATGCAATAAATAAATATAAAAGAAAAATTTCTGGACCAATAATGGATAGAATAGATTTATGGTTGGATGTTCCTCAAATTGATATACAAAAATTATCAGACTTTTCAGATTCTGGACATAAATCAGTAGATATTCAAAAAAGAGTAGTAAAAGCAAGAGAAATCCAAAGAAGAAGATTTAATTTAAAAAATAATCAGTCTGATCAATCTGAAAATAGTGATGAAATGGTTGGGAATAGTCTTGATGGAAAAGAGTCAAATATAAACAGAGATGAAAATGTAAACAAAAATAATAATAGTGATAATAAAAAACAAGGAAGACATATTCTGACAAACAGCGAAATGGGTGTTTCTGAAATTAAAAAACACGTGGAATTATCACCTGAAGTTAAAAAAATTCTAAATCAAGCAAGCGAAAGATTTAATTTTTCAGGTCGCGCTTATCACAGTGTAATAAAATTAGCGAGAACGATAGCTGATTTGGATGACAAAGAAGATATAGAACAAAATCATATTTTTGAGGCGATACAATATAGACCGAAACAGGAATAGATTGTTTGTATATAAAACTTTAATAAAGATTCAATTCACAAAAATTCAAAAAAAACCTTTATAAAATAAGGTTTTTTGTTGTTTGTAGTAAGGTCTTTTTTGTAATTGTTTTAAGCACACACATATGGCGGTTTAATTAGCTGATAATCTCTAACGAATTCGTTCGGTGTTTTGCCATTTAAGCCGCAATGTTCTAAGTCGTTGTAATACATATTCCACAATCTCAAACGATATTGCAAGTGTTCAAAGTTTTTAAAAGTATTACGATCGTAGAATGATTCCTGGTCGCTCCTGTGGCTACGTTCAACTGTGCCATTTTGTTGCGGTTTGCCCGGATCAATTAAGTAGTGAATGATTTGATTTTGTTGGCACCACAAATCAAGAGAGTGAAGTCGTGGTCGTAGCGGATCAGAACTTTTTGAGTAGCCGATATAGCGATTAGTA
>Ga0210057_1005152_pt1 | contig 16926 bp, 16 predicted proteins | sample CryGeyCG2114_010_2_FD_183968 | JGI IMG/M metagenome (GOLD analysis project Ga0210057, IMG submission 183968) | Groundwater microbial communities from aquifer - Crystal Geyser CG10_big_fil_rev_8/21/14_0.10 (SPAdes) (version 2) | ecosystem: Environmental > Aquatic > Deep subsurface > Groundwater ...
AGAACCTTTTTGATTCCCGGACGAAAGCAAATAAATTTGCTTTCTCACTCTCACCTCACTGCGTTCGCAATTACTGAACGCAGTGCGAACCTACTTTGAGCGGAATTGACCCGCCCCGCGGCTCCGCCCCCAGTCCCGCTTCGCGGGATGGCAGGCGGGCAAAAATTCCTTCCCCCCCAACCCCCTTCCTTTTTGCCCGCCTGCTGGAGGAGAAGATTTTTTGTGATGGTGCGGTTTACAATCATTCTGAATAGTGTTATGTTTAGTATAACAATGTAAAGCTTTGGAAGCAAGTTATTATGGCTAAGGAAAAAGAACAAAATTTACCGGAACTACTATCTATCACAGAAGTTGCCAGACTTCTTGGCGTCTCTACGATGACCTTGCGGCGGTGGGACACCAAAGGAATTTTGAAGTCTTTCCGACCGACGCCGAATAGTCAGAGGAGGTACCGGAGATCGGATGTTGCCAAGTTTTTGGGGAGCAAGAAATAAAAAGATTTTATGAAAAAAGGAATTATATATCTACCACACATACAAAAAGAATTTGAAAATGCTATTGTTTTTCTGATTCAAAAAATCAAAGAACCTTGCTATAACGAAAAACCCTTAATTCTACACAGTATCCGAGTAGGGTTGAAATTAATGGAACAAAACCAAGCAAAAGAAGTAGTAATTGCCGGTTTCCTACACGACTTACTTGAAGATACCGATTGCAAGCTAGAAGAGATTAAAAGTAGGTTTGGAGAAAAGGTAGCAACGTTGTTTGTAGCCTGTACATTTGACCGAAATATAAAAGATTACAAAGAGTGTTGGCAAAAGTGCATCACCAATCTCAAACAAGCTAGCCAAGATGCTCTGGTGATCAAGTTAGTGGATCAAATAGATAACTTGCCGTATTACATCCTTATTTCAGATGATAAGAAAAAACAAGAAGTGATGTGGAAGCATAAGTTTTTTATTGACGAATGTAGAAATGATTTACAAAAACTACCGACGTTTAGAGATTATGAAAAAATGGTTGACAGTTTAGATTAATAAAACCAATATGCAGATGTTTGTAACGACCAAAAATTTGATATATGAAGTTTCTGGAAAGAAGCTTTTTGAAGGTATAAATACAAGTATAAGTATCGGCGACCATATAGGGTTTGTGGGCAGAAACGGGACGGGGAAAAGCACGTTGCTGAAACTTCTTGCCGGACTACTCAAGCCATCGGGCGGGGGTATTCAGTCCAATTCTACTTCTTATTATCTTCCTCAAATCGATTTTTCCATTTTTCAAAGTGACCGCACCGTAAAAGAATATGTGTTGCAATGCGGAGAATCATGGCCGCTCGTTCGCGCTACTCTCCATCGACGGTTCAAAATAAACCTTCCGCCGACACAGGCTCTCAAAACCGTGAGCGGCGGAGAGTTTATGAAACTCCAACTTTCAGTGGCTCAAACAAAAAATCCAAGCCTGCTTTTACTTGACGAACCGACAAATCATTTAGATGTTGAAGGGCTTGAAGTCTTGAAAAGTTTTTTGAATTCATTTTCTGGCGCGTATGTCATTGTTTCGCATGATCCGTTTTTTCTTGATATGGTTGTTGACCGCATCTGGGAGTTTGATAGCGGAACCTTGCGCGAATACGGCGGAAATTACAGTTACTACGAAAAACAGAAGGAAATTGAACGTCTTGCTCGAGAGAGAGATTACGAAGCGGCCAAAAAAGAATTGAAGAAAGTCAAACGGTCATTGCAAACAGAACAGAAGCGGGCGGCCCGCTCTCGGCGCGAAGGCAGAAAACAGGCTTATGACCGCAGTATGTCTCCCATTGAGCGCGGCTATTTCAAAAACCGCGCCTCAAGAACTGCTGGCCGACAGCGAGCAAAATTTGAAGAGATGACTCAAAAAAGAGAAGAGAAGGTTTCCGCCCTCAAAGAAAAAAGGCGACGAAAAGTTTATGTGATGTTGGAACATGACTTAAGCGAGGGCAGACGATTTCTCGTCAAAATTGAAAATGGAGCTATTCGTATTGAAAATCGTTTACTTATAGAAAAGATACACCTCGCAATTTACTACGGCGATCGCCTTGTTATCGTCGGTAAAAACGGATCTGGCAAAAGCACTATTGTCAAGACGATTGCGGAAGAAGAAGGGGTTGCGAATACTTCCGGAAAAATGGAACGCGCAGATCGTTTGAGCGTTGCGTACGTTGATCAAAAGTACAACATTATTAATCCCGACCTCACTCTTTACGAAAATATTACCCGTTTTAATCCCTCTCTCTCGCACGAGTATATTCGGCAGCAACTTGGCAGATTTCTTTTCTTTGAAGAAAACGACATTCATAAAAAAGCGGATGTCCTATCCGGTGGCGAGGCGGCGCGCCTTACCTTGGCAATGGTTACGGCAAAACCGATTGACCTTCTGATACTTGACGAACCAACCAATAACCTGGACATTGAAACGCTGGATGTTATCGCTGAAGCATTAGTTGATTTTCCAGGCGCACTTATCGTTATATCTCACAATACTTATTTTCTTAATCGCGTTGGCATAGAGAAGTCTCTTATTATCAGCGATAAAAAGCTTAAAGAAATGATGTCGTCCCCCGCTGAACCAAACGAATTTTATAAAGAAATGGTACGAATAATTAAAACAAACATATGAAGATAATGGTAGTCGGAGGCGGCATATCCGGACTCTGTTCCGCTCTTGATCTCGCCCTAAGAGGAGTTGAAGTTGTTTTGGTTGAAAAAGGAGTACTAGGGTCAGGAACAACAACAAAATGTGCGGGCATGTTGCATTCTGGCGCACGATACCTTGTCAGAAATGAAAAAATCGCCGAGTTATGTTTTAAAGAGAACAAAATTTGGCGAAAGATCGTACCCTTTGCAATAGATAGTTTGCATCAAGGTATTTTTGTGGTTCTCCCCGGCCATAGTTTCTTCAGGTACGTGGTTGGAAGAAGAAGTAAATAAATTCAATTCTGGTATCGTGTTTGAATATGATACAGAAAATCAAGCAAAAACAATAAATAATCTTTCAGTGTCCATAGAACAAATGTTAAGAAACTTGAAATACTATAAACAAAATGCCATGAGTGCGGGCCCTATTTATAGGAAGATACATTCGGCAGAAAAGTTTTTTGAAGTAATATTTTCCGAATATGAAAAAAGTAACAGTAGCAATCCCAACGTATAATAGAGCCGGATTTTTGGGAGAAGCGATAAAAAGCGTCTTATCCCAAACGTGTTCGGATTTTGATTTAGTGATTATTGATAATGCTTCGACAGATAAAACAAAGGAGGTTGTTAAAAGTTTTACCGACAAAAGGATTAGTTATCATAAAAACAATGAGAATGTGGGAATAATAAGTAATTGGAACAAATCACTTGCTTTCGCAAAAGGAAAATACTTTATGATTTTAGGTGATGATGATGTGATCTATCCAGATTTTCTCAAGGAATCAATTAAAGTGCATGAACAACACCAATCCGTCGGTTTTACTTTTGCAAGATGTAATAAGGTTGATAAGAATGGTAAATTTATTCATGAGTGGGGATATGATTTTGTCCCGCCATGGTTTCTCAAAGGACTAGATTATCTTTTTTATACACTTGACTATGAAGCATGTCTTACTAACTCATCTACAGTTTTGCTAAAAAAAGAGGTATTTGAAACGGTAGGCAACTTTAAGTCTGAATTATCCAGTAATGTCTTTGATTTCAATATGTGGATCCGTATTGCTTCTGTATATGATTCGTTTTTCATTGATAAGGTTCTGTGCGATTACCGTTTGCATTCCGGTCAAGTGAGCCAATTACACTGGAGAGACAAAAAAACTGGCAAGGTTGGAACTTATTTGGAACTTTTGCGTATCCTCGACATTCTACAGAAAAACCGATACAATTTTAAGACAGAAGAGTACGTATATGATAAATTTAACTCTCTTTTGTATACACTAGCAACACACATTAAAGATTTTGAGTCAGATTTATAATAGCGCAACCGCACCATCACAAAAAATCTTCTCCTCCAGCAGGCGGGCAAAAAGGAAGGGGGCCTGGGGGAAAGAATTTTTGCCCGCCTGCCATCCCGCGAAGCGGGACTGGGGTGGGAGCGGCTCCGCTCTCTTGCTCCGTCAAGAGAAGCAAAGCAAAACATTTTTCAACTCCTTTTAGAAGAAAACGGGTCGCGCGCCAAAATTGAAAAAAGAGAAAAATGTTTTGCTTTGCACCCCGCCTCTGGCGGGGGCGAAGCGAGCGCGTGCCTCCTTCCGAAAACTCTCACCTCACTGCGTTCGGGGCGCCGGGAATCGAACCCGGCCCTCATGTTCCCAAAACATGTATACTACCGATATACTACGCCCCGTTTAGAACTTTAAAATACTACCACGACAATAAAAAAACTCCAATAATATCGCTTAACAAAGCGAGTTTTATAGGACAATATTTTCTATATAAGAAACTTTTGCCTTATTTGTCCTTTTGTCAATAACGACTGTTACGGCATCAAACTGCCATTCGCCTTCGTAGTTTCTTTCCAAAATATACGATTGCATTGTTCTAGATATTCTCTTGAGTTTTCCCTGATGAATGTTGTCTTCGGCTCTATGTAAATCTTCTGTTTCACGAATAACATTAAGGGTGCCAGAAACTGTTTTTACTTCTACGAAATGTAGTATTTCCCCTTTTTGGGCTATAATATCAATTTCTCCCCACTTTTTTAGGTAATTTCTGTCTAAAATAATAAATCCTCGTTTCACAAGAAACTTTTCAGCTAAATCTTCGCCAAAATCACCAAATTTTCTATTTCGGGTTTTCATCTAATTATATTAGAGCATAAAAAACTTTAGATTCAAAAATGTTTCATGTATAACATTTATAGTAAATATTGGTGCGTTTCACGTGAAACTTTTATTACCTATGTTATATGAGGTGTTTCCATATTAACTATATTTTAAGTCATATATTAGAAAACAGCAAAATTCTTAAAAGACAAAAAAATGTCCTTTATACACACTGTCCCCAAGGTTATACACATCCACTTAACTTATTCAAAAAATATTGTCTGATTAGTTATAATCCATAATATATTTTACAAAACTGAAATTATGTTGTTTAAAAAACAACATTATAACGGACAAAAAATCTATTGAGGAGAATCGATTATAACTCTCGGTTCGCCGTCACTCGCCTAGGTCGCAACCTCGCCTCACGGTTTTGCCTACTGGCAAAACATTGCTCCGGCCTTCGATTCTCCGCATAAAATAAGAGGTTGTTTTGTGCGGGTAGGGAGAATCGAACTCCCGTCTACTGCTTGGAAGGCAGTCATTCTACCACTAAACCATACCCGCTTTTTTGTTTGCTTGCCCCTTAATGCTGGTGCACTCGGCAGGACTCGAATCTTACAGATTCTGTACACCTTTCGCATTCGCTTTGCTCATATGCTCAAGGTTTTCTCGTCCTGCCCCGAGGGCAATAAATTGCCCTCTGACTGCTGGTGCACTCGGCAGGACTCGAACCCGCAATAACGGTTCCGAAGACCGTTGTGATATCCATTTCACCACGAGTGCAATTGTATCATCTTACTTTGAAGGTGGAAATTATTCAATCATATAAAAAATTAATAGAAAAAAGAACTAGGTAGTGTAGAATTGTAACAAATGAATTCATTTTCCATACCAGAAGAAGTTTCACGAATAACCAAAACTCTTAAAGAATCCGGTTTTGAGGCATATTTGGTTGGTGGATGTGTTCGTGACTTGTTTCTTTCAAAGGAACCGAAAGACTGGGATATAACAACCAACGCCAAACCAGAAGAAATAATTTCTATTTTTAAAGACACTTTTTATGAAAATGAATACGGCACCGTAGGTGTCGTTAATGCCGATACAAAAAATGAGAGTTTAAAAATTGTTGAGGTTACCCCATACAGAACAGAGGGGGAATACACTGACAAAAGAAGACCAGACTCTGTTTCTTTCAAAGCAACCCTTGAAGATGATTTGCAAAGGAGGGATTTTACTATCAACGCCATTGCTTTTGATATTGAGAAAAATGCCGTGGTTGACCCATTTAACGGCAGGAAAGATATTCAGACGGGAATAATTAGAACGGTGGGAGATCCTGACAACAGATTCTCCGAAGACGGATTAAGGTTGTTGAGGGGCGCTAGAATTTATGCTGAGCTGGGATTTGAAATTGAAATGGAGACCGAAAAATCAATAGCAAAAAACGCCTATTTGCTTGAACATATTGCCAAGGAGAGAATCCGTGACGAATTTATCAGAATAATTGAATCTCCTTACCCCATGAACGGAGTGCTCTCTCTTCACAAACTCAATTTGCTTGGTTACATAGCGCCAGAACTTTTGGAATCAATAAATGTTGAGCAAAACAAAGCCCACGCCTTTGATGTTTGGACTCATTTGTTGAAAACTTTGCAACATTCCGCGGACAAGAATTGGCCTTTGCACATAAGATTGGCGGCGCTGTTCCACGATATTTCCAAACCAGCAAGCAGAAGAAGGTCCAAAGAAACAGGGGAGTGGACATTTTACGGACACGAGGTCTTGGGTGAAAAAACCACAAGAAAAATTATGCAAAGATTAAAATTCCCTAAAGAACTTACAGACAAAGTTAGCAACCTGGTAAGATGGCATATGTTTTTTTCTGATACCGAGCAAATTACTCATTCCGCCGTCAGAAGATTGGTGGCAAGCGTGGGAAAAGAAAATGTCTGGGATCTTATGAATCTTAGAGGGTGCGATAGGGTTGGCACGGGCAGGCCAAAAGAAAATCCTTACAGACTAAGAAAATACAAAGCAATGGTAGAAGAGGTGATGAGCGACCCTGTGTCGGTTGGCATGCTTAAAATTGACGGGAACAAAATAATGGAGATCACAAAATTACCAGCTGGTCCAAAAATAGGGTATATTTTGCACGCTATTCTGGAAACGGCTTTGGATAATCCGAACATAAACACCGAAGAGACACTCAAGAAAATGGCCATGGAATTGTCCAGAAAAACGGAGGGGGAGTTGAAAACTTTGGGAGAAAAGGGCAAAAGTAAAAAAGAAGCGGAAGAAAAAGAGAAAATAAACAGTATTAGAAAAAAATATTGGGTTGAATAAATTTTGGAAACTTTGTGAAAGGGGGAAGGTTGGGCTAACAAATGAAACTATTTGGACAAAAAAGAACCGCCAAGCGATTGCGGTCGCCAAGCGGTTCGTTGAAAGAACCGCTCAGTTTACAACTATCCAGGTAACATATCTAAAAAATATTGAGATTGGAGATATGTGTATGCCGGAATGCCATAAACCAAACTGGCCTTTCGAAGACATGCCCTCACAAATAACTAATGCCCTAACTTTTGTCCTTGAACTTCCATTAGAGCGTCTATGTTCATTATACCAGATTGTAAAGGACAAAACTACATCCTGTGGATAACCCAAATGTCCTTTATATTATGTTTGGCAGAGATTAATGTAGGGATAAATCTAACCCTATGGGGCAGTGATCAGAGCCCATAATCTCATTATTTATATCGACTGACACTATAGACTCTTTCAGGTCTGGTGATACGAAAAAGTAATCAATTCTCCATCCAACATTTCTTTCTCGGGCAAAAGTCTTCATATCCCAATAAGTATAAGCTTCGGTTTTTTCCGGATTTAAATACCTGAATGTATCTACATAACCATTCCTCACAACTTTATCTATCCAAGCCCTCTCCTTGGGTAAGAATCCTGTGTTGGTTTCATTTTCTTTTGGCCTGGCAAGGTCAATTTCCTTATGCGCTGTATTTATATCTCCGCAAAAAACAATTGGCACGCCCTTTTTTCTCAAATCTTCTATGTGTTTTAGAAATTTTTTATAGAAATTTAGTTTGTATTTTAGTCTTTCTGGACCGCCACCTCCGTTGGGAAAATAGACATTTAGTAATGTAAATTCTGAAAACTCTAACTCTAAAATACGGCCTTCTGTATCGTTAAATGGGGAATTGTTGACTGAAATTGGCTCCTGTTTTGTATATACTGCAACACCACTATACCCCTTTTTTTCCTTTGGAAAACTAAAATATGAACAGTATCCGGGTGGAGTGCGCGCTTCTTCAGGAAGCTGGTCTGGATGGGCTTTGGTCTCTTGAAGGCAGAGGACATCTGGACTTTCTCCAATAAGCCAGTCCCACCCGCCTTTTTTATGAAGCGCCCTCAACCCATTTACATTCCAAGATATTATTCTCATATTTCTTGTATCAAAATTTCCGTTTATTATGAAACTTTTTGTGGACATCGTGTAACTGTTTGTCGGTTACATGGGTATATATTTGGGTTGTTCCTATATTAGCGTGACCCAAAAGCATTTGGACGGCTCGTAGATCCGCTCCGTTACCCAACAGGTCAGTAGCGAACATGTGCCTTAACACATGGGGAGTTACTTTTTTTGATATGCCGGATTTTATGGCGTGGTATTTTACTATCCTTTCAACAGACCTCCGTCTCAACGGTTCAAGACTATTATCATCTCCTTTTTTGTTTTCTGACCCTATTTTGACAAAAAGGGCTTCGCTCATATCTTTGCGGTTTTTTAAATACTCTTTTACAGAATTTTGGGCGTCTTCCGAAAGAAAAACCACCCTGATTTTTCCACCCTTGCCACGAATAGAAAGCTCGTCGTTACTGAGGTCTATGTCTGAAGTTAGCGAACAAAGTTCAGAAACACGAAGACCTGTGGAAAAAAGTAACTCTAAAATGGCTTTGTCTCTTAAATCCTTTAACTCTTTTCCGTTCGGCGAGTTTAAAAGTCTTTCTAATTCACCTCTAGTAATAAGGTCTAGCTGCCTTTGGGTTACCTTTGCGAGCTCTATTCTTTCGGCTGGCAGGGTTTTAATTTCTTGTCTGGCCAGATACTTAAGGAACGCGCGAATTGCGATTAAATAATAATTTTGAGTTTTTTTAGACAATGTTTGTCCTGTGGCCCTATTGTTGCCCATTGTTTGACGATTCAACCAAAGCCGGTATTCACGAACCGAGAGGTCAGTAATATCTTCTGGAGCATCTTTTTTTAGAAAATTCAAAAAACTATTCAGATACCTTTCGTAATTCTCAATTGTTTTAAGACTTCTGCCCTTTTCTATCTCCAAATGCTCAAGAAAGTCTCTTTTCAGGGTATTTAAACTATGCATGTCGCACAATATTATATCAATATTGCCCCAATCTGGCTAAAATCTTCTCCTTGCAAAAAACTTTCATTTGTGATACTATTGGGAGTAATGCTTTCAAAAACAAAAAAGAAGAAGGCCATTGAAACAGCGAAGTTCCATGACACCGACACTGGCTCGCCAGAGGTGCAAATTTCCATATTAACCAAAAGAATAGAGGAACTAGCTCTACATTTGAAGAGAAACCAAAAAGACCACCACTCAAGAAGGGGTCTTTTGGGGATGGTTTCTGAAAGACAGTCTCATATGAATTTTCTTCAAAAGAAAAATGTAAGGCGATACAATGCCTTGCTAAAAAAGCTTAATTTGAAAAAGAAAGCATAGTTTTTGATTTTAAAGAATTTAGAAAACTTTTATAAATTTATATCAACCGAAAAGAGGTTATTGTAACTCTTTAACCCTTTTCTCTTTAAAAATATGGCTGCAATAAAGCACAAGGAACAGAGAGTGGGAATTTTTATAGATGCTCAAAATCTATATCATAGTGCCAAAAATTTATACAAATCCAGGGTTAATTTTTCCCAAGTGGTAAAAGACGCGCTCGCCGGTAGGAAACTGGTTAGGGCGGTTGCTTATGTTATTACCACAGAAAGTGGGGATGAGAAGAATTTTTTTGAAGCGCTTAAAAATGCGGGGATAGAAACCAAAACAAAAGATCTGCAAATATTTTTTGGTGGGTCAAAAAAGGCCGACTGGGATGTGGGTATGGCCGTTGATGCCGTTAAAATGGCAAACCGGCTTGATGCCATTATTTTGGTTTCTGGAGATGGGGATTTTATTCCTTTGGTGGAATATCTGCAAAACACCCACGGGTGTCAGGTGGAATTGGCAACATTTGGAAAATCGGCTTCCGGAAAACTGATTGATCTGGTTGATGACTTCATAGACCTGGACAAAAACCCGAAGAAATATTTGTTGGGTTCCAAAAAATAACTTTTGAGTTTTTGTTATGATACAATAATTTCATAACAACAAGCTCAATTAATGGATGAAAAAAAACCCAAGTCCATACCCTTAGCGGATGAACAAATACAGGAACTAAACGAAAAACTTCAGAAAGAAGGAAGAGGTTCTTTAGAAGAAAATTCCTCGTTATTGGGCGTAAAACAAAACATACCGACGCCAACAGCGCAAGTCACACCAAAAAAGAAAGATTTTGTCGTAAAAAACTTAAGAACATATCAAGGCGACATAGCTGAAGCTATAAATAGGGAGAACACGTCTGTTCTTTCTATTGCGCTTGCGGAAAAGAAGAGGGACGACGAACAGAAAAAAACGGCAGGAAACAATATCGCGCAAAACACAAACCACAAAAAAAACACAATACTTGCTTTGACGAGTTTGCTTTTGATAATACTGGGAGCCGGTGCTGTCTATGGATTTTATTTAGCAACAAAAAATGACTCTTCAGATATTTCTCCCGCCCAAGAATCTCAAACAATACTGGCATTTAATGAGAAAAAAGATTTTGATTCAAAAAACCTAGACAGAGGAAGCGTGATTACAATTGTAAATTCCAACCTTGCTAATTGGGTTGGGAATTCCGGTGATATTCTTTATCTAAACTTATTTGAGGAAACACCAAACGGGCAAATTTCTGTTGACACCTTGGGGCTATTTTCAAAACTCAACACAAATATTCCACCAAGCCTGCTTAGAGCTTTCGGTAAAAGATTTATGCTGGGTTTGGTAAAAGAAAGTGTGTCTGAACCCTTCATACTGATTGAAGTTGCTTCATTTGAAAACGCTTTTGCCGGAATGCTTGGGTGGGAATCGTCCTTATACAAAGATATCGGTCCATTATTATCAAAAAAAATAGCACCGACCGTAATGTCTTCGCAACAATCGCAACAAACGGGCACCTCAACTTCATCATCCACGCCACCTTTGGGTCTTAAAATTGAAATCAATACATCTTTTGAAGACATAACAATAAAGAACAAGGATGCCAGGATTTTAAAAAACAACAGGAACGATACCGTTCTGCTCTATTCTTTCCTTGATAAAAACACACTGCTCATAACATCAAGCGAGAGTGTCTTTCAGGATTTGGCAAACCGCCTAATATCCAAAGCCTTTTTAAGATAGTGTTGCGTGAAGTGCCGTTCCTGGTATTATTTACCATATGGCAGACTTAAAATTACTCAAAGAAAAACTTGAAAAGGAACTGTCTCTTTTGGAAAAGGGGCTTTCTTCCGTTGGTAGAAAAAATCCAAACAATAAATCAGATTGGGAAGCTCTACCGGCTCAAATGGATGTTTCGGCGTCAGATGAAAATGCGGTTGCCGATACTATTGAGGAGTATGAAGGCAACACAGCAGTACTAAAACAACTTGAAATACGCTACAACGAAGTTAGGTGTGCTTTGGAAAGAATGGAAAAGGGAACTTATGGGATATGCAGTGTGGGAGGAGAGCCAATTGAAGAAGACCGTCTGATGGCGAATCCCGCCGCCACAACCTGTAAGAATCATATTTAAAAATGAGCTTTGCAAGAGTTCATGGCGCACAAACGGTCGGTTTAAATTCTCAAATAGTTGATATAGAGGTGGACATCTCCAAGGGGTTGCATTCTTTTGCAATAGTCGGCCTTCCGGATAAAGCCGTGGAGGAATCACGCGACAGAATTTCTGCCGCCATAAAAAACTCCGGCTTTAAATCACCAAAAAATAAAAATCAAAAAGTAGTCATATCTTTGGCGCCGGCGGATATTAAAAAAGAAGGTCCGATTTTTGATTTGGGAATGGCGCTCTCATATCTCTTGGCTTCCGGTGAAATTTCTTTTAATCCGGATAAAATTCTTTTCCTTGGTGAACTTGCCCTTGATGGTAAGCTTCGCAAAATTTCCGGTGTATTACCCTTGGTGCGAGGAGCCAAGGCGAGGGGTTTTAAAAGTATATTTCTACCCAAAGAAAATGCTGAGGAGGGAGCTTTAATTTTCGGTATTGAAATCTATGGTGCAGAAAGTCTGGAGGATGTTCTTGCTCATCTTGATGAGAATCGCGAGAAAGACACGCGAAAAAATATCGCTCTCCAAAGCGTCACAAAAATTCCGGCGGAAAAAGTAGATCAGGGGATGAACTTTAAAGATGTTCGCGGTCAAGAGTCAGCCAAGCGCGGGCTTGAAATCGCCGCGGCTGGCGGTCACAATGTCGCTCTTTACGGGCCACCAGGAACAGGCAAGACCATGCTTGCCAGAGCATTTTCAGGGATACTGCCATCACTATCTTTTGAAGATATTTTAGAAACCACATCCATTCATTCTGTAGCCGGAACTCTGGGAGGTGCCCTCATTACTTCTCCTCCTTTCCGTTCTCCGCACCATACCGCCTCATATGTTTCAATCGTAGGCGGTGGTGCAAATCCCAAGCCGGGCGAAGTGACTCTTGCCCACAAAGGAGTGCTTTTTCTTGACGAGTTTCCGGAGTTTGAGAGAAGGGTGATTGACTCTTTGCGCCAACCACTTGAAGACAGAGTGGTTTCTATTTCGCGAGCCAAAGGTTCGGCGCGATTTCCATCAAATTTTATTCTTATCGCCGCCATGAACCCGTGCCCTTGCGGAAATTACGGCTTCAAAGGCAAGGAGTGTGTTTGCTCTCCGATTAATTTAATAAGATATCAGAGAAAACTCTCTGGACCGATTATGGAACGCATTGATATTTGGCTGGATGTTCCTCGTATTGAGCATGAAAAACTTTCTTTGGAAAAAAATGAAGGGGAGGAGTCAAAACATATCAGAAAGAGGGTAGAGGTGGCGAGAAAAATTCAGGAAAAACGATTAAAGAAGACGGGAAAGAAAATGAATGCCGAGATGTCAGCTCGAGACTTAGTCAGTGTCATAAAGATGGACGAGAAGGCCAAAGAAACTCTCAAAAATTCTGCGGAGTACCACAACCTTTCTCCGCGTGTTTATCATAAAATAATAAAGGTGGCTCGTACCATTGCTGACCTGGCTGGAGAAGAAAAGATTCTTTCTAATCACATTTTAGAAGCAGTCCAATACAGACCGAGAAAACAGTAATTTGGAAGCTCAATTTGGAAGCTCGGCTTCCAAATGTCACCAAAAAGCCCACTTGGATGTTTCACGTCCAAGTGCTTGCAATTTTGGCGGGGGAGGTAGCATGAATATTAGTTTATTGGTTAATATTTTAAATATAAGTGGAGAAAAAGTAGAAGATATGGCACAGTAATCTAAATAAATAAAGCGGTGTCATTAAATCAAAAAACTCCCGTGTAACGGGAGTTTTTTGATTGGCATATTATCTAGATTTGATTTTGGCCCCACATACGCAGAGCCAAGAGCAAACCTGGATTTTTAAAACGGATTTTTGGCCCCTCTTATTTCAAAGTGAACATGCGGACCCGTGCTCTTGCCGGAACTGCCGACATAACCCACAACCTGACCTTGAACAACACTCGTTCCCTCATACACAATATTTTCACTGTTGTGAGCATACAGAGTTTGTGTTCCATTATCATGCCTGATGACTATATAACGGCCATACCCGCCGTTCCATCCTGAATTTCTACTGATTATAACCACGCCCGGAGCAGCGGCAAAAATCGGACTGCCCGCCGGAGCTCCCAAGTCAACCGCGTTATAGCCGTGAATCCCTTGTGTTCGTCTGCCATTAACCGGTTTTGTGTAATAACCGTCATAAGATTTGGTTGGTGTTGATACTTGTATTCTAGAGCCAGAAGGCGCGGAAGAACCACCACCCAAAACTTCACCATCAGGAACAACAACAACATCTCCTATGGCTAGTATCGTCTTTTCTGTAACATTGTTAAAACTTTTTATTTCACCCAAGTCACCCTTGTAAAGCTTGGCAATGCTTTGGAGGGTGTCGCCTTTCTTAACCGTATGCTTAATGCCAGAAACCGGCAAAATAATCAGCGTTTGTCCGGGAGTGATGACAGAGCCACTAATATCATTGTTCCATCTAATAGTGTTGATAGAGACCCCGAACAGCTTGGCGATTTGGGACAGAGTCTCGCCCTCTCTTACAACATATATGCTTATTTGGTCAGATGTTGGGTGGTCTTTGAGATTATCTGATGGACCGTTCATCCCTTCAGACATAAGGGATGTCCCGCCAACAATGGTTATATCTCCACCCCCATACAGAAGATTCGGGTCTGAATTGGTTGGGGCTCTAAGAAGTTCTGGTTTGGAATAATTGAGGACAATTTCTTTGTTGGCCTGCCTGTTGGAACCGGAAAACAAATCAGAAACTATTGTAAAAAGACCAGCATTAACTCCGGAAGGAAAGCCGACAGCACCAATAACTATAGCCACATTGGCATATAGAAATCCGTATAAAACAACCTTGATGTTCCGAGCCCGCATAAGCAAACGCTTGATATAGCTGGGCTTGAGATATTTGGGTAAAATAAGACTAATTTAAATGATAATTCTGGAATCCTCTGAATATGGCTTTCTTTAGCCATTTAGGGATAACTCTGTCAATATCTGGATGTGTAATATTATACTCCCGCACCTTTGAGCGTCAACAAGATAAAAAAAACAGTGTGGATAACAAAAAATGGTGGTATAGTACTCTTAATGAGTTCCCAAAATACCCTTAATTCTAGCCAACTTGAAGCGGTTAATTGTCTTGACGGTCCTATTCTCATACTTGCCGGGGCGGGAGCGGGAAAAACCAGAACATTAATAGAGAGAGTGGGCAATTTAATACGCAACGGAGTCGCGCCGAGTTCAATTTTAGCCATCACATTTACCAATAAGGCGGCGACGGAGATGAAAGAGAGGGTGGAGATGCTTATAAGCTCACCCGAATTTGAAAGACCGGTGAGTTCCGGCTCTCGTCCGTTTGTCAGCACATTTCACGCTCTCGGGACATATATTCTTAGAGAAAATTCCGACCTTTTGGGCCTGCCAAGACATTTCTCAATTTTTGATAGAGCGGATTCAAAACAAGCCATAAGAGAGGTGGAAAGAAATTTGGATATTGACCCAAAAAAATTTGAACCAGGCAAAATACTCTCCATCATTTCTAGAGCAAAGGGGGAGGGGTTAGATGTTGAGGACTTCAAGGAAAGGGAGGGGGGCGAGTATGTGGGAAAAACCGTCTCTTTGGTGTGGCAGGGGTATGCAAAAATTCTAAAAAGAGACAGGGCTTTAGATTTTGATGATTTGCTTTCAGAAACGGAGAAGCTTTTGCGAAGGGGGGATGTTGCTCTTAGATATCAAAACATCTGGCAATACATTCATGTGGACGAGTATCAAGACACCAACAAAATTCAATACCTGATAGCAAATCATTTGGCGCGACAAAGCAAAAATATTTGCGTTGTCGGAGATATGGACCAAAACATTTATTCTTGGAGAGGAGCCAGACTTCAAAATATTTTGGACTTTGAAAAAGATTATCCCGATGTTAAAACAATTTTGCTTGAAGAAAATTATCGTTCAACAAAAAAAATTATTGAAATCGCCAATTTGATAATAAAAAGAAATATATTTAGGAAGGAAAAAAATCTTTATACCCAAAATTCTGATGGGGAAGACCTTTCTCTTTTTGAAGCTTATGACGAATCTAGAGAGGCCGAGTTTGTGGCAAACAAATGCGCCGAGTTAATTTCTTTCGGAGTTCTTCCAAATCAAATCGCAGTACTTTATAGAGCAAATTTTCAGTCACGCTCACTTGAAGAAGCTTTTTTAGACCGTGGAGTAGGATACCAACTTATCGGCACCAAATTTTTTGAAAGAAAGGAGGTTAAGGACGCGCTTTCTTATTTGCGCTCCGCCCTAAATCCCGAGTCGCTTTCAGATTTAAAAAGAATAATAAATGTGCCACCCCGAGGGATTGGCAAGGTTTCTTTGTTGAAAATCGCTATGGGCAGGACGGATGATTTGGGTTTAAAAATAAAAATGAAATACCAATATTTTCAGAATTTATTGGCTAAAATAAAGGGGAAAATAGACAGCGAAAAACCGTCAGAAATTTTGAGATTCATTATAAAACAATCTGGACTTGGGGAGTATCTGGAATCAGGAGGGGAAGAAGAAAAGGAGCGACTGGAAAACATAAAGGAGCTTGTAACTTTCGCTACGCGTTTTGATGACACCCCAGGATTGGAAGGGGTGGAAAAACTTCTAACAGAAGCCGCCCTTCAAAGCGACCAGGACGAACTCCAAGAAAAAAGGGACGGGGTAAAACTTATGACGGTTCACGCTTCAAAGGGGTTGGAATTTGAATATGTTTTTATTGTCGGACTTGAAGAAAATCTGTTTCCTCATCACAGGAGCACGGAAGATAATATTTCTCCGGAAGACGCGGAAGAAGAGAGGAGGTTGTTCTATGTCGCTTTGACTAGAGCAAGAAAAAAACTTTTTCTCTCTTACACGCAAACAAGGATGATTTTTGGTTCCAGGCAGGTAAACATTCCTTCGGAGTTTTTGTTGGATATTCCGGACACTTTAATAAAAAAAGAGGAGGAAAATTTTGAACTTAAGGGGAAACCGATATCAACGATTGATTTTTAAACCCATAAACATCTTGGAAACCTAACTTGGAAGTTAAGCTTTCAAGTGGGGGGTTGGTTGTATATAGTTGTATATGTATATATGAATGGGAATTTTTATAAAAAAAAATCTTTGGGTCAAAATTTTCTTAAGTCCAAGAAATTTGTCGGCGACATGGTAAGAGTGGCGGAAATTTCCAGCAAAGATACGGTATTGGAAATT
>Ga0210057_1005153_pt1 | contig 16925 bp, 13 predicted proteins | sample CryGeyCG2114_010_2_FD_183968 | JGI IMG/M metagenome (GOLD analysis project Ga0210057, IMG submission 183968) | Groundwater microbial communities from aquifer - Crystal Geyser CG10_big_fil_rev_8/21/14_0.10 (SPAdes) (version 2) | ecosystem: Environmental > Aquatic > Deep subsurface > Groundwater ...
CTTTGATGATTCGCAACGGAAGGCCACGCGCGATGCAGGCGAGATTGCCGGTTTTAAGGTAAAAAGAATTATCAATGAACCAACAGCGGCAGCGCTTGCCTACGGCTTCAATAAAAAGAAAGATGAAAAAATCGTTGTCTACGATTTCGGTGGTGGTACTTTCGACATTTCCGTTCTCGACATCACCGGCCAAGAAGGTGAGCAAAGCATTCAGGTCAAATCAACCGACGGTGACTCGCATTTGGGTGGTGATGATATTGATCAAAAAATTATTCGTTGGATTGCCGATGAATTTAAAAAAGAATCTGGCATCGACATCACGAAAGATCCACTTGCGCTCCAGCGCTTGAAGGAGGCAGCTGAAAAAACGAAACATGAACTTTCGGAAGCGCGCGAAGCGGAAATTAATATTCCGTTTATCACTTCCGACGCGTCTGGTCCACGCCACTTACTCCTTAAAATGACGCGAGCCAAACTCGAAGAATTGGCGCAAGAATTTATTGATCGCTCGATGATGATCACGAAACGGGCGCTCGAAGCCTCGGGTTATAAAATTATGGATATTAATGAAGTCGTTTTAGTCGGTGGCCAAACACGAATGCCCGCGATCGCGGAAGCAGTGAAAAAGTTCTTTAACAAAGAGCCAAATCGTTCGATCAATCCAGACGAAGTGGTGGCGATTGGCGCCGCGATCCAGGCTGGCATCTTCCAAGGCGATGTGAAGGATGTACTTTTGCTCGATGTGATTCCGCTCTCGCTTGGGATTGAAACGATGGGCGGTGTGAATACTAAAATTATTGAACGCAATACCACGATCCCCGCTTCCAAAACCCAAGTTTTCTCTACGGCCGCCGACAATCAAACCTCCGTTGAAATCCATGTTATTCAAGGCGAGCGCGCGATGACGGTTGACAACAAAAGTTTGGGGCGATTTATTTTGGATGGAATTCCGCCTTCGCCACGCGGTTTACCGCAAATTGAAGTCACTTTTGATGTGGATGCTAACGGCATTTTAAGCGTCAAGGCGAAGGATAAAACAACGGGACGAGAACAATCAATTCGGATTGAAGCGCGTTCGAGTTTGACGCCAGAAGATATTGAAAGAATGAAGAAAGATGCCGAAATGCACTCGGCCGAAGACGCGAAGAAAAAGGAAGAGGCTGAAGCACGAAATCAAGCCGATCAATTAATTTATGCGGCAGAAAAATCATTACGAGACTCGGCGGGTAAAATTAGTGATGATATTAAAAAGGAGGTTGAAGACAAGGTGGCTACGTTGAAAAAAGCGCGTGATACAAACGCGAACGGGGAAGAGATAAAACGAGCGATCGCTGATCTTTCGACCGCGATGTCAAAAATCGGCGAAGCGATGCAGAAAAATGCATCCAACAATCCACCGCCAGCCGGCCAAAAGCCGCCCGAAGGCGGGAGCACCGATACCGCCGGTGATGGTCCAATCCGTGATGCGGAAACTTCTTAAATCTTAATTAAAATGTCCAAAGATTATTATCAAGTTCTAGGTATTGGGAAAAACGCTTCGGCCGAAGAAGTGCGTAAGGCTTTCCACAAACTTGCGCACAAATATCATCCCGATAAGAAAGGCGGAGATGAAAGCAAGTTTAAAGAAATAAATGAAGCTTACCAAATTTTGTCTGACCAAAATAAGCGACAGGCCTATGACACTTATGGTGAAGCGGGAAGCGGGAATGGTCCAACTCAAGGTGGTCCAAATTGGGGTTGGGACTTTGGTGGTTTCTCCGATCAAGCCGGTGGTCAAAGCGCCCAATTTGATTTCAGCGACCTTTTCAGCGAATTTTTCGGTGGCGGGCAAGGGAGTCGTCGCCGCGCCCGACGCGGACGCGACATTTCGGTGGATATTCAAATCCCATTTGCTGAGGGAGTTTTCGGTAACGAGCGTAATTTATTAATTACTAAAATTGGCCAATGTGAACAGTGCAATGGCACGGGCGCGGAAATTGGTTCAGCGAATAAAAAATGCGAACCTTGCAACGGTCGCGGTCAAATCCGCGAAACGCGGCGATCTTTGCTCGGCTCAGTTTCGGCCGTGCGTGCTTGCGAAGTTTGTAATGGCACCGGCGAAGTGCCGGAGAAACGTTGCGCGATTTGTGGTGGTTATGGGGTATTGAAGAAAAATGAAGAAATTAAAGTGGCGATTCCCGCCGGGATTAATGACGGTGAAATGATTCGCTTAACCGGCCGCGGCGAAGCCGCCGCGCATGGCACGGCCGGTGATCTCTACGTTAAGGTTCACGTAGATAAACATTCAACTTTTCGTCGTGAGGGTGAACATTTAGCGATGGATTTATCGGTCAAACTTTCGGACGCGATTCTCGGGGCAGAACACGAAATTAAAACTTTAGACGGGCAAATTAAAGTCCGGATTCCCGAAGGCGTTTCAAGCGGCGAAATTCTGCGGGTTAAAGGCAAAGGTGTGCCCTTCTCGCCGAGTCGTCGAGGCGATCTTTATATTCATCTCAAAGTTAAAACCCCGGAAAAAATTTCCAAAAAAGCCCGTCAATTGGTGGAAGATTTACGCGGAGAGGGGTTATAATCGTTTCGTAATTTCTTCTTGCAACCGCGTGATAAAGTCAGGGCTAGAGATATTTTCCAATTTCTCTTTTCGACTTTCGACGGTTAGTTTTTCACTTTCTACTTCTTTATCACCGATGACAATCAGATAGGGGATTTTCTGTTGTTTGCCATTTCTGATTTTTTTACCTAAAGTTTCGTTGGATAAATCAATTTCGGTGCGAATATTATTTTGCTTTAACTCGGCTAAAATTTTCTGGCTGTATTCTAAATGTTTTTCGCCAATTGGTAGAATCATCACTTGTGTCGGCGCGAGCCAGAGCGGAAAGACGCCACCCGTTTTTTCAATCAAAAAAGCAACAATTCGTTCGATAGAACCGATCGACGAACGATGAATCACAATCGTTTCTTGCTCTCGGCCGTTTGAATTCGTGTAGACTAATTTGAAACGTTTCGGCATCACGAAGTCGTATTGAATGGTGAAGGCCGTGTCTTCTTTCCCTTTCACATCTTTCATTTGAATATCAATTTTCGGACCATAAAAAGCGGCTTCATTTTCTTTTTCCGCGAACGGCACATCTTGCTGTTTCAAAACTTGACGCAAAACCTCCTCCGCCTCATCCCAAGCCGTATCATTTTTATAATATTTTTTATCATCGCCACGGTTACCCAGAGACAAACGATACCAGAAGTCTTCACCTTTTTTGAAACCAAGTGCGCCAACCGCAAATGAAATTAGGTCAAGGGCGCCGCGGACCTCGCTTAATGCTTGTTCCTTATCCGCGCAAATAATATGGGCATCGGCAAGGCAAAATGAACGGGTGCGCACGAGACCGGTTAAAACACCGGACAATTCATAACGATAAAGTTTTGCCAACTCTGCAATTCGCAAGGGCAATTCGCGATAGCTGTGTGGTGCTGAGAGGTAGAGTTCAAAATGATGAGGACAGGTCATCGGTCGCAAGACAAATTGTTCTTCATCAATCACGATTGGAGCATACATCTGATCTTTGTAATAAGGATAGTGGCCGGATTTTTTATACAAATCAAGTTTCGCGATGTCGGGCGTATAAACATGTTTGTAACCTCGTCGTATTTCTTCGTCCACGATGAATCGTTCGAGTTCGCGTCGAATCGTCGCGCCCTTGTCTGTCCACAAAGGGAGGCCCTTGCCCACCGTGTCTGAGAAGGTGAACAGCCCTAATTCTTGCCCCAGTCGCCGATGATCATGTTCCGGCAATTTTTCATCCTCATTTTTCATATTTAGCTATCATAGCAACTTATTTGTTTTTTGGACAGGGGATTTTTCCCATTACACTACAATACTTCCATATATGGTAGTATTTGGTAATGAAACGTCGCCCGCAAGATTTAACAAAAGAAGAAACCATGGTTACCCTCGATGCTCTTTACACTGCCGCCAGTACCATTAAAGGCAGAGATGCGGTTAAATTATTTCTTCGTGACTTACTGACACCGAGTGAACGCATTATGTTGGGACGACGAATTATTATTGCGAGAATGCTCATTGCCGGCGAATCTTACGACGAGATCGGCAAAAGACTGCGAGTCGGGCAAGGGACAATTGGTCGTGTGCACCGATGGCTGAAGGACCAATTTCCGGGATTCGAACAGGCGATTAAGGAAATGGAAAAGGAATTTAATGAACGGGCTCGTCGAATGCCCGCCGAAACATTTTCGTACACTTGGCTCAAACGAAAGTTTCCGATGCATTTCTTGCTTTTCCCTAAACCAAAAATCAAACATCAATTCGGTGAGTATCCAAAACATCTAAAAGTGTAATTCATTTTTACTTCCATATATGGTAGTGAGAAGTTAGGTCAGTTCTTTGATGCCTTCGACAATGATGCTCGGTTCGTTGTTGCGCATTGAGAGGCGTCCGCGAATGGCGATACAACGATCGGCGGTGACGAGATCTTTGAACTGTTCCAAAACGCGAGCGAAGACGACACACTCAATTCGGTCAGAAAAATCGGCGAGGCGCACGAACGCCATCCGGTCGCCACGCTTTGTCATAATCGGTTTAACTTCTTCAATCACACCGGCGGCCGCCACGATCGTGCCGTCGCGTTCGGCTTTAAGTTTCTTAATCGTATTTTGGTCATTAAATTTGGTGCGGAATTTTTCGAGCGGATGGCCAGAAATGTAAAGGCCGAGCAACTCTTTTTCCCACGCGAGCTTCTCTTCTAACCGCGCCTCCGGCGCGGACACTAATTTCAACTGCGGCACGGTGACGCGATTGGTCATTCCTTCAAATAATGAAGTTTGACTGGTTGAACCGTGCAGTTGCTCGCGGTGGAATTCGAGGGTCAAATCAAGATTGGCCAAAATTTTTCCCCGATCTTCTCTCAACGAATCTAATGCACCCACTTTCGTTAGCGCTTCGAGCGACTTCTTGTTTAAATTTTTGTGGCTGATTCGTTCCAGGAAATTCACGAGCGTGGTGAAGCGGCCATTCTTTTTTCGTTCGGCGGCAATTACGTCAGCAATATCGGTGCCCAAATTTTTAATGGTGTAGAGGCCAAAACGAATCCGATCTTCTCCACCCGCTTTAATCACGGTGAAATCGCCGAAACTTTCGTTCACATCGGGTGGCAAAACTTGGATGCCCATCCGCCCACACTCATTAATAATCTCCGCTACTTTTTCCGTATCACCAGATTCCGCCGAGAGCACCGCTGTCATATACTCGACTGGATAATTGGCTTTCAGATAAGCCGTTTGATAAGCCACGTGACCGTAACTTGCCGCGTGCGCTTTGTTGAAGCCGTAACCCTGAAAGGGCTCGAATAAATTCCAAATTTCTTCCGCTTTTTCTTTTTTCATCCCACTGTTCTTGATGCAACCTTCGACGAAGAGAATGTGTTGTTTTGCCATTTCGGCGGGAATTTTTTTACCAATCGCTTTTCGAAATTTATCCACTTCACCCCAAGTGTAACCGGCGACTTCAATCGCGGTCATTAAAAGGTCATCTTGATAAACCAGCACGCCGTAAGTTGTTTCCAAAAAGTCTTTCATTTTTGGATGCAGAAATTTAACTGGTTTTTTACCGTGTTTGCGCGCGATGTATTCATTGATATTATCCATCGGTCCCGGACGATAAAGAGCGACCATCACGTTCAAATCGTGGACGGTAGTGGGTTGCAATTCCTTTAGCCACTTGGTCATACCGCTACCATTTAATTGAAATAAACCCATCGTCTCGCCACGCGCGAGCATAGTGTAAGTTTTTGGATCATCAAGCGGAATTCGATCAATATTAACTTCGAGCTGGTGAATAATTTTGATTAAACGGATTGCGTCTTCGAGAATGGATAAATTACGAATGCCGAGAAAATCGAATTTCAAAAGGCCAGCATCTTCTACTGCGTGCATATCGTATTGGGTGATAATTTTTCCGCCTTTGGGATCAAGTTGGAGCGGCACAAAGTCGGTGAGAGGTGTGGGGGAAATGACGATGCCGGCCGCGTGGACGGAAATGTGCCGTGGGTTACCTTCAATCTTCCGGGCCAAATCAATAATTTCTTTCGTCACCGGTTCGTCTTTGTTTTCGTAAGCTTTTTTCAATTCTGGCTCAAGTTTAAGAGCACGGTCAATGGACATCGGGAAACCTTGCGAACCGAGTGGAATAAGATTCGCAAGACGATCACCGATGGCGTAAGGCTGGCCGAGTGCCCTGGCAATATCGCGGACGGCGGCTTTTGCCATCATTGAACCGAATGTTCCGATTTGTGCCACGTGATCGCGGCCATATTTCGTTTTGGCATATTCAATTACTTCGTCACGGCGTTTGTCGGCGAAGTCCATATCAATATCGGGCGGCGAGGGTCGATCGGGATTCAAAAACCGCTCAAAGGGTAAATTGTATTCGAGCGGATCAATGTTGGTGATGCCGAGAAGATAAGAAACGAAAGAGCCGGCCGCCGAACCCCGCGTATTCGTGTAAATTCCTTTTTCGTGAGCGAAATTAATTAAATCAGCCACGACGAGAAAATAAGGCGAATAACCTTTCTTAATAATCACCGCGAGCTCGTGCCTCGTTCGTTCCCGAGTGGCCTCGCCTTGCCCAGGTTTTGTTTTTAAATAGTTAGCCAATTTTTCTTCCGTCATTTGTGTCATCAATTTGTCCACGGTTAATCCTTCAGGTAAATTAAAATCAGGGAACACCCACTGGCCGAGCTTGAGTTTAAGTTGACAACGTTCGGCGATCGCGAGCGTCGTCTCGAGCGCCTCCGGCGTGTCGGCGAAATAACGCTTGGCCGTTTTCTGATCAATAAAAGAAAAGTCTTCATCTTGATTAGAAAAACGTTTACTATCCGAGCCTTCGGAGTGAGTGCCGATTGCGACCACCACGTCATGGGCGCGCGCTTCATCGGGTTCGAGATAATGGCAATCTTGCGTGGCGACGAGAGAGATTTTGAGGCGACGTGCCAGTGCGATTGTGGCTTGTTTAATGGCGGTGTGACCTTCAATCTTGGGATGGTGCATAATTTCCAAGAAATAATTTTCCGGTCCAAAAATTTCTTGATATTCACGGACAATCTGTTCTGCGCGGACGTCATCTTTCGCGCCGAGGGCGCGACCGAGTTCGCTTGCCATACAACCCGAGAGACAAATGACCCCCTCGCGATGTTCACGTAAAAGCGACTTATCCATTCGCGGTTTGTAATAATAACCCTCAAGGTTTGCGGCTGTAACCATTTTAATTAAATTTTCGTAGCCGGTTTTATTCGTCGCGAGGAGAGTGAGATGAAAACGTTTGTTATCAATGTTTGCCTCTTTATCGAACCGACTTCGTACTGCCACATAAGCTTCCACACCAATAATCGGCTTTACCCCTTCGGCGAGGCAAGTTTTATAAAAATCAATCGCGCCGTAAAGATTACCATGGTCCGTGAGTGCGAGCGCCGGCATACCGAGCTTTTTCGCTTTTGCCACCATTGGCTTAATTTTTGATAAACCATCAAGGAGGGAATAATTGCTGTGATTGTGGAGATGAACAAAACTCATTTTTGTGTATTATAGCATAATGGAAAAGACAAAATTTTTGATTGGTATTGATGAAGCGGGGCGCGGGCCGCTCGCCGGACCGGTTGCGGTCGGTGCCGTCGTCGTCATGTTAAGGTCGAACCTTGGCAGAAAAAGGTTCGACCTTGGGTTCGGAGCGTTGCGAGATTCTAAACAATTATCACCGGCGCGGCGCGAGACGTGGTTTAAGTGGTTGAAGCAAGCCCGCCGAAAAAAGAAACTGAATTTTGCCGTCTCGCTCGTGGGTGAAAAAATTATTGATCGGCGGGGGATTGTGCCGGCGATAAAAATTGGCATTCGGCGCGTGTTGAATAAATTAAATTTGTCGCCGACTACGTGTCACATTCTCCTCGACGGCGGTCTTTGCGCGCCAGTCAAATATAAAAATCAACGGACGATTATTCGCGGCGATCGCACTGTGCCGATTATTATGCTCGCCTCAATTGCCGCGAAAGTGCGCCGCGACCACCGAATGATCAAATTGGCCAAACTTTATCCTCATTATGATTTTGAAATTCACAAAGGTTACGGCACCAAACGGCATTATGGGGCGCTTCGCCACTATGGTCTCTCGCCTCTTCACCGCCGGTCATTCCTTAAAAAATTTGAAAAAATTTGTAAAATAAAAATGCTACCACAAACCCAACGGCCGTAGAATTTTGTCGTAATTTATTTAATTTTAATTTTTGTTTAACTTCTTACTCAATTTGAATTGAACCAGTAATTCTGGTTCATTAGTAATTTTGTTCACTTCAGCTAATTTAACCCAATTTCTTATTTCAAAAAATTCAATCAAGAAATTTATTTCTTTAGTGCAAGGATAAGGTTGGATAAATACTGATTGCTGGAATTCTCGAAAACCAATTTCTTTTAGTTTTTCTCGGAGAGCATCACGAGCTTGCCGGTGTTTCTCCGGTATATCGAAAAAGACAATTCGCCATTTCCCATCCCATCGGCTAGTTTTCTTGATTTCCATTCGTTCAATATCATAATGAAGCAAGGTGAGTTTACCTTGTTCGGTAATAACAATTTCAATTTCGCCGTTAGCTTTTTCTCGATAATCAATTAAACGTTCTTCCCGAAATTCTCTAATAAGACGATAGAGATACTGCCGATCAATGAAGTCCCATTCTTTAGTCGCCATTCGAACAATCTTAAAATATTGTTTTGGCGAGCGGGTGAGTCCGAGCAATACGCCAGCCATAAGAAGCAACAATACTTTTTGTTTAGTTGGACTCTTGATTTTTGGCGGTTGATTAATCATTTTGTTTAATCGCTCACATATTTAGATTAGCATGATTACCATGAGTTATTAAATGTTACCACAAACCCAACGGCCGTATAATTTTGTCGTAATTTTGATTTGACCGGTGGATAACTTTACTGTTTTTTGCTTAACTGTTACACTCCTAATATATGAAAAAATATATCGTTGTTGGTTTGTTAGTTATGTCGTTTATTATAAGCCCAGTTTTTGTAAGCGCTCAAACTTCGCAATCAGATCAACTTGCCACTTTGATTCGTCTGCTCCAATCTTTAGTCCAACAACTTCGGCAACAGTTAGCAATGTTGCAAGGGCAGAACCCAAGTTCTCAAACTCTCTCCCCGCAACAGCGGACTGATATTTTGCGAAATTTACAAAATCCTCCTAGCATTACTGTTCTTTCGCCGAATGGGGGAGAAGAATGGACTCGAGGCGCTAATCTTCCTATCAGGTGGAACATGCCGGGTAACTCAAGAGTTGATGTAATGTTAAAATTCCAAAGTTGTGGTGATGGTGAGCCCTGCTCTCCGACTCAAGGGGAAACTATTGTCCGAAATGTCCAAAATATTTCTGGTGGTTCATATAACTGGATTATTGGAAATGTTTTGCCTGGTGGAACAGAATGGGATTCCGGCACTGTGGCGATGACTGGAAATTACAAAATCCAAATTTGCATAACTGGTACCCAAACTTGTGATTTAAGCGATTTGCCATTTAGGATTGTTTTGCCAGCGCACGATTAATTCACAATTTTAAAATTTGCTCGCGAATGAGAAGGGTGTTAAGATATAGTCATGGTTGTAAGAATGAGACATACGCGGGCGCATACCGCCAATCGGCGCTCGCATCACGCCCTCACCCCTCCGCGCCTTTCCAAATGCGCGAAATGTGGCGAAGCCCATTTGCGTCATCGCGTGTGCTTGAATTGTGGCACTTACCGTGGCCGAATGGTGGTTGACGTGGCGGCCAAGCTCGCGAAACACGAGCAAAAAGAAAAGGCGAAAAAACTAAAAAAGAAGTAGAAATTTTGAAAATTTAAACGGTTATGGCCAACAGACATTTGTCGCGCAGTCTTGTGGTGCAGACACTCTTCGAATGGGATTTTAACGCCCTGCCGCCTATTGCGGTGCACGTGATTCTTGATCGCAATCAACGCGAATTTGCGCCCGGGCTTGAAGATGATACTTTTATTAAACAATTAGTGGACGGCATCATCGAGCGGCAAAAAGAGATTGATCAAATTATTGTCAAAGCGGCGCCGGAATGGCCCTTCGACAAAATTTCGATGATTGATCGTAATGTCCTCCGCGTCGGTCTTTTTGAATTATTATTTTCTGATCGAAAGGAAGTCCCGGCGCGCGTGGCGATTAATGAAGCGATTGAATTGGCGAAAACTTTCGGTGGCGAATCAAGCGGCAAGTTCGTGAACGGTGTTCTTGGTACGGTTTACAAAGAGATGGGTGAGCCCGGGAAGAATGACGTGCCGGCCAAGAAGCGACGCACGACCGAAGCGCGCTATGAAGATCTCGCGGTCGAAACTCTGGGCGGGGCGGTGGTCTATGCGCGGCGGCCGGAGGACGGCGCGCTCGTGCTCGCTTTAGTCCACGACATTTTTGGTTACTGGACCTTGTCGAAAGGTCATATTGAAGAGAATGAAGATGTAAAAATAGCCACGACCCGTGAGATTAAAGAAGAGATGGGATTGTCGATTGAAATTAAAGATGAATTAGGCACGAATGAATACGTGGCAAGTCATCCGGAAAAAGGTAAAATTAGAAAGCGCGTTTGCTATTATTTGGCCGAGTCACCTTACCAACCACTTAAACTTGAGGAAGGTAAGGGGGGGCTTAATGACGCGCGTTGGTTTCCGGTGGAAGAGATTTTGGATTTAAAAATGTATGATGATATTCTGCCATTTGTGACTAAAGCGATGGCCAAGTTGTCCAATGATGAATGATCTGACTAATTTTGAAAAATTTGCTTCGCGCACTGGTTTAAATTTTAGCGACCCTAAACTTTTGCGGCAAGCCTTCACTCATCGTTCCTTCTTGAACGAATCGAATGCGACTGATTTGGAACATAACGAACGATTGGAATTCTTGGGCGATGCCGTGCTTGAACTCGTCATCACTGATTATCTCTTTCGTCATTATCCTAATAAAACGGAAGGAGATCTCACGACCTATCGCTCCGCTCTCGTCAATACTCAATCCATTGCTAAAGCGGCGACCACGCTCGGGATGAATGATTTCCTCCTTTTGTCTAAAGGCGAAGCGCGAGATACTGGTCGGGCGCGGTTAGTAATTCTCGCCAACACTTTTGAATCTCTGATTGGGGCGATTTATCTCGATCAAGGATTTATGGCGGCGCAAAAATTTATTGACGATAATTTGTCGAGTCAAGCGGCCTCATTGATTGCCGAACGTCGTTTTGAAGATGCGAAAAGTTTATTTCAAGAAAAAGCGCAAGCCATCGCGGAAGTGACCCCGACTTATGAAGTTTTAAGTGAGCTCGGGCCTGATCACGATAAGTTATTTAAGGTTGGACTTTATCTGGGCCAGGATTTAGTGGCGACCGGCGAAGGTCATTCCAAACAAGACGCGGAACAAGTCGCCGCGCGCGCGGGATTAGTGGCACGAGGCTGGCTTGTTCCGAGCGAAGTCGAGAGGATATAAACATGCGTTTAGAACGTCTGGAACTTGCCGGTTTCAAATCTTTCGCCAAGAAAACCACTTTTCTTTTCTCTTCACCGGTCGTGGCCATTGTTGGGCCAAATGGTTCCGGCAAATCGAATGTGGCCGATGCCTGCCGTTTCGTTCTCGGCGAACAATCTCTCAAATCTCTCCGCGGTAAACGTGGAGAAGATTTCATTTGGCATGGTAGTCAGGACGTGCCACGAGCAAGTCGCGCCGCCATCACGGTTGCCTTTGATAATCGCGATGGCGGTTTTCCTCTTGATGCGGCGGAAGTGGAAGTTAGCCGTGAGGTTCATCGCGACGGAACGAATGATTATCTCATCAACCGTTCATCGGTTCGTTTGAAGGATTTAACTGAATCTCTTCATCGCGCTGCACTCGGATCGTCGGGTTACCACATTATCAGCCAAGGGGAGGCGGATAAAATTTTAATTTCGCCGCCGGCGGAACGCCGGCAAATTGTAGAAACGGCGCTTGGTCTCCGTTTCTATGAATGGCAATTAGCCGAAGCGGAAAAGAAATTAACAAAAACGAAAGAGAATTTAGTTCAAGCGGAATTATTGCGGCGTGAAGTCGCGCCGCAATTGAAGTTTTTGAAAAAAGAAATGGGGAAGATTGAACACGCGCGCGAATTACGGCGCGAATTGAAGAACCTCGCGACGAGTTACTTCGCCGATGAACGCAGTTACTTAAACGGCGAAGTCGAACGGTTCGCCGCGAACGAACGAGTCAGTCGAGAGAAGCTGAAAGAATCGACGGCGCGACTAACCGAGATTGAAAAACATGGGACGCGAGAGGGTGAAGCGATCGCTGTTTGGCGCGAAAAGTTATTAACCGTCGAGAAGCAGGTGCGGGACATTGTTTTGGAACGCGAAGATTTGACACGACGGTTGGGTCGGTTAGAGGGCTTGATGGAGGCGAAAGCGAACGCGCCCAATATTGATCACGTCGCGGCCAGTGCCGAGCAAGTGGAGAATTGGACAGAGAGGATGGAAGTGGTGATTGGTCAAATGGTAAATCTCGATGATTTAAATTTACTGCGCGTTGCTTGGACTAAAATTAAACAAATTGTAACCGAGATGCGGCAATGGGCGGGGCGGAGTGGGCTTGAATCGAAAACCGCTCGGGCGGAAGATCTCAAGCCGGAATACGATCGCTTGACCACAATGCTCGGCGAAGTCGCAAACCGTTTGGTTGCGGCTGAAGTCGCGGTGAAGGAGACGAGGCAAGCGCTTGAGCACGAAGCCGCCACGCGGAGCGAAGCGGAGCGGGCGCTTGTGGAGTTGAAGTTTGCCGTGGCGGCGGAAAATTCAAAATTAGAAACATTAATTGCCGAAATAACGCGGTTGAAAAATCTCCAAACCGAATTAGAGCATGAGCTCGCGGAAGTTATCGCTCTTACGGATCGAGAATTTTTAGAAACCATTAAGAATGCCTCGGTCATGGCATTAACTTCATTGTCAGATCGAAACTTACAAATCACACGTCACCGGCAAATTGATCGGTTTAAAATACAACTAGAGGAAACTGGTGTTGGTTCTGGTGAAATTGCGTCTGAATATGACCAAGTCGCCGCGCGTGATGCGCATCTCGCGCGTGAAATTGCTGATCTATCAACGAGTATTAAGTCGCTCGAACAGGTGGCGAAAGATTTAAAACAAAAAATCAATCAGGAATTTGAAGACGGTTTGCAAAAAATTAATTTGGAATTTCAAAATTTTTTCACTCTTTTGTTTGACGGGGGCAAAGCCAAACTCCTGCTCATTAAACCGCCAAAAATGTCAATCGAGACTGAAGAAGAAGGGGTGGGGGAAATGGAGACCAGTCTCACTGACGGTGGGGCCAGCCCCGGTTTGGAAATTGAAATTAATTTACCCCGCAAACGGGTTCGGAATTTGGAGATGCTTTCGGGTGGCGAGCGGTCACTCACGTCGATTGCGCTCCTCTTCGCGCTCTCGCGCGTGCATCCGCCACCGTTTATGATTCTTGACGAAACGGATGCGGCGCTCGATGAGTCAAATTCTAAAAAATATGCGGATATGGTGGAGACTTTAGCGAAAGATACCCAACTAATTTTGATTACTCATAATCGGGAAACGATGTCTCGCGCTGGCACAATCTACGGCGTAACGATGGGCGCAGACGGCATTTCGCGCTTGCTTTCAATTAAATTCGACGAAGCGGTGTCGTACGCGAAGACATAATTATTATTTCTACACAAATTTGAAGTCAATCATCCGCGCGGCGGGATTAGCCGAAATTGCCTTGATTCGTACGCGGTCGCCGAGACGCCATTGTTTCTTTGTCCGTTCGCCGATCATCGCGTAATTCTTTTCATCAAACACATAATAATCGTCGCCGAGTTCGGCGAGCCGCACCATCCCTTCCGCGAGCGTCATTTCCTCTTGCACAAAGATCCCCCATTTGGCGAGGCCAGAAATGACGCCGTTGAAAGTTCGCCCGACTTTGCTTTGCATAAATTCCGCCTGCTTGTATTTAATTGAATCGCGTTCGGCGTCTTGCGCTTCAAGCTCGCGCATCGAGGCATGCGCGGCGAGACGGCGATAATCTTTCAGCATCTCGGCTGACGGTTGCTTCCCACCCAAATAAATTTCGAGCAAACGATGGACCATCACATCGGGGTAGCGGCGAATCGGGGAAGTAAAGTGAGTGTAGTGCGGAAAGGCCAAACCGTAATGGCCAATATTTTTCATATCATAAACGGCTTTAGCCATCGAACGCATCGTGGCGGTTTTAATCATTGCTTCTTCGGGTTTGCCGGTGATTGATTTAAGGAAATTATTTAAGTCACCGCTCGTGACCCCATTTCCGCTCATGGGCAGACGATAACCAAGTGGCCGGAGGAAATCGGCCAACTGTTTTAATTTGTCTTGATCAGGTAAATCGTGAATGCGGTAGATGAATTGGTTATCACGATTGTGAATCAACTTTGACACGTGTTCGGCCACGGCACGATTGGCGAGGAGCATAAAATCTTCAACGAGAAGATGAATCGCGGTGCGCACTTTCTTGTATACGCCGAGTGGGTAGCCGTTTGCGTCGAGTTTAAATTTGATCTCTTCATTTTCAAACGTAATCGCGCCGGCGGCAATTTTCCTTTCACGTAACCGTTCGGCGAGGCGGTTCAGAATCTCCAATTCTTTGGTAAAAGGGCCAGTTTTAGCATCAAGCACTCGTTGACCTTCTTCGTAAGTAAAACGTTTTTGCGAACGGATCACCGTTTTGGCAAAACTCGTTTTCAAAATTTCACCTTTTTCGTTCATCACAAAAATCGCCGAAAAAGTAAATTTATCTTCATCCGGATTCAAACTGCAAAGATCGTTCGACAGCGCTTCCGGCAACATTGGCACCGTGCGATCGACGAGATAAATGGAAGTGGCGCGTTTCCTCGCTTCACTATCTAACGCCGTTCCGGGTTGGACAAAATGCGAAACATCCGCAATGTGCACTCCCACTTCATATTGATTATTGGGCAATACTTTAAGTGATAACGCATCATCAAAATCTTTCGCGTCAATTGGGTCAATCGTGCAAGTCGGCACGGTGCGATAATCGAGCCGTTTTTTAATTTCATCTTGAAAATTTTTCGCTTCGCGTGTTTTGATGATTTGCGCCTCGGCTTCTACTGCTTCTGAAAAGCTGGTTTTGAAACCGCGATCGAGAACGATCGCGCGCATCTCCGTTTCGTGCGCACCGGGCAGACCGATCACTTCTGTGACCTCGCCTAATGGATCTTTTTTCGAGTCGTCCCACTTAATAATTTTGACTAAAACTTTATCACCCGTTTTCGCGCCGTCTAATTTATCTTTGGTGATGAGAATATCTTTGTAAACTCGTTTATCGTCCGGCACTAAGTAATAGAAATCTTTTTCCGCCTCCAAGACGCCCACGAATTCTAATTTGTGGCGCTCAAGAATCTCAACTATCTCACCTGTCCGGTTACCAGTCTTGATGGATGGGGGAGACGAGTAGACCAAAACTTTAACGCGATCGTCGGGCAAGCCCGTTTTCAACAAAGTTGAATCAATCTCAATTGACTCGTTGCGTTTGGCACCATCAGCGGTCACGTAACCAACTCCTTTGGTCGAAACACGCAAGATTCCTTCCAGATATTGCTCGCTCATTATTATTCAATAAAATAGCAATAATGGCTCATTTAAGCAAACAAAAACCCGTCCCGATTCCGCCATTCGCCAGTCGGCGAAAGCGAACATCGGGGCGGGTCTTCTTCGTTCCGTCTTTCATCCCAGAACGGCAAACTTGGCTTTGGCAAAGTTCAATCTACCCTTAATCCCACCAGATTTGCTTTTTTTAGGCAAGTGTGTATGATGCTTAAGTAAATTATGTTGACGATCAGATTACAACGAGTGGGACGTAAGCACGATCCGGCTTTTCGGGTGGTGGCAGTGGATAGCCGGCGCGGGCCCAAAAGCGGCCGGTTTATAGAAATTCTCGGATTTTATAATGCCCGCCGCGGTGGGCCGCAATTCAAGGTGGAACGGATTAAACATTGGCTCGCGCAAGGCGCGCAGACTTCCGGCACGGTTCATAATTTATTTGTGGATCAAAAGATTGTTGAGGGGCCAAAGATCAATGTCTTACCCAGTCGCAAGTCGAAGCCGGAAGAGAAAGTTCAAGCCACCCCAAAAGTTGACCAAAAGTAGATTGTCGCTATAATTAATTACGGTCGCTATTATGAATTACTTTTTATTCTAAATTTCTTGTTATGGCGGAAAAACATTCAGATCAAGAGTTCTTGGAGTTTGTGATCGGGGCATTAGTTGATCATCCCGAAGATGTTAAAATTGTCAGGAAAGTTGATGAGATGGGCGTTTTAATGACACTCGATCTCCATCCAGAAGATATGGGCAAGATTATCGGTCGCCTGGGTAACACTGCGAAAGCGATTCGCACGCTCCTTCGTGTGGTGGGGATGAAGAATAACGCGCGCGTGAATCTAAAGATTAATGAACCGGAAGGATCTGAAAAACATCGGCCGCCGATGGCGGAGAGTGGTTTCTCAACGGCGCAATCAGTGGATGAGGCAATGAATGACCTCAAAGACTAAAACTCAATTTTTTTTCCATATCGTTTCTATTTTTCCTCAGATTTTTGATCCCTACTTACAGTTTGGGGTCGTTGGTCGGGCAGTGAGACGGGGGTTGATTAAGGTGAAGATTCATAATTTACGCAGTTTCAGCGATAATAAAAAAAGGGGGCGAATAGATGATCGACCATACGGCGGTGGCCCCGGGATGGTGTTCGAAGCTCTACCGGTGGTTCGGGCCGTTGAAAAAATTAAAGGGAAATCAAAGAAGAAAATTCGAGTTTTAATTATGGCGGCC
>Ga0210057_1005155_pt1 | contig 16925 bp, 15 predicted proteins | sample CryGeyCG2114_010_2_FD_183968 | JGI IMG/M metagenome (GOLD analysis project Ga0210057, IMG submission 183968) | Groundwater microbial communities from aquifer - Crystal Geyser CG10_big_fil_rev_8/21/14_0.10 (SPAdes) (version 2) | ecosystem: Environmental > Aquatic > Deep subsurface > Groundwater ...
TCCCTATAGATCCTGTTAACTCAACCACTACTTCTAACTACTATACCTATATCCCAGGAGGTTCTTATGAACTCTCAACTATCTTTGAATCTACCAAATACAGACTCTCTGGAGACAAAGATAAGGTTTCTGTTGATGGAGGAGATAACTACTCTATGTATGAAGTTGGTTCTAATCTCTCTCTTAACCCTTTGAAAGATACAGGTCTAGTTGGATGGTGGAAGTTTGATTCTTCTGGATCTATTTCAAATAATCAAACTTTAGGATTAGAGGATTTTTCTGGTATTGGAAACAATGGTACCGCTGTAAATACTAATGGTACAGGTATGTCTTTTGTCCAAGGAAAAGTAGGCAATGCTGTGCAGTTTGATGGAGTGGATGATTATGTAGAATTACCAAATCCTGGTGGTAGTCAGATGTCTATGTCTTTTTGGGCAAAGGAAGATTTTTCTAATCTTAGGCGAAATATACAAAAAAATACTCCAGCTGGAAGTGATGGATTTGTTGCACGGTTTTCATCTAATGAGTTTGGGATTTATTTGGGAACTGGAACTCCTTCAGCTGGATATCACTATACCTCTGGAGGAAATATAACACAAGGAAATTATAAACATATAGTATGGACATACGATAAAGTAACTTTACTTATATATGTTGATGGCGTTAAGCGTAAAGAAATAGGTGTATCTCGATCAACAAATTTTAGTTCTAATCCTGTTAATTTTGGACTTCAATATGGTGTAGGAGAAGGTTATAAGGGGGATGTTGATGATATTAGGATTTATAATAGAATATTAACTGCCTCAGAAATTATGAATCTTTATAATGCAACAAGATAGTTAGAGAAGTATAAAGTAGTAAGTAAAAAGTAGTAAGTGACTGACTAAATTTTTAACTTTGAATTTTTAATTTCTTCGTCGTCAGTCGTCAGAGGACTGCCAAGGACTACCCTTGGCATAATTTGTTACAATTCAAACGATCGTCATAATTGTAACAAATTATGTTTCTTCTACTTTCTACTTATTGTTTATTTTATATACAAATATAGAGGTTCCGATTCTAGCGTATGGTTTTTCCCAGTTAGAGATCCAAGCATATTCATCTTGAGGATTTATATAATAACCTGGTTCTAGTTTGGCTTTGGCGCTGGCGAGAGTGTTAACTGAGATAGCAATCCATTGTATGTTTTCGTTTTTTGGATCTCCTTTGGCAGAGTTCCATGGGACAACTTTAGTGCCTAAATAGTAGAAAATATCTCCTCCGCCAAAATAATCAACACCTATTTTGTCTATATTGTTTTTTTTAACAAATGTTTCTAACCTTATTAGGTCTTGTCCCCAGTCATAATTTGAATCAGTAACATATTTATAGCCGTGCCAAATACCTCCTCCGATTTGATTGTAGTATGAAAGATAATAAGGATAGGCGAAAAATACTTCTAATAATAACCAAAGACATAAAACGATTAAAATGGATAGTTTGAGAGAAGTTGTAAAGATTTTTTTAATAACAAAAAAGATTTGACTGGCAATTGAATTAGATTTTTGTATTTCTATATTTGTGATCCATTTTTTGATTGAGTATATAGCAAGAATATAAATTAGAGGAACCGTAAGCATAATATGTCGATAACCTATATTGAGTGGACTTTTCATGCTATAAAGCCAGTAAAATAGAATCATAACAATGATAGCAAATAACTCAAAGTTATTTTGAATATATTGATATAATCTTTTCCACAATTTTTCTTTATTTTTTGCGAATCTAAATAAAGAAGCAATTAGACCTATAAAGATGATCAAAAGAGAGGGGAGGGGTTCTTTTAACAAAAAGACAACTGGAAAATAATACCACCAGCCACCTGCCCCAAGATTGCCAAGAAAATAAGAAGAGTTTCCGCCACTAGCTCTTTGCATAACCATTAAAACGCCAAGAGCATATTGTCCAAAGCCTCTAATTACGGGTTTGTCTGATGACCAAATGGTTATTTCGGCCAAACATCGTAGGGATGGCGACGAAAAACAGGCCTGAGAGATTGTTTTTGGACCTCCCGCAAAAGAGTTAAGAATTGTCTGAGTATCGGATTTTTGTTTTTCAACTGGATAGTTGAGAGTAAAGATAAAATAAACGAACCAGACCAAAAGAAATCCAATGATAAATATTTTAGCTAGTTTCCATAGATGGTTTACTAAACTTTTAAAAGCTGGTAGAGAAAATATCTTTTCATTTTTTTCTTTGGTTTTAATTAGCCAAAAAATTATTATATAAAATATAAATAATGGGATTAAGAGAACGGTAGAAAATTTAAGAAGTTGGGCAATTCCAAAAAATAATCCTGCGAAGATAATATTTTTTGTAGTAGATTCTTTTAGATATTTTAGGAAAAAATAAAGGGCACTAATAAATCCAAAAGCGGCGGCAATGTCGGTTGTAACATAGTGACCATGAGCTAAGATACTTGGAGAAAGAGCTGTTAAAAAAGTTGGGATAAGAGCCCATTTTTTTCCAATCAGTTTGGATGAAAATATATAAATAAGGATAACAAGAAGGAGGGTTAAAATAATTGGGAACAATCTAGAGATAAAGATTATTTTATCTGCGTTTTGTCCGTTAGCTCTGTAGATAAATTGATCTCCCATCTCCCATTGTCCATTTGTCTCGTTTGTCCAAGCGGGTTGAGTGGTTGGGAAATTAAAGCCATAAATAAAAACAGGTAATTGAGAGAGGGCTTTTAGAAGAGGCGGATGTTCTGGATTGAGACGATAATCTAATTGAGAAACATAACCTTGTCCAGCAGGAATATGAGCTAATTCGTCCATGATTGCCGATTCTTGTTTTGAAACAATAATCATTAATGTTCCTGAAAAAATTAAAATTAATATTAAAACAAAGATTGATGTTCTGTCGCTTATTTTTTGAAGAAAATTTTGCATATTTTTTAAATTAGTTATTTAATGTTATTATTTAATTATAATACAAATTGATAGAAAATTCATGGATTTTAGACCAAACAAATATCTTTGGACAAATCATTCGGAACATAAAATGAAATATTATGGTCTTAGCCAGAGTCGCGTAAGGCGTGTTTTGCATTCGCCTGTTAGAATAGAGGAGGGGGTAGCTCAAAATACTTTTGCGGCTATGCAACCAGTTTCTTATAAAACAAAAGATGGAATAAGAACATGGAGTCAAGAAATTTGGGTAATGGCGACAAATATAAAAACGAAAAAGAGTAATTCTGTTAGGATAATTTCTGCCTGGAGATATCCGGGAGTTTCTAAAGAAAGAATGAGTTTGCCAGATGATGTTTTGAGTGAAATTCAAGAGGGGATAGCCTCAATGTATTAATCAAAAAATAGCTTAAGTTGGTAGGGAATAAAGAATGGCCGATTAATGCAAAAATATATAGATAGACAAACAACAAATTAAAACAAAGATAAAATAGATAAATAATAATATTTTTAAAAAGAGAGAAATAACATTCTCACATTCTCAAGAATGTGAGAATGTTATTTTGCGACAGGAAGTGGATTTTTTTGATATTGTTATTATTTGAGACAAATGATATAAATATAAATATGAAAAAAGAGGGGAAAACTAGTTTTGAAATTAACAATTTAGCAAAATTGCTATTTGAAAGGTTTAATGAAAATTGGCAAAAAATAAGCCCAGAGGATTTTTTGGCTTATCTCAAATCAAAGATAGATCAATCTATTGGTTTTGATGATTTTGAAAAAAAAATTAACCAAAAGAAAAAATTAAAAATTAAAATGGGGATTGATCCAACTGGACCAGATGTTCACCTAGGGCATCTTTTGCCTATTTTAGTTTTGAGACAATTTCAGAAGGCTGGGCATAAAATAGATTTAATTATAGGTGATTTTACAGCTCAAATAGGTGATCCAAGCGGGAGAAGCTCCGAAAGAAAACTTTTATCAGATGCTCAAATTAAAAAAAATATGGCTTCGTATAAGAAGCAAATTTCTTCTTTTTTAGATTTAAAAAAAATAACAACTCATTTTAATTCAACTTGGTTAAATAAGATTACTCTAAAAAAAATAATCTCTGTTTTCCAAAAAATTAATGTTTCGGAAGTTTTACAAAGAGAAGATTTTAGAAAAAGACTTGATTCTGGGCATGGACTTTCTATGTCGGAAATTTTATATAGTTATGCTCAAGCAGAGGATTCGGTTTTTTTAAAGTCAGATGTGGAAGTGGGGGGAAAAGATCAACTTTTAAATTTTGCTCAGGCAAGAGATGTGATGTCTATTTATGGACTTAATCCTGAAACAGCAATAACTACGCCAGTTTTGGAGGGTATTTTTGGAGATGGGAAAAAGATGTCTAAAAGTTTAGGAAATTATATTCCCGTTTTATCCCCTGCGGAAGAAAAGTTTGGAAAAATTATGTCTGTTCCAGATAATTTGGTGGTTCCATATTTTAGGGCTTTTGCAGATTTAAAAAGTGATGAGATTGAGCAGATAAAATCTTTTGTTAAAATAAATCCAATGGAGGCAAAAAAACAATTAGGAATGTTTTTGGTAGCGATTAGTCAGAAAAAATTTGAAGATGGAAAAATTGAGAGAGAAAAGTTTGAAAAAAAGTTTAGCAAAAAAGAATTTGGGTCAGAAACTCCGATTTTGAAGATAAAAGATGGGAAAAATATTTTTGATGCTCTTTTTGAAACGAGTGAATTTAAAAGCAGGGGCGAATTATTTAGAATTTTTGAACAAGCTGGGGTTCGCTTGATTGAGCCAGAAAAAAAAGTTTTGGATAAAAAAGATATTGTTAAAAGTGGGATAGTTAAAGTGGGTAAGATAAAATATTATAAAATTATAATCTAGAAGTATATGAATCTTTCTATTGGAATTGTAGGACTCCCTAATGTTGGGAAATCCACGCTTTTTAAAGTGCTAACAAAAAACGATGTTTATATCGCTAATTATCCTTTTGCAACAATTGATCCTAATGTGGGAATTGTAGCTGTGCCGGATGAAAGATTAGAGATGTTAAATAAAATAAGTAATTCAGCAAAAAAAGTTCCAGCCGTGGTGGAGTTTTATGATATCGCGGGACTAGTTAAAGGAGCAAGTCAAGGTCAAGGACTTGGAAATCAATTTTTGTCTCACATAAGAGAGACCGAAGCTGTTATTCAGGTAGTGAGGTGTTTTATAAGTGATGAAATTGTTCATGTAGAAGAAGGAATAGATCCTCTTCGCGACATTACAATTATCAATATGGAGTTGATGTTGAGAGATCTAGACGCCGTAGAAAAAAGATTGGGAAAATTAGAGGGAGAAGTTAGAACTGGAGATAAAGAAAAAATTAAAGAATTTGAGTTAATTAAAACAATCGCACAAGCTCTTAAAGAAGAAAAAATGCTTTATCTTTTGGATAATGAAATTCTTTCTAATCCAGCCGTTAAATCTCTTAATCTTTTGACGGCAAAAAAACAGATTTATTTATTAAATGGCAAGGAAAGTGATGTTTCTCAAGATTTAAAAGACAAAATTACAAATGAATTAAAAGCTGATTATATTATTTTTGATTTGAATTGTGAACCCGATTTATCTATTCTAATAAGAAAAGCATATCAGATTCTTAATTTAATTAGTTTTTTTACAACCGGGGAAGATGAAACAAGAGCTTGGACAATTTTAAATGGTTCAAAAGCTCCCCAAGCCGCAGGAACTATTCATACAGATTTTGAAAATAAGTTTGTTAAAGCAGAAGTTATAAGTTATGAAGATTTGATAAAAAATGGTGGTTGGACTTTAGCAAAACAAAAAGGATGTATGCGATTAGAAGGGAAAGATTATATTGTTAAAGATGGCGATGTAATGATAATTAAACATGGGTGATGAAAATTTAAAGTTTAAAATCCAAATTTTAAAATTAGTAAAAAGTAGAAACTGACTGACGACACACGACCTACGACTAACGACAAAGAAATTAAAAATTAAAATATATGAAATTAATGAATGGTGAAACTTTTAGAGAACATATGCAAAAGTCGTTAACTGATGATCCAGACGAAGCAAGAGCAAGGGAATTATGGCAAAATAAAAAAAGAGTTAAGATTTTAGTAGACGGCGAAATAGAAGATGGGGGTGAAGTTGTTAGGGTAATTCAAAAAGATGATGGGAGTATTATAGTTGGGGTGGCTAATAAAGAGATGTCTCTTCAAGTTTTTGTTCCTTTGCAAGAATTTTTTAGATGGCAAAAATAAAAAGAATTTAAAAAACACGAAAAGTATCGTGTTTTTTGTTATGTGGTTAAAATAAATTATTGTTTTATCTCTTTTTGGTCAAGATAAAAGATAACACTGTTAGTTGGGTCTATGTTTTTTTCTTCGTCTTGATTGATGTAGTAGATATTTTGTCTTTCTCTTGATTCTTGTCTAAACGAATCGGTAATAAACATAGTTGTTTGTAGTTTCATAGGAAGATCTCTGACCAAGGCGCCGTCTTTGGAATAAACAATATATTTTTTTATTAACGGAGACATAGTTTTTATCTGGTGTCCAATTTCAACATAGGAAGAAGCAAAGGCATCTTTTGTATTTTGGTTTTTTCCCCAAGTGATAAAATATTGCTGATAGATTGTTATGATTAAAAAAATGGTAATTAATATAAAAAATATTTTTAGAGTATTTATATTAACTTTTGGGCTAAGAATTTCAAATAGGTAATAAAATCCCATAGCGCTAATGATGTAAACAGGGACAATCATTAAAATAGATCTTAAGGCATGAGGGATTCCTTCGTTTGAGATGACAACTGGTAAAAAAGCTACCGCTAACCAAACAAGAGAAATTACCCAGAGGTTTTTTTCTTCTTTACTTAATTGATTATTTTCTTTTCCGAAAAATTTATACAAACCGTAGATTAAACCGATTAGAAACATAATCCCAACAATTGGATGAATCTGTGGTTGTCCTGATAAATTATGTCTCCAATTATAGTCACCATTAACAAAAAACATTTGAATAGTTTTGAAGGTATTGAGAGAGAGATCTTTTATTGGCGAAGGTGATGCAAAAACAGAAAGTTGAGAGGTTCTTCCCATAAAGTCGGCAGGATTTTTAAGAAAATAGATGCCAAGAGGAGCAAAAACAATTAAGGCCAAACCAACATAGATAAAGAAAACTCCAATTAATTTTTTAAAATTTGTTTTGTAATAAAAATATTCAATTAGAAAAGCGATAATAATAATTAGAGGAGTAGCTCGATAGGCGATATAGGAGTGCATTCCAAGTCCATATAGTATTCCGCCGATAGCTGAAAAAATAATTAATGAGATGGAAGATTTTGATACTTGGTTTTCTTCTTGCTGAGATTTGTTTCTAATGGAGTTAAAAACTTTGATAAGAAAATAAAGTCCCCAAGTCATAAAAGCGCTTGCCATAATTGCTCTAAATCCTATTCTTGAAAAATTAATATGCCAAAAACTTGTGGCAACTAGAAAAGAAGATATCAGGGCTATCCATTTTCCCCTGGTTGTTTTTTGAAGATATTCTAAGACGAGAAGATAAACTCCTAAAACTGTTATAATTCCAAACATAGCGCTAGCAGATCTAAGAACCCATGGCTCATTAGTGTTAAATATTTTTAGTAAGATGGCTTGAATGTTTATAAATAAACCTTCACGGCCATTATTCTCTGGATAAAAAACTTTAAATTGTGAAAGTCCTTGACTATAAATAGCTTCTAGGGCGTTATTCCCATTCATGGCTTCGTCGGGGTATAAACCTGGAGGAACGGAAGCTAAATTGTATAACCTAAAAAATCCTGCTATAATTAAAATGATAATCAATAAATAATTTTTCTTTAGAAAATTCATAATATAAATATTAATAATATGGAAGACCTTAACAATAGTATCAATTTTGCAGAACTCTCACAAGCGATTGCTGATAAAAGATTGGAATCTCCAGAATATAAGGATTTCTCTGATAAAGAAATTTTGTCTCATATAATAAAACAGCATAAAAATGAACAACCTGCGGTGGTTGTTCCAGCGCCCACAACAAATCAAGCGGTATCACAAACTACTTCAAATGATGATGAATATGCCAATCTTCCTGACTATGCAAAAGATATGCCCGTAGAAGCAAAGGATAGAGTTGAGGTTTTAATTAGATTGGCTTTGGAAAAAGGAATTGTAGATGGCTACAAGAGAGCCCAGAGAGAAGATCCAGCTATTCAGGATATGTTTCACGATGCGTTGGTTGATAAGCTCTATGAAAAAATAAAAGAATTAAAATAAAATTAACGAAGAATGTTTCAATATATTATTGCTTTTGGGGTTATATTATTTGTTGCCATGGTAATTTGGTTGGTTTATTTTGTTAGTTTAACGCAGAGAAAAAAAGAGATTAAGGAATCTTTGGGGATGAAATTACTCTTGGTTCGTTTACCCAATCCATTATTAATAAATGAAAAAAATGCTGGCGGTTTTAAAGAAGAGATCAATGCCTCTCAACAGCTTTTTAGTATTTTAGCTTCTCAAAAAGATGTTTCTTCTTTGGAGGTTGCAGTTCATAGCGTTGGAGAGGAAATTAATTTTTATATTAGCGTTCCAGAAAAAAGCGCTGAATTTATTAGTCGTCAGATAGAGGGTCTTTTTAAAGATGCTCAGATAGAGCCGTCTTTTGAATATAATATTTTTCATCCCGGAGGAGTGAATGCTGGGGTTTATTTAAAACAAGATAAACATTATTCTTTAATGTTTAGAAGTTATTTTGAATCAGAAATGGACACTTTTTCTCCAATAGTCAGTGGACTTTCTAAAATAAATGAAATAGGAGAGGGGGTGGCGATTCAGGTTCTGATTAAGCCAGCGCCAGATTCTTATAAAAAGAATATCTTCAGTATGATAAATAACTTGAGAAAGGGGGCAAGTTTTAAGGATCTATCATCTTCAAATATTTTTAACAAGAAGGATTTAAATCTTCTTTTTGGAGAACAAAAAAAATCTGAGAATGAAGAGAAAAAGCCGTCTATCGTTGATGATGAATCAATTAAAAACCTAGAAAAAAAAGTTTCTCGTCCTTTGCTTTTGGTAAATTATAGGATTTTAGTTTCCTCAAATAATCAATTACAAACTGATTCTTTACTAAATGGTTTGATCGGATCGTTGGCACAATTTGATTCTCCTTTGAGAAATAAAATCAAAGCGATCAAGGTTAAAAATTTTCAAAATTTTTCATCCAAATTTGTATTTAGAGAGTATGATAATTCTCAAACAATGGTTTTGAACACCGAAGAGTTGGCGAGTATGTTCCATTTGCCATCTTCATCAACCTTGTCTTCAAAGATAAAGTGGTTAAAATCAAAAGAAGCGCCAGCGCCTTTAGATTTGCAGACATCGGGGACAAGTTTAGGAAATAGTTTGTATAAAGGTTCTATTAAACCGGTTTTTATAACTGATGAAGATAGGAGAAGACATATTTATATTATTGGACAAACGGGTACCGGAAAATCTGTTTTGATGACTAGTATGGCTTGGGAAGATATGAAAAAAGGAAAGGGAATTGCCATAATAGATCCTCATGGTGAGTTGGTGGATAGTATTTTGAGTTTAGTTCCAAAAGAAAGAATAGACGATGTAGTGGTGTTTGATCCATCAAATGTTCAGAGGCCAATTGGATTAAATATGTTGGAATATAATTTTGATAGGCCAGAAGAAAAAACTTTTGTTATTAATGAAATTATAAGTATTTTTGATAAACTTTATGATTTAAAAACAACAGGTGGTCCAATGTTTGAATATTATTTAAGGGGTGCCTTGTTGCTTTTGTTAGCAGATTTACCAAATGAACCAGCGACATTGATGGAGGTGCCAAGGATTTTTACTGATGACGAATATAGAAAAAGAAAATTAGCTAGGATTACAGATCCGGTTGTGATTGATTTTTGGGAAAAAATGGCCCTAAAGGCTGGGGGAGATTTGTCTTTGGCAAATGTAGCGCCTTATATAACTTCTAAATTCAATCAATTTATTACAAATGATTTTATGAAGTTAATTGTTGGACAAGCAACTTCGTCGATTAATTTTAGAAAAATTATGGATGAGGGGAAAATTCTTCTTGTCCCTTTGGCTAAAGGGAGATTGGGAGATATAAATGCTAATTTATTGGGTATGTTAGTAATTGGAAAACTTCTTTTAGCAGCCTTTTCTAGATCTGAGGTAAGCGAAAAAGAGAGAAAGATGTTTAATCTTTACATAGACGAGTTTCAAAATTTTTCAACTGATTCCATTGGAACAATTTTAGCAGAAGCAAGAAAATATGGTCTAACTTTGACAATGGCTCATCAGTTTATAACTCAATTAACCGAAAAGATAAAAGATGCTGTTTTTGGAAATGTTGGATCTATGGTGGTTTTTAGAGTTGGAACACAAGATGCCGAAGCATTTGCAAAAGTGTTTGATCCAATTTTTAAACCAACGGATTTGGTTAATATAGATAATTTTAATGCTTATACAAAGATATTGATTAATGGAAGAATCTCAAATCCATTTAATATTCAGACGCCTCATTGGAAAGGATTTCCGTCTAATAAAGATCAAATTTCAAAGATAAAAGAATTGTCTTCGCTGAAATACGGAAGAGAGAGAATGGATGTTGAAAAAGAAATATTGTCTAGATTAAGATCTTGATTTGAAATTGTCTATTAAAAAATGTCATAATCAAACCGTGAGTTTGATTTGGTTTTTATTAAAAAGTTGTGATTGATAAGGTTTGTGCCGGAGTAGCTCAGTTGGTAGAGCAGTACTTTCGTAAAGTAAAGGTCGGGAGTTCAATTCTCCCCTCCGGCTCATAATATATATGCTTCAAAAAGAATACAATAATAAAGTTAAGGAGTTGACAGAAAGATTGGATCAATTATTAAATTGGATTGATTTAGAGTCTAAACAGAATAGAATTAAAGAAATTGAATTTGAGATTCAAGATCCTGATCTATGGAAGGATGCTAAAAAAGCAGAGGTAATTCTTAAAGAGCTTGGAGATTTAAAAAATACATCTTCTGTTTTTATAGAGTCTCAAAATGATTTAGAAAAAATTTTAAAGAATAAAAATGATTTGATGATAGATGAAATTTTTGCCCTAGAAAGAAATATCAAAAAAATAGAGATAAAAAGATTATTTCAAGGAAGATGGGATAAAAATAATACTGTTGTTTCTATTTATGCTGGTGCTGGTGGATTAGATGCGGCTGATTGGACTCATATGTTGTATAAGATGTATGAACAGTATGCAATTAATCAAAATTGGAAAGTAGAAGTTGTAGATATTACTCAAGAAACATTTGAATCAAAAACGGGAAGGGTGCCTCTAAAAAATATTACTTTTGAGATAGAAGGGAAATATGCTTTTGGATATTTAAAAAAAGAAAGTGGGGTTCACAGATTAGTAAGAATATCTCCTTTTTCCTCGGATGATTTAAGACACACATCTTTTGCCTTAGTGGAGGTAATCCCAAAAATTGAAGAAAAAACTTTGGAGATAAAAGAATCAGATTTGAAAGTAGAATTTTTTAGATCATCTGGCCCTGGTGGTCAAAATGTTAATAAGGTTGAAACAGCGGTGAGGATTGTTCATCTTCCGACTGGACTTACGGCTTCTGCTCAGATAGAAAGGTCTCAATCTCAAAACAGAGAAAGAGCAATGAGAATGTTGGAGGCAAAGATTATCCAGTTAATGGAAAAAGAGAGGGTAGAAGAAATAGGATTATTAAAAACAAAAATTAAACCAGAGTGGGGTAGTCAAATTAGATCGTATGTATTAAATCCATATAAACTTGTTAAAGACCATAGGACAAATTATGAAACAACAGCGGTAGAAAATGTAATTGAGGGAGGGGAACTAGAGGAGTTTATTGATGCAGAATTAACTTTTTAAAGAGTGTTGATAAGTCATTTTGAATTAATTTGTAAAAAGTGGTAGACTTTAGAATGTACGGAAATAAATATTTGAAGTTTAATAATATATGATAATTTTTCAGAATGTATCTAAATCTTATAAAAGCAACGGTCATACATATTCAGCTCTTGAAGAAATAAGTTTGAAAATAAATCCCAACGAATTTGTCTCTTTAGTGGGAAGGTCTGGAGCGGGGAAGTCAACAATAATAAAACTTCTTATTGGCGAGGAAAAGCCCACCAAGGGGAGGATTATTTTTGGTTCTTATGATGTAACTCGTTTAAAACAGAACGAACTTTATAAAATGAGGAGGCACATTGGGACAATTTTTCAGGATTTTAAGTTACTTCCCGAAAAAAATGCTTATGAAAATGTAGCTTTTGCATTGGAGGCGGCCGGAAGACCAGAGAATGAGATAGATGAATTGGTTCCAAAGGCTTTGGATATGGTTGGTTTATCAAGCAAGGCAGATAATTTTCCTAGAGAACTATCGGGAGGAGAAAAACAGAGAGTGGCAATTGCAAGAGCGATGATCAATAATCCCGATGTGATAATCGCCGATGAGCCAACTGGAAATTTAGATCCTATTAATACCGCTGAAATTGTTAAGTTGTTATTAAAAATTAATGAGTTGGGGACAACAATTATCTTAGCCACTCACGACAAAGATGTGATTGATTCTATTAGTAGAAGAGTTGTCAGTTTAGAGGATGGGAAAGTGATTAGGGATGAAGAAGAAGGTAAATATATATTGTTCTAGTGATTAAGTTTTATTAATTCTATAAACAATAAAAAATTTTAAACATATTGTAATATTAAAAACTTTATAATTGATTATATGCTTACAACTCTTATTAGAATAACGAAATATGGTCTTCAAAATTTTGTCAGAAATGCTTGGCTTTCTACAGCAACGATTGCAATTATGGTGATGACTTTAATACTTTTTGCCGGTCTTATAATGATGAATGTTATTACAACAACTATCATTACTAGTATTCAAGATAAAATTGATATTAGTGTTTATTTTAAACAAGATACCGCTGAAGATGAAATGTTAAGGATTAAATCAACTTTAGAATCTTTAGCAGAGGTAAAGACTATTGAATATGTTTCTAAAGATCAAGCTTTAGAAATTTTTAAGGAAAAACATAAGGGTGACGAAAGCATTTCTCAGGCAATAGATCAACTAAGTGAAAATCCTCTTCTTGGATCTCTTAATATTAAGGCTCAAAAATCTGAAGAGTATCCAATTATTGCTAAATATCTTGAAAATGATTCTATAAAACCTTTTGTAGAGAGAGTTTCCTATAGTCAAAATTCGGTTGTAATAGAAAGATTAAATAAAATTTTAAAGACAGCACAAAATGGAGGTTTAGCTTTGACAATTATAATGTCATTTGTTGCTGTTTTGATTACTTTTAACACTATTCGTTTGGCAATTTATTCTAGTAGGGAAAGTGTAAATATTATGAGATTGGTTGGTGGTTCAAATGTGTTTATCCGTGGTCCGTTTTTGACCGAAGGAGTTTTGTATGGAATTATTTCGGCGTTTGTAAGTATTATTATTATGTCTCCAGCAATATTTTTCATATCTCCATATGCGTCGGTTCTAGTCCCCGAGCTTAATTTATGGTCAAGCTTCTTGCATAATTTACCTTTATATCTTTTGTATCAGATATTTTTTGGAGTTGCTTTGGGACTTATATCTAGTTTCATTGCGATAAGCAAACATTTGAAGGACTAAAAACTTTAAAATTAAAAGTTTAAACTTTAAAATTAGAGAAAAGTATAAAAAATGGAGAATAAAATAGACAAAGAATTAGATGGAGAAAATTGCATAGGTGGATTATTTTTATTTAATAAACCGTCGGGAGTAAGTTCTGCCGGTTTTTTAAATAGTATAAAATTTTCTTTGGCAAAAATTACAAATAATAAATCTTTGAAGATTGGGCATGGGGGAACGCTTGATCCATTTGCTTCTGGACTTTTGGTGGTTGGCGTTTCTAGAGAATATACAAAAACTCTTTTGAATATACTTAAAGATACAAATAAACTTTACAGGACAGAGATAATTTTAGGAGCAACTTCTGATACTTTTGATAAAATGGGGAAAATTAAAAATAGTGAAAAAAATATTAATCTAACAAAAGATGATGTTGTTTTGACAATTGAAAAAATAAAAAAATCTGGCGAACAATCTCCGCCAAGTTATTCGGCGATTAAAATAAATGGAAAAAAATCGTATGAGCTAGCAAGAGAAAAGGGGATAATGATTCAACATTTACCTAAATCTGTTGACCTTTTTAATTATAAAATCAATTCGTTTAAAAAAGATATTGACATTAGGTATTTGTTGGATATAACCATTGAGGTTTCATCTGGTTTTTATGTTAGAAGTTTTGCTAATGATATCGGAAAAGAGTTGGGGGTTGGCGGATATTGTCAGGAATTAAGTAGATTAAAAATAGGTGAATATGACTTGGAAGAAGCTTTGTCTATAGATGATTTAATGATTAACAATTTAGAATTATATTTACCGATTAAAATTGAAAAAGATGTCTTGAAATGGGCTCAAAATACCCTTAAAATCGCTCGAAAATGGTTTATAAGAGGTGTTCTGGAAGTTAACGGGTCAAACTCGGCTGTTTGTATTTTCCAATCAAAAATAGAGATTTTGTCTGATTTTTTAGATGAGGTAAAAAACCAAAAAGATGTAGAGGTTGGGAGGGGATATTTTAGAAAAACAAAAGAAGTTTTTGATGGTCTTTCTATTATTGACTAATAAATATCTTCGTGTTATGTTCTGACTTAGTAAACTAGAGCAGGAGGGGAAAATGCAATCATCTATTAGAATAACAACAATGTCTGGGCAAGTGCTAGATGAGAGTACTGCTCAGTCGCTTATTGATGTCGTTCATCAAATTGGGGCATTGCCCAAAGATATGATTGCAATGCTCAAAAGTTTTTTGGAGAACAGTATTTTTTCGGATGAGGGAAGTGATCTCATTCAAAGAGAGATTAACAAACTTGTGGATTATTTGAAATATCATAAGTAAGTAGGTAAGTTTTTTTTGTGACATTAAAAGAGGCAACCATTTTGGTGCCTCTTGTTTTTTTATTCTTTTTTCTTGTCTAGTTTTTCTAATCTTAATAATTTAAATCCATAATAAATTACTAAAGATATAATAATGAAATCAATTAGAGTGTTTAGCATATCGCCCCAGAGTATTTTTGCTGATCCAATGGCTATATATGCATCTTTTAATCCGATGGTAATTCCAAGAATGATTCCTAAAATAGGGTTTATAATATCAGTGACTAAAGCAGAAACAACTTTTGAAACGGCGCCCCCAAGGATAAAACCGATTGCTAGTCCCATAACGCCTTGTTCTCTTATAAAATCAATAAATCCTTTCATGTTTTTTATAATTTTAGCACATTTAAAAAATAGTTGAAATTGGCTATTTTTTTTGGTATATTTAAAACAAGCAAAAAGCTGAAAATTATGAAAAAATCACTAGTTTTCTTATTCTTATTTATATTTTTGGCCTCTGGATTAGTGGGAGTTAGGTTTGCTTTGTCTCAATCATACAATGCGCCAATCGTAACAACTAATTCAGCTAGTAATATTTATGAGAATTCGGCAACATTAAATGGTCAAGTTAATTCAAATGGTTATAGCGCTGTTTATTATTTTGAGTATGGGACTAACTCAAGTTTTGGATCAAATACTTCTTACCAATCAATTAGCAATGGAAGTGGGAATTTCTCTGTTTCTCAAAGTATCTCTGGTTTATATAGAAATTCTACTTATTACTATCGTTTAGTTGCTTATAATAGTTATGGAACAAGTGTTGGCCAAACAATGACTTTTGTGACGGATGATTCTTATAATTGTATAAATAATAATTGTGACAATAGTCAGTTAGTTTCGACTCAAACTGCCACTAATGTAACTAGCAATTCGGCAACTTTAAATGGTTATGTGAGTGGTTATGTAAATGGAACTGCTTGGTTTGAGTATGGAAGTTATTCAAGCGCTAATCTTAATTTGTTTTCTTCGCCAACAAATATTAGCGGTTACTCTAATTTTTCTTCAAATCTTTATAATTTAAATAGTAATACGACTTATTATTATAGAGCAATTATTAAAAATGGAGATAGGACAATTTATGGACAAACATTGAGTTTTGTGACAAATTCTTCTTACGCAAATAATAACTATAGTTATCCTCAAGATAATTATGATTACTATCAGTATCAATATGTGCCACAACAAGAGCAGGTAAAATATGTATATGTTCAACAACCAACAGAGAAGATTGTTTATCAACAAGATCCAAACTCATACTTTGCCCCAATCCAGTATGGATATAATCCTCAAATGAATATGGCTTATTCGTATAACAATGGTTATGGCAATTATTATGGGAATAATAGTTATGGAAATGTGCCGTTACAGGCATCTATTTTAGGAACAACTTCTGGTCTAAATTGGTCAACTGTTGGACTTATTCTATTTATCTTATTAGTAGTTTTGGTCTTAGTTATTGTTTTTAGAAGAGCCCCAATAAGATAAATAAATTAAAAGTTTAAATTTTAAAATTTAAACTTAACCAACTAAAAAACAAAAGAATAAAATCTTTTGTTTTTTAGTTGGTTAAAAGATATTATTTTATATTTTTCAATCTTTGGGATTCTTCTTCAATTAATTTGCCGTCATATTCACCAGAATGAGCAGTGAAGCCTTTGTAGCTAGTTCTTTTTTGGTCAAGGTGTAAATTAATAATTAGGTTTTCTTTTTCTGATTTTGAATAGGCGTGAAAACGGGGATAATTATCTCCTCCAAGACGACGAGAAAAAGAGAGCTCTCCGGTTTTTTCGTCTTGACCAATAAATCCGTATCCGGCTTTTCTTAAAAAATTAAGTGGAGTTTCTGCGGTTTTAATAATTAGTTTCATATATAAATTGACTAATGACTGATAATATAGATCAA